>Ga0233441_1001312_pt1 | contig 22379 bp, 20 predicted proteins | sample SI_123_September_4_FD_182781 | JGI IMG/M metagenome (GOLD analysis project Ga0233441, IMG submission 182781) | Seawater microbial communities from Saanich Inlet, British Columbia, Canada - SI_123_September2016_135_MG | ecosystem: Environmental > Aquatic > Marine > Inlet | place: Canada: British...
GATAACTCTTGCAACTAATAAGAATCTAAAAATACCATCAGTATCAACATCAACAGGTGTAAATTTGTCAGTGTCTACACCGCTTCCTGGTATTACATTACATTTATTGGAAGACACTAGCCTTTTGCTTAAAAAATAATTTCGATCTTCGAAGTTTTGGAAAAAAACATGTGTTGAACAAGCTAACGACACTCTATAGAGTAACTTGACAATAGTGGTGATTAACGTTTTTTTAATAAAAACAGTACCTAATCCTGTAATATTATTAATAGAATCTATATTTAATAATTTTGCAACCACAGCGCTATAAATATTAGGCTTGATTGTAAAATTTAGAACAATATCAAACCTATTTTCTTTGTATACTTTGTACAAAGAAAAACAAGCCTTTAAATCATCTATAGGATTTACTCCTCCTGCTTTAAAATCAACAGAAAAAAACTCAAACTCTTGTTTTAATTTATCACTATATTTGCCATCTTCTGGCGCAACAAACACAACCTTGTAATTATTCTTTTTGAGCTCTCTAGCAAGATTCAACCTAAAATTGTACCCTTGCCATGCTGAATTGATAACAATTGCAACTTTTTGCATTATTGTGATGTTTTCCATACTTCAAGGCTATATAAGGTCCATAGCATTTTTGCTCTTTTCTCATTAGATACATCTAACTTATTATTCAGCAACTTATCTATAAAATTCCATTCAATGAATTCATTAGAATAACAATTTTTATTAATTCTATCAAAAATATTCTCTCTTAAATCTCCTTCAACCCACTTTTTTAATGGCACTTCAAATCCTCTTTTTGGCTGGTTAATTAGTTCTTTCGAAAGATATTTTTTAGCTAACTCTCTTAAAACTACCTTTGTTGTAGTTCCGCTAATTTTATATTTGTCATTTAATGTAGGTGCTAATTCGAGCATTGATTTACTTAAAAATGGACTTCTTCCTTCTAAAGAATTAGCCATTGTGGCTATATCCATTTTTTTCAATAAGTCACTTGGTAGTATAAAATCAAAATCCATGCATAATAATTTGGACAAATCCGATATTTTTTCATCATTAATACTAGCTATATGCTGATTCATAGCTGAGAACGTTTGATTATTTTTAAATTGATATACATCTTCAAAGCTATCATTAGTTGCACTATTGTAGAAAGCTAGCCCTATCTTATTTGACATCTTTAACATTCTATAAAAATAATTATAAGTCGATTGCTTCTTGTGAGGACTTGGCAGTATTGAGCTTAAAAAAGAAAAATTTGATGCGAGATTTAACCAGCCGTTAGCAGATGGCACATACCGTCGATACCCGCCAAATAACTCATCAGCACCATCGCCATTAAGTATAACTGTTACATGTTTTTTAGCCTCTCTACTCACATAATAACTTGGAATAGCACTACTATCCATGAATGGCTCACCATAATTAAGAAGAATCTTCTCCACATCATCCTTTAGATTCATTGATATAGATAATTCTGTGTGATCAGTCTTGTATTTACTGGCTGTTAACTTTGCTAGTTTTGACTCATCAGATATCCCCTCAAACTTCACTGTAAAGGTTTTTAGTTGATTGACGTATTGACTTGCAATGGCAACAATTAATGAACTATCAATACCGCCACTTAAAAAAGCACCTACCTCCAGGTCAGAAGTAAGTAGTCTATCTTTAATGCTTCTATGTAAACACTTGTCAACTTCCTCTAATGCAATGCTTAAACTTTTTATTTTGTCTGTTTTGTAGTTATCAATATTATTAAAATATCTTTCTTTTTCTATTATTAAACTATCTAGGTCTACTGTGAAAACATAGCCAGGATCTACCGCATAAGTGTCCTTATATGGGGTTTTATCTTTATAGAAAAATCCATTTCTAATATAGGAATATATTTCACCCTTGTCAATATCTATATGGCTAATTCCTGCTTTAATAGAATTAAGCTCACTAGCAAAGAAAAATTCACCTCCACTCTTATAAAAATATAGAGGCTTCTTCCCTACCCTATCCCTACCTAAAAATAGTTGATTAGATTTCTTATCTAGAATTGCAAACGCAAACATGCCATCACACTTCTTAAGTGCAGATATGCCATGCTCAATAAATAGAGCGAGTAACGTTTCTGTGTCGCACTGGGTTGTAAACTTATATTTTCCAATTAGATTGCGTAAACGCAAATGATTGTAAATCTCGCCATTAAAAATAATCACATGATTTCCTATTGAGAATGGCTGAGAACCATGACCTAAATCCTGAATAGATAAACGTGTATGAACTAGGCTTAATTTTTTATGTGTATAGAATGCTTGCGCATCAGGTCCTCGATGCTTAAGTAGGTCAATAATATTATTAATATTATTAGCGTTTAGATTGATTCCACCGGCTATTCCACACATATTGGCATCAGAGTATGTCTTTAATCATAATAAAATTTATTAAATTTTCGTTTGAACATTAAAAATAAAACCTTAGGGTTTACGATAATTGACAACATGGTCATCATTAGATATATTAAATAGTTTGCTTTTAATCTTTCATTTTCGGATGCAGAATATAGTTTTGAAAATATTGTGTCTAAATAATTCATTTTAACAACCGGTGTTGTTATTAAATCACCAGCACCTGGCTCAATATTTTTATGCAAAAATTTTAGAAAATTAATATACACAATAGTTGCATTTGCAAACATCAGATAACGCTTGCTACCGGTAATACTATTAATGTCGACAATATAATTTGTATAATATTCTTCCAAACAAGCCATCTTTCCAACAAAACTATATCTACACCATAACTCAAAATCTTCTGTATGCAGTGCTTTTTCATTATAAAAGATATTGTCTATCCTCTTAAACATAACACTAGAATGTACAAAAGGGTTTTTTCCATCTTTTAAACGCTGTCGTATCTCAACATCAGAAAATGGTGATATTTGTTTGGCTAGCATACTCAAATCAACTGAAAATAACTTGACTTGCGTTCCTGTCAAAATAAGCCCATCCTTGTGCATAAGGTGGTATTGTTCATGAAGCTTCTGAGAATGCCACCAATCACCAACATCAATTCTGGCAATATACGATCCATTTGCTTGCTTTAGTGCTTTATTTAACGATCTAACTAATCCAATATTGCCCATATTATCAATAATTATCAGATTTTTAATTGTATTTTTTACCTCCTGTATTACTACTAGTGTTGCTTGCTCTGCATCGTCTTTCACTATAATTAACTCATAGTCTGAGAAAGTTTGACCAGAAATACTATCGATAGTTCTTTTAAGATTATCCAAATTCGGATGAAATACGCTCAAAACAATTGAGACTTTAGGGTGCATAATCATCTCATTAGATAGGAAAAAATATCACTTTCTTTTAAAGCATACTCACCCAAGGAAAACTTATGACGCGCAAAACTCTTAGCATGTTGGGCAATGCTATTGTTATCCCTAGAATTTACTGCCTTTATTATTGTTGATGCTATATCAGATGAATCAGTACCAGGTATCAAATAGCCTGTTTCATTATTCATAATTTCATTAATACCCAGTGTGTTGGTGCCTATACAAATAAGTCCGCAAGACATAGCCTCAATGAGTGTTTTTGGCATACCTTCGTAAACAGATGGGAGTATATAGTATGTATATTGATTCATTATATTTGGCATCTGATCATTAGCAATTTTCCCTAAAAATCTGACATCAATCTCTAATTTTGCAGCCAATCTAACTAATTCACCTTTCAAGGTGCCATCACCATATACATCCAGCCCAATTTTGACATCACCCAATGCATAAAACAAATTAATTAAATTTTTCTGAGAATCTAATCTGCCAATAAACAGTAATCTATATTTTTTGTTAATATTTTCTATAACTGTAAATTTATCGGTATCAATATAGTTATATATCACACCTACATTTTTATTCATTAAGTGATATTTTTTAATAATATAGTCTTTTGAATGTTGACTTGATACTGTTGCATAATCACAAAAAAAATAAGCAAACTTTTCCATAAGAATGGCTATAAGTTCTTTAAGTTTTGCGTTTTTTTGATGCATAAAAACACTTAAAGTAAACCCGGTTCTAATAAGTAACTTTTTACGAAGTAGAATCTTAGCCAGGACTGCGCTCCAACTACCATCCATTTGATCATTCTTTAAAATGTGACATTGTTTAATATGGCGTGCCTGAACAAATGGAAGGAAAAATGAATAAAAATTAATACCAATCTTAGAATTAAAGATAGATGGCATAGGAATAATGTTGAAATCTTTGTGGACTAGATATGAAAAATCTCTATCTGTTACACCATAAGTAAAGCAATAAACTTTGTCTAACGTGCCACAATTTAGATGTGCTTCATAGACAAGCTTTTCTCGATCCAGCAATCCTAACCTGTGCCATTTTTCAATTGACATGTCTCTCGAAAAAAACAAACCTAAAATCATTTGACTTTCAACCAGTCGCTACAGCTATTCACTTGTACAAACAGCATAAATCTCTCCCCACTGAATATGATAGCTAGATATTTCTATATTACAACTGCTCAACTCATTTTTAAAAGATTTAAATGTATATTCGGTATAATGAGTAACATCCAGTCTACAATCAAGACCTAGTTCATCAAGAAATTTTGGCATCCAGTCGCGATCAATCATTGGCACCCTGATTAAAAACAAGGGTTCATTTTTCCAGTTTACCTGGCTGATGATTTTTTTCAAAAAATATTCACGATCTTGAATATGCTCTAAGACATTAGACAACGTTACGCAGTCGATGTTTTTCCCTTGGTAATCGTAAGTTGTTGCGTCCGCATGAATATATTCAATATTATTTTTACTACGATTTTTTTTAGCTATTTCTATATTGGATTTAGACAATTCAAGGCCATAAATAAAATGACAATAATCAGATAAAAAATATGTCATATGTCCATTATGACTGCCTATATCCAGCACCGTCCATTTTGGCATTATATTAGACGAAAACCACTCCCTATATTGCATTATTCTATGTTTAGGGTGTTTGTCTTGTCCTTCAATCACTTCGGATATTGTGGTCATTATTGAGTATGATTTTTTATAAATGATTAGCAATACCTTTAATATAGAGATCAAGGTTTTTCTCCTAAAAAATTTTGTTAGAATTTTTTTAAACATTGGTTATTGTGAATATTGATTGAAAAAAATTATAATCAAATTTTACGTTATTATTATTTAAATAATGGGCTATAAACATAATTTAGGTGTTTTTTAGCAACAACTGGCCATGAACATTGCTCAATACTTGAGCGAATTCTTTCTTTTTCCATGGTGTTCTTTTTTATTAAACCCACTACATGCAAAATACTATCAGCCAAACTTTCAGGACTAATTATCTCTGAAACCGCGCCGTTCTCTCCATTAATAATAAAGTCTGTCGCCATGCCAACAGGAGTAGATACAATAGGCACTCCACTGGACATTCCTTCCATTAATGCCATAGGCCCCCCTTCTTCACGTGACGATATTAAACATAGATCAAGTGCATGATAACATTTGGTCAAATCAGCATACTCCTCAACATAGGTATGTGTATATGGAATGCCTATCTCTTTTAACCCTGCTTTTACATACCCTCTTGCTGGCCCTGTTAATAACATAGATATATCAACTTTTTTATTTACTATTTTTAAAGCGTCTAACAATATATCGGGCCCCTTAATAAGCTTTGGCAACATACCGTCTCCCCATCCAACTCCATCTTTCTGAAATGAGCCAATTACAATCGTATTTTCAGGCATATTATACAATTTTCTTGCATCTTCTCTTTGAAATTCATTAGGCAGTGTAAATAAATCCATATCTACACCGATTGGTATTTTTACGACCTTATGTGCGGGCACCCCCCAATTTTTCAATCTATTCTCAACAATACTATTACTAACTACAATTTTAGATAATCTTGGAACGCTCCTTAGAAAGGCCTGAACATGCTGTGCAACTTCTGGGCCATCTTCAGGCTTCCCATGAAAAAATGAAACCACATAATGATGATTTTTAGACATATACTGGCCCCAATCTAGCCACATATATTGAGATCCAAAATGTACTATTTTACTAATATTAGTATATGGCTTACTAGTAGTATCAATATGAATACTGGATTGTTTTAAAATTTCTTGGCAAATATAATCACCAACACGTTTAATTGCCCAGTCAGCATCTTCAATAACAAAAGTAACAGTTTGGTTTTTTTTATCAGATTTTTTATAATTTACAACTCTTCCCAGAATTGAAAGAGAGAAATGACGTAGCCCTCTTATCATATTTTTTACATTTATTGACACTGTAAAGTTTTTTCCGCAGCTATCATTTTTTCGATGATACTTGGCAGTGTATTAGCCGTCATCCACCCTAATTTAATACTTGCTTTGGTTATATCACCACAACTATATTTAATCTCAGAAGGTCTGCACAGTTTAGAATCAAAATCTACATAATCTTTCCAATTTAAACCAACCTCGGAAAATGACATACTGACAAAATCTTTAAGTGAATACGATTGACCAGTTGCAATTACATAATCATCAGGCTGATTCTGTTGTAACATCATCCACATTGCTTCAACATAATCTGGAGCCCAGCCCCAATCTCTATAAATAGATAGATCACCCAAAGTTAATCTCTCATGACTACCAAGAGAAATTCTAACTACAGTTGAAATAATCTTACGTGTAACAAATCTTGGTTGTCGTAATGGCGATTCATGATTGAATAAAATACCTGAACAGGCAAACATCTTATAACCTTCACGATAATTCACAACCTGCCAGTGCGCTGCAACCTTAGCGATTGCATAAGGACTCTTAGGGTGAAATGGAGTACCTTCATTAGCTGGCTTATTATTTGTATCACCGAAACATTCAGATGAACTTGCATTATAGAAATGCGCACTACTTTTAAGAAATCTTAAAGATTCCAAAATGTTTGTTACACCTATGGTAATACTTTCTATGGTTTCAATTGGCTGAATAAATGACAGTCCTACTGAGCTTTGCCCTGATAGATTATAAATTTCATCTGGATTGACCGTTTCAATCACTTTAATAATGGTATGAAAATCTGTCAAAGATGCAGAATGTAAAACAACCTGGTTAAGTATATTAAGTACTTTTAATGAAGAAAAATTAGAGGATTCAATATCTCTGGATACCCCATGAATAAGGTATTTTTTGGATAAAAGAAATTTGGCCAAGTACCCGCCATCTTGGCCAGAAATTCCAAAAATTAATGCTATTTTATTTTTCATCATTTTATTTTAATATACTAATGGCTCTATTATAAAGACGACAACATGACGACCAACCTATCCATTTCTGCTTATAAATGAAATTTGGTTTTTAATAAATACCCAAGGATCTCTTAATAAGTTTCGATTATCTTTAACAGTTTCTCGTTGACTTAATAATTCTTCAAACAATTGTAAATATTGCTCACAAGTTTTTTTTGAAGTGTGCTGCCACTTTGGTAAAGATATTATTATATTGTCATAATCATTAATAAACCTAATTAAAGACTCTTCAAATGAATCAGTATCAAACATTAATCCAGAGTTATGGCAATATTCTGGAAGACAGCCGCTGTTTCGATATAATAAAGGCAAACCACAAGCTCCTGCTTCGTTTTGATGATTGCCTCCAGGTTCATTAATAGAAGCTGTAATATAAGCGTGATGCCTCTTCAGTTCATCAGCTAGCTCTTTTCCATCTAACGGATAAATATATTTGGCGTTTTTAAATTTAAATCCTTTTGGTAGGTTGCCAATATAAGTGAAGTCAACTTTATCTTTCCACTCAGGCTGCTCGAGCATTTTATCAAGTTTAGAATAAACATCAAATCCTTTCATCCAGTTACCACCCCAATGGTGAGTAACAAGCCTTATAACGCCATCACCATTCCAAGGAACAAAACCTTCTGGATTAAATATAGTTTGATCTGCTCCATTTAAAATTGTCCTGAATGGGGTGTGAAGACTATTCTTCCAAGTCTTGAGTTGAGTCAACCAACTTCCAACAAAAACTGTATAGTCAGCACAATAATTCGCTTTAATGAGCGCCTTATTCATAAAATTAGTGTTCTTTCTTTCATCAGCCTCATTAATCCTATGGATAACAATAGCGTCAGGGTTTTTAAATAATAAATGCCTAATAATCGCACCAGCTCCGAAAGACACATTAGACAACCTGCTCCGAGGATCGGTTAATAGAATAATATCGGGCTTACCTCTTAAATCAAAAGACACTTCATGACCCATGCTTTCAAGATATTTAGAAAGTGATATTGCAAACCTATTTCCTCCACCCCAAGGGCCAGAAATTATTTTGTATCCAATTGCAATTTTCATTTAGAAGGTGAAAACAATAAAGAGTTTAAGTTTGCATACATATGCTATCACCTATTTTTAATAAATTTTGCTGGAACACCCCCAACAATAGAATATGGGGAAACATCTGAATTTATAACAGCACCTGCAGCTACTATAGAGCCTCGCCCAATATTTACGCCGTCTAGTATGGTTACATTAGCACCAATCCATACGTCTTCTTGAATTTTAATTCCTTTTGACGTAATACCTTGTTCAATTATAGATTTATCTTTATTTGAAAAAATATGATTGCTTGATGTGATAACCGTATTAGAAGCCACTCTAGTATTATCTCCTATAACAATACCTCCAGTGCCAAGTATTACCACGCCTGAATTGATACTAATATTTGCTCCTAGCTTTATAAAACCGCCCCAAGAATTTAACTTCGATCCAGATCTAATTCTACAATTTTTTCCTAAATCTACACGTCCATCACTACATTCTATAACGCTCCCGCCTTCAATAATACAACCCTCTTTCATTATAAAATTATTACCAATGAATATTGATTGCCAGCTAACTTGACAAGATGAATCCGACTTTAAAGCAGCCTTAAACCAGTTAATTCTTTTACCTATTAAGCTTTTAATTGACTTTAGTATTAATAACACGGTTATATATTTTCCATTAGATCTTTAATTGCATTCGCCATATTGTCAACATTTAACTCACTCTCTATTAATTTTCTTGCATTTATGCCTATATCTAAACGCCTGTTATGATCTCTCTCCAAATCTTTTACAGCATCCGATATTGCTTTAGAATTATTTGGCTCTACTAAAATTATATTCTTATTGTTCACAAGGTTTTCTCTATCCCACAGTCCAATTGTATCTGTAAGCACTACAGCTTTTCCACAAGACATTGCTTGTAAACAGCAGCTTTGCCCAGAAGGTTGGATTACATCCTTTACTGGAACAATAACAAACATTGCTTCTTGATATAACTTTAGAATTTCATCATCTGTCAGAACCGAAGTGCGCCAATCACTTTTAACCACCTCAACATTTGAAGTATGTGTTTTTACAGGTAGAGAGGTATATAATTTCAATTTAGGCATTGTATCATCCCAAGCTGCAATTAGCATATCCCAATCTCTATTTAAATCATTTCCTATCGCAAAAACATAGTCATCATGACCGATATTAGTTGGGGCAATACTCCAAAATTTACTATCGACGCCAAATGGTATATATTTGACATTTATTGATGAAAAAACCTGGTTTAGAAAATATTTTTCAGATTTTGATATGCATACTAAATTTACATTCTTTAGTACAAACTCATACAATCTAGTTTTTCTTTTACTAACTACATGAGGAAGTAAGCCCATAGCCAGCATTATAATATCAGACCTAATTAATCGTAGTGTTTTTAAACAAGCAAGAACTAATCCCAAATTATTAGTTGTTGTAATAATAACTTTTGCAGATTTTATTTTTTGTCTACTAGAAGGAAGGAGTAAATGCCAGATTGCACCAACAGGAATACCTCCAAAAATCTTAGAAACAAAACCTGCTATACGGTCAAAGAGTTTGCCGTCCCCTAGGCCCAATTCTGATTCTTCGACAAACCTCACATTCAAGCCTTTATTTTCTAATTGCGAGAATCCATAAAAAAATTCTGTAGGCGAGCCAAGTCCTGACCTTTGACGCCTTCCATTTTTAAACAAATAAATAATTTCATCATTACTCATGGCAAAGTACTTTTTTTACAGTATTGATACTGTTTATACGCATATTTACGCCTTTCATCTTTTGAAATAACCATTAGATTCAAAAGGTTGATCAATACATCAATAGAGTCAATAGAAAAATTATCTTCAAAACCGTAACTATATATTTTTTGATGCGCATTTTGAGCAATATTTGAATAAAAGACTGGCACACCATATGAAATAGCATCAATCAATAAACTAGGGGTATCGCCAATAGACAACACTGAAGTAATAGATGAAAAATTCATATCAAATTTAGTCTTATCATGGGTGATGTTGACATTTTTTTCTGCTAAATAATCATATAGATAATACGCATCTCCACTAGGGTGTGATTTAATAATAAATCTAGCATCTGGCAAAAGGTTTGCAATCTGGCTGCATGCTTGATAAAACTTACGTTGATCAAATGTTGGGCTAGACCATTGATAACCATTCGACCTAGTTGCAATTAGTATGCAATTACTGCCATTAATATAATTTTGCTTTTGAGAATTGTTTCTACGCAAGTATATGTCCCCTTCCCTGTACCCATTTGGAAAACATATATCAGTTGTAATTCTATTATTTGACAAATACCAATTGCCAAAATAGTCATAAAGTGACGAACCATGTACTGTTGAAAATACTTTCATATTTTGACTAATCCCATATAACAATAGAAATCTTACACTAGGCAGATCTGAATCCGATGTAATTAAATTCCGTGTAGATTTTGACCTTATAAGTTGAAAAAATTCGAGCTCGGTAATTACGCCCTTATGATAAAAAAGTGAATATAAAAATAGATCAACCCCTATATCGATATTTCTTCTTTTTAAAACATTTATTAATCGTATGGATCCACTAATACATTTCCATAAAACCTTGACCCTTGTGAATAAATTAAAATTACTCAAAGAGACTCCGTAAGATTCCCCAAATAACATTGTCTCTTTTGCGATCACTATATCTCCGCAAAAAGTCTTATTCTGCACCTTTTTAGGTCTGGTTAAAATATTCAAAGTCAGTTCAGAGTTAGGGTTTGTGTTTTTTACCACTTCACTGTCAGAATTAAAGAATCTCACAAAATCCCGTCCCCAGCCAATAATAATACTGCTGTATTTAGCTTTCTTCTTCTTGTTTAGGGTCCATGACAACAGCTCATACAAAATAATAACGCTAAATTTGACAACTCCAATTAATATGGTCGTCAGAAATATAAAATAATACAATAATTTATTTAGAACGCCAGACCGAATTAATAAGGCCATTTTTAATGCATTTGATGTATGAACCTTATTATATTTCGTGATTTTAAAGGCTCTATAATATGCATCTATACAATGTATGTCTAGGAGCATATTGTATTCACGTGAACTCCTAATCAGGCATAATCGTTTAGCAACTTCATTTGCGATCATGAGATGCATCAACATCTTCGATAAGTACGGCCTATGAGCTTCAAGAGTAATGCTGATATTTTCTGTAAAAAGCACACTGCGAAGGTGCTTTACAACCTCAGATGTAATATTATCTATTTTTATCTCATCTCTAATAAAGGTTACATTTAATCCTGCATTTTTACCAAAAATATATACTTCATATGTTAAACACAAAATTTCGTAACTTAATTTCTCTTTACTAGCTGACTTTATATCTTCTAAATTTTCAGCTACAGTCCATTTCACGATAATTTAGTCGAAGAACTTTTTTAGACGTAGTGCGGCATGCCCATAAGCAATTTCTTGAGCTTCACGACACATTCCGCCAATATGTGGAGTGATTATAACCTGCTCAGAATCCAATGCGTATTTTAACAATGGACTAGCCATTCTATTTTTAATCTCGTCAGCCAGAACGTCCGTTGCAACCCTGGCTTCTGGATTAGACTCTAAAAATCTTACCAATTCACACTCATTGACCATATCACCACGGGATGTATTAATCAATACAACATCTTTTTTCATCATGTCAAAACATGACTTGTTTATCATGCCTATTGTTTCTTCTGTAACATGGACATGTATTGCAACTACATCAGATTCTTGTAGTAAGTATTCCAGGTTATCAACCTGCTCGATCTTTTTATCTTCTACATCTTTATAAGGGTCGTAGACCAGTACTCGAGAATCAAATGCTTTGCAATATCTTGAATACATACTGCCGAGCCTTCCATAGCCTATACTTCCTATAGTGAGACAATTCATTTGTCTTCCTATATATTTCTCATAATTCCATTCACCCTCTAGTACGGCTTTATGGCTTTTCACAACATGTCTTAAGCTTGCCATAGTGAGAGAAAATGCTAATTCAGCAGTAGAGCTAATACGGTTAATTACTTCTCTTTCTTCTGTTAACGCAAGAATTGGAAGGCCTAGTTTTGCAACATACGGCTTGTCAATATGATTGGTTCCAGTGGAGGCTGTACAAATAACTTTTAATGTTTTTGCTGCATCTAAAATACTCTTTCCTATAAATACTTTAGACTTGTTTGGATTGGTAAAAATTGCATCATAATCACCAATTACTAAAATAACCTCTTCTGAAGAAGGGTCATCCATATAGGTAACCTCTCCAGCAGATTCCAGAACCTCTGGCACGCCCGAAATATGTCTAACAGGAGTTATTACTAATATCTTATATTTCATAATTATATTTTTTTAAAAATTAAACTCATCATATTTCCAAAAAATGCTGTTGATACTGACAAATCTTCAATATTATTTTCTTTATTCTTTCAGCAACAGCTTTTATATCTTCATATGCATTTTCATATGGTGTATCTAAATAAGGAAAATCACATGCTATAAGCTCCAATCCATATTTTCTGCAAATCAAACTTAAAGTTTTTGGTGAAAAATGCCATAAATGCTGAATTGGGTGAAATAGTGCCCAATTATCTCTATACAAATCTACAGATACCGCATCTGCATTAGGAGTTGCAGAGACTGCAAATATTCCCTCTGGATTTAACAAATTACTCACCATTTCAATATCTTTTACTGGATCTGTTACATGTTCTATAACTCCACGCATTGCGATCAAATCGTACCCTTCCTTAGCAGTTGAATAATAATCTTGTAAATTCACACAATGCACTTTTCCAGACAGCTTATCAAAATTTTCATTAGCAAAATTTACAGCACTTTTATCAATTTCAATGCCATTTTTATCAAAATCATTGCTAAAGCTATTTAAGAACAATCCTCCATTACAGCCGATATCTAACATTACTCCATGGGAAATATACTTTTGTATAAAGTCAACATCTAGCTTATATTGCTCCTGCCTTTGTTGCATTTTTTCTTGGTTATTTATTCGCCTCTTACCAATGTAATTAGAATAATATAGGTTTAAACCCTTTTCATTAAAAGATGGCTGCATCCATATTAAACCGCAACTTATACATCGTTTTGCAGGAAAATCTTCTGAATTTGAAAAATCCTCTTGAGTGTTCCCACCATTGGAACCGCACGCAATGCATTTGTTAATACTAACATTTCTATAAGGAATCAAACTAGAAAGATCTTCATCTCGAAATATATATTTACTCATCGCTATCAACTCCGCTATTATTTAAAATTAATTCAGCAACTATAAAATCCATTTTTGTATCAATATTGATAGCCCTTTCTTGTGGCAAAATATATGGCTTACTATTATCAGAGCCGTATCTCTTGCCGTCAATCATTAAGTAGTTTCGTTTTAAGGCATAAATCGAGCCACTACGAATATAGGCATTTGGTTTCAAATCTTGTCTTCTACTTTCTGGTATCTCTGGAATGCAAAAATCAACAATTTTATCATCAACAATTTTTTTAATTCGTGCTGGGTGATGGTCTTCCAATTGATGGATAGCAATAACAGAATCTGCACCTGTGCTGATTAACTTTTCAATCGAAGCGTCAATATCTTCAACTGTTTTCATTGGATTAGTACACATCAACTCAACAATGTAATCATATTTAATCCCTTCTTGCTGCTCAACCCAGTCAACAGCATGCTGCATAGCGGAAACTGAACTTGCCTCATCTGTACTAAACTCATTCGGTCTTAAAAATGGAGCTTCTGCCCCACATTGAATAGCGACCTGTTGAATCTCTTCATCATCTGTAGAGACAATGTATCGCGTTATAAACTTACTTTTTAGCGCCTCAGCAATCGTATAACCAATAAGAGGCAGTCCGGCAATAGGCTTGATATTCTTTCTTGGAACCGATTTGGATCCTCCACGAGCAAGTGTCAGTCCCAAAATATGAATTTCTTTATCTTTGTTCATATTAACAATTTAGTAGTTTTTTAATAATTTCTTGAGAGCCTATTTCACGTGAATTCAATGTAAATTGATAATTGTCTATTGAGACAATACCGACATCATTACCAGTAATATTTCCTTTTCTTATTTCTTCCGTGGATGTGGCACATCCTAGACCATACAAAGCGCGCATAATTGGCTCTCTATTTATGCGAGAGTCCATTGATGAAGCAATTTTCAAAAAACCACTGTCTGCCTGTTTTTGCCAATAATGTCCATAATCAATGAAACATGGGAAAACTGAACTAAGTCCCATATATTGCAATTCTACAATCAAATCATTAAATAAGTTTATTGGCCTAAATGGATAGTGGTGATTAACATAAAGAACAACTCCTGGAAAAAAATCTCTAGATTCAATTTCCCTCAAAGATAAAGAAAGTAACTTTTCAACATTCATATCATTGACGCTAAATATTGATTTGCCTCTATCAATCCATTGGGCACCAGAGAGAACGGCAATATTTTCATCATATGCTGCTACATAAATTTCATTAACATATGAAGCCAACTTTAATTCTCCTACTGCACTTAATAACAACTTAAATTCCAGGGAGTTTTCATCCATTTTTTCATTAACAAGTAGTATGGATGCAACTCTTATATTCTCAGGTTTTAAAGACTCGGGCAGATCACCAATGCTTTCTTCGTCCAATTTATCCAATATTTTGGCAATGCCTTTTGCTCTATCTGATGAATTACCGTGTTGATGCAATCCGTGATAATGATAAACTGAAGCTCTAGGCTCATAAACAATTTGGTAACCAGCTTCTGTAACTGCCTTAGCCCAAACTCTATCTTCAATATTGGTTGCCTCTTCATCAAAAGGAAATTTATCCCAAATAGCTCGTGATAACATACTATTTGCATTATGAAAAAAGTAATCTTTAACTTGTGTTTTTCTATCCTGACCAAATGAAATTAACAAGTCTCTTTTATCTGCATCACTAGTATAGGATAGTGGTAGTTGGCGACCATACACACCTGCTATTTTTTTATTACCATCAAAATTGTCATATAAATTTTGTAGCCATTGCCCATCTCTAGGGATGCAGTGAGCTGAAACGCACACAATGTAATTACCTGTCGAGACACGAATTCCATCATTTAATGCTTTTCCAGGAAAAAACTTATCAATTCTAACTATTGTTGAAACTGGGTATCTTTTTGCAACCTCAATTGTATGGTCAGTGCTATTGTTGTCAACTAAAATAACTTCAAAGTTATCAAAATCTTGATTAAAAATAGCCTCTAGACAATGTGAAATCCAACGCTCTTCATTGTAAGTTCGAACAATAATGGATACTTTTACAGGTTTTAAACTCATGCAAACATATCAAGATTCAACAATTCATCAGCCGGTATATTTTTTAAGGCCTTCCTACCGATAATTTTATGTGCATCTTTAGCTGGAATTCCTGTACCAGGGTTCCTGTATGTAACCATATTAACTGTCAATTCTGATCCTGCAGGAATATCTTGTGATGATGCCATAGAAACATGGTACTTTTTTCTAGTAATCCACTCTGTCTCACTAACGCTTTTCTTGTCAGTGCCTTTTATCTTTTCTACACTTCTGATATCTTTTACCATTGCAATAAAGTCTTCTGGATTGAGTGACATCTTATGATCAAACCCTGTCATATCATTATCCAATGTATAATGTCGCTCAATAGCAACAGCGCCCATAGCAACGGCTGTCAATGTTGGCAAATAGCCCAACTCATGGCCAGAATAACCTGTTGGCAAACCGAACTTATCCTTTAAAACATTAATTAAATTCAAATTACACTCATTTAAAGGTGTTGGGTATGCCGATACACAATGTAGAAGCATAAGTGGTGACTTGTGTTTTTTAAAAATTTTTACTGCTGTGTCAATTTCTTCTAACTCAGCCATTCCTGTTGACATTATAGTCTGCTTGCCTGTCTTGGCTAAATACTCCAATAGTTCAATATTAGTAGCACTGTGACTAGCTAATTTATAGGTATCAATACCGAGCTCTTCAAGAAAATCAACTGCCTCAGAGTCAAATGCTGTACATAGAAAATCCAAACCCTTATCTTTGGTATATTTTTTAATTTCTTGATATTGCTCCATATCGAATTCAAGATGCTCACGAATTTCTCTATATGTTTTTCCAAATTCTGGAAATCTATCATCAGGGGCGTCCAGGGTTGATCTAACTGCTAATTTATCAACCGTTCTTTTTTGAAATTTAACTGCATCGGCACCAGCCTTTGATGCCAGATCAATCAACTTTTTTGCAATATCAACTGAACCATTATGATTAAGTCCAGCCTCAGCAATAACGTAACACTCATTTTTTTTATTCATAGAAATAATTAGTAATGATTAATTAAAAAACCTATTTTGTCACATCGTAATAATGCCTGCCATCTTTATACGATGTATAACTAAATTTAAAACAAAGATGGTCCACAATATTCTTTAACAACCTCCTATGTATGGGAAACTGCCTCATATAATGATATCCTTTAGCGCCTGAAACTCCATCATGATATGGCATTGGAAATATAGGTGACCATTTTGCTCCATGCAATAAAGAATTATGTATGCCCATAGCCAAACCTTGCTCAAAATGTCTACCTTTGTTTGCATTTTTTAACATTATCGGATAAATATGATTAACAAATATTTCTGTTTTCATTCCAAAAAAAATTGAATCAGTGTAAACAAGGTTGTTTCTAAAATTACACTGAATGTCATAATTATTAAACTTAATATTATTTATATTTTTTACAAAAGACCGTCCAGTGCATTTAAAGAAATATCTACCCACAAGTTTTGAATTGTCCAAAACGTATTTAATCTCCCCAAGTTCACCAAAACCAGTGTCAGTACTGTTTTTATTCTCCTCGGAAACAAAAGATACAAACTCCACTTGTTTATTATGTTTGATATTTATTACCAACTCCCTTAATTCGTTTAAATTATGGCCACTATTTTCAACAAAAACAATTCTCTTAAATATATTTTGTTTAGTTAGCCATTTTTTTAAAGATTTTATATATTGCTCTAGTCTTTCATTCGAGTTTTTGATTTTTACAGTTTTGTTAACTGTCACATCAATAGTTGCAGTTAAAACCAGGGAGGGGTTATTCATATAAAATTTAACTATATTAAATCGTAAATAATATATTATATGCAACTCAACTTAGATCCAATAAGAAAATTATGAAAATAAAAGACATTCTAAATATTGATTCAATTAATAAACAAACTCAATTTTATGGGGGGAACGTTCCTTTTGACCATTGCGTAATAGACAATTTTTTTAAAGAAGATGTTGCGTATGCATTAGAAAATGAGTTTCCTGACTATCAGGATAAAAATTTGTTTAATTATAATACTGGCCTCGAAGTAAAAAGAACATCTAATAATTGGAATATTTTTCCAAAAATGACTTATAACACCTTATCCATTTTAAACTCTGATATTTTTTTAAACTTAATACAGTCAGATATCTTAAAAGAAACATGGCTATATATTGATGCCGGCTTGAATGGAGGGGGATGGCATATGCACAAAACCAATGGCAAGTTAAACGTTCACCTAGACTATTCCATACATGAAAAATTAAATCTACAAAGAAAGTTAAATCTAATTATTTATCTAAATAGTAATTGGAAAGCGTCATGGGGTGGAAACCTTGGACTTTGGAAGGGAAATCAAGATCAACCACAAGAGTTAACTACATCAATTCAACCAAAGTTTAATAGGGCGGTAATTTTTGACACAACTCAGAATAGTTGGCATGGCTTGCCTGACCCAATAAAATCTCCAGAAGGAGAGTTCAGGAAGAGTTTAGCGGTGTATTACTTATGCACCCCACCAGGCGACACAGACCCTAGAAAAAAAGCTCTTTACCACCCCACCAAAGAGCAAGAAAAAGATCTTAAAATTCTAGAGTTAATCAAAAAACGGTCAAATCTTAATACTGCGGCTGACTCATACTCCGAAAAATAATAATCCACTTTTAAAACATATAATATTGTAAGTGTCGGCTATTTTTCTACAAAACACCCGACTGCGTCTTAATTAATTCCACATACCTTTTGTAGGGGAGTTCAGTTAATATTTCTCCATTATCAATCTTAATAATTCTATCACAATATTTTAATGTTGTTACTCTGTGTGCAATTACTATTATTGTCATTACACCATGAAGGAATCTCATTTGCTCGACAACCTCACTTTCCATCTCGCTATCTAAAGCACTAGTTGATTCATCCATAATCAATACACTTCTATCATGATAGAAGGCACGGGCTAATGCCACTCTTTGCATTTGCCCTCCCGACAGAAGAGTACCTCTCTCACCAATTACAGTGCCTACACCAATAGGCATTTTCTCAACCACCTCAGATAACATTGCACGCTTAATTGAATCTTGAATCTTTCTATCGTCAATTTCGTTTTCGGGAATACCTAACGCAATATTCTTACGGAGGGTGTCATCTATTAAAAGAATTTTTTGTGGAATATACGCTATTTTCGACCTCCATACATTCAACGATAATGCAAGCGTTCTTTTGTTGTACAAAACACTGCCACTTTGAGGCACAACTAAACCAAGAATTAGATCAACAAGTGTAGTTTTTCCTGAACCAGATGGACCTACTATCCCTATTGACTCACCAGGTAAAAATTTTAAAGAAATATTAGATAACGCTCTTTCGGTCGAAAATGGATAAGAATAATTAACCCTTTCTAATTCAAAGCTTTGAAACAATTCATTATTTAGTTTTGTCTTTTTAGCCGCCTCTATTGTTTTTATTTTCTTCAAATTTTTTAAATCTTTGTATAGTATTGAAACAGAATTACGACCATATCGTAAGTTCAAAATACTTGTCAATATAACATTAAAGGATGGGATAAGTCTAATTGAAGCAATGGCAAATATACTAAGTGTTGGTAAAATACCATCGAGACTGCTTTCTGACATGGAGCTAATGATGACTAGTGAAACAACAAATCCGATTGCAACTGCCTCTAATAAATAGCGTGGGGCTGACGATATCACTTGCTTCATAGAGTTGCTATAAGCAAATTTCTTAGAATTTTTATTCACTATATTATAAAAATATTGTTCTTTATTATATATCCTTATTTCTTTTAATCCTTCAATACCTTCATTGACTGCCTTTACTATACTTGCTGCAGAAGCATTTGCAATATTTCCATAATCCTTTAATTTATATCTAAAAAATTTATCATAACTGTAAGCAAAAATACCTACAAGCATCACAAGAGATGTCAATGCCACTATATCCTGATACGCTAGCAAAATAATAATAAATATAGATACAATGCTATCACTAACAAGCCTTAATAAGGGCAATAAAACACCTCCAGAAAATTGGCCTGTAGTTTCTTGAATATTACGTACATATTCCGAACTATTGCGATGCAAATATTCTTCATACGAAATATTTTGATACGCATGCATTAAGTAAGAACGAAGTTTAACTTGTTGATTTTGACTAAAAAAAACAATAATCTTATTAATCCATATTGAAGAAACTGCCTTAATAATAAAAATAATTAAAAGTAAACATCCTAACAAGATTACTGCTAATTGATAATCCCCATCTAAACCTAATATATTAAATACCCAAGAAAATTTTTCTACTGGGGTGCTCTGATCAATTATCAAAGCAACATAAGGTGCAATCAACCCAATTCCTACAACCTCTAACATTGATATCAATACAAAAAACATAAGTATTAAAGGTGTTTTTCTTTTATCTTTGCCAAGAATATAAATAATTTCTTTTAAATACTCTAGCATTAAATTAAAGTTGAATTTATTTCTTTCATAAAGTTTTTATAATGTCTTTTAAATCTAAAAAGTGCATCTTGGAGTCCATATAATTCTGTAAATTTTTGCTATGAGCAACCAATATGGGAGGGTCACCAACCCTTCTTTCTTCATTAGCAACCTCAATATGTTTGCCAATAATTTTTGAAACCTCTTGTATAACTTCCTTAACACTATAACCAACACCACTACCAATATTAAACTCTGTACTTTTGAATCCCTTTTTAAACAGGAGATCTAACGATTTTAAATGAATTGTAGTAAGGTCCTCTATATATACATAATCTCTCACACAAGTTCCATCTTTTGTTTTATAGTCAGTGCCAAAAATTGAAACCAGCTCCCTTTCTCCTTTTGCGACTTGCATAACAATTGGTAATAAATGTGTTTCTGGATCATGTCTTTCTGTTAATTCTCCCTCAGAATCATGGCCTGCAGCATTAAAGTATCTTAAGGAGATGTATTTTAGTCCATACGCATAATGAAAGTCTTTAAGAATATTCTCAATCATTAATTTAGATTTACCATATGGATTGGTCGGCTCTTTTGGATGGTCTTCATCAATAGGTATATAAACCGGGTTACCAAAAATAGCTGCAGAGGAACTAAAAACTATTTTTTTACAGCCATTATCAATCATTGTTTTGAGGAGATTGAGCGTTCCAGATACGTTATTATAGTAATATTTATATGGATCAACAACCGACTCTCCAACCAATGAAGAAGCTGCAAAATGTATTACCACGTCTGGTTTGTACCTTTTAAACAATTCATTTAATTTATGAGTATTAAAAATATCACATAATTCAAATTTTCCATATAAGACAGCACCTCTATGCCCGGTAGACAAATTATCAATCGTGATCACATCATGCCCTGATTTATGCGCAGACTTAACCATATGTGATCCAATATACCCTGCACCACCAACTATAAAAATCTTCATAAATTGCTTTCTTTATACCAATTATATGTCTTTCTTAAGCCTTGCTCAAGGCCAATACTATATTTCCAACCCATATTTGACAGCCTCGAAGAATCAATAAGTTTTTTAGGTGGTCCATCTGGTTTACTTGAGTCAAAGATTAACTGACCCTCATAGCCCACAACTCGACTAATTGCTAAAGCAAGATTTCTGATTGAAATATCTATTCCGATACCAACGTTAACATGTGAAAGCATTGGCTGGGTATTGGCTTGATAAATCTGCTCATCTAACTCAAGTACAAATAATGAGGCTTCTGCCATATCATCTACATATAAAAATTCACGCATTGCGTTACCTGTGCCCCATACCATCACTTCGGGATTATTATTAATTTTAGCCTCATGCAATCGATGTATTAGTGCAGGGATAACATGGGAATTTTCCAAATGAAAATTATCATTTATACCATACAGATTGGTTGGCATTACAGAACGGAAGTCTGTGCCATGTTGTCGATTGTACGATTCACAAAGTTTGATTCCTGCTATCTTAGCTAGTGCATAAGGCTCATTGGTTGGTTCAAGTGCATCAGTCAACAGTGCATCTTCACGCATTGGTTGCTCGACTGCTTTGGGGTAAATACAAGTGCTGCCTAAAAATAACAAACGCTTAACTTTATTCTCGTATGCTGAGTTAATAACATTAGCTTCTATCATCACATTTTGATAAATAAAATCTGCAGGATAAGTATTATTGGCATGAATTCCACCAACCTTAGCAGCAGCCAAAATTACATAATCGGGTTTTTCTTGTTCAAAAAAAGATTGTACTACCGCTTGATTGGTAAGATTTAGTTCTTTATGCGTGCGCATTAAAAGATTAGTAAAACCTCTAGACTCCAATTGTCTAACAATAGCAGAACCGACTAGACCTCTGTGGCCGGCAATATAGATTTTGTCGTTAATATCCATGATTAAGCTAATTACTCGTTGAAATCTGGTGCATTAAAGCCGTGCTCTTTAACTAAAGCATCACGCTTGGCGATATTAATGTCGTTTTCCATCATCTCATGTACCATTTCTTCTAAAGTTATTTTTGGCTCCCAGCCTAGTTTTTCTTTAGCCTTAGATGGATCACCTAGAAGTGTTTCTACTTCAGTTGGTCTAAAGTATCTTG
>Ga0233441_1001316_pt1 | contig 22315 bp, 20 predicted proteins | sample SI_123_September_4_FD_182781 | JGI IMG/M metagenome (GOLD analysis project Ga0233441, IMG submission 182781) | Seawater microbial communities from Saanich Inlet, British Columbia, Canada - SI_123_September2016_135_MG | ecosystem: Environmental > Aquatic > Marine > Inlet | place: Canada: British...
GTGATGTTTTTGTCAGTGAAGAATATCGGCGAGCAATGGCGCAGGTTTATGCTAAAAGAGCCCTGACAAAGCTTTCCTGAATTTTCCTCATTTTCAGTATAAAACTCTGTCTGTTCTTTTCTGCAGACAGAGTTTCCCCGCTTTCCTTTTTTGTGCTTTCTATTTAGAATAATAAGTTTTAACTTTTGAAAGCAAAGATATGATTGATTTACGCAGCGATACTATTACTCTTCCAACTCCCGAAATGCGCGAGGCCATGGCGCAAGCACCTGTAGGTGACGATGTTTTCAGCGATGATCCCACCATAAATGCGCTGGAAGAACGTACAGCAGAAATTCTTGGAAAAGAGGCTGCTGTTTTTATGCCTTCCGGAACCATGACAAATCAGGTAGCGCTGCGCACACACACTGAGCCGGGCGACGAAATACTGATTGATGAGAATGCACACATTTATTATTATGAAGGCGGAGGCTCAGCGGCGCTTTCCGGAGTAATCTGCCGTTTAATTCCAGGCGAACGTGGAATCTTTGGAGCAGCGGAAATGGAAGCATTGCTGAGGCCGGTGGATGATATTCATTATCCCCGAACTAAACTGGTTAGTCTGGAAAACACAACTAACCGCGGTGGAGGAAAAGTATGGCCGTTGGAAAAGCTCGCAGAAGTTGAAAATTCTGCACGTAAAAATAATTTAAAAATGCACCTTGATGGTGCACGACTTTGGAATGCGGCAGTTGCGCTACAAGTTCCGGAAGTAGAAATAGCAAAATATTTTGACTCTGTCAGTGTTTGCTTCTCAAAAGGACTTGGTGCGCCGGTTGGTTCTGCTTTGGTGGGTAGTCGCGAATATATTACTGAAGCCAGACGTTTCCGCAAACAGTACGGCGGTGGAATGAGACAAGCCGGAATTATCGCGGCCGGTGCTTTGTATGCTCTCGATAATCACAGGGAAAGGTTAGCCGAAGACAATGCGAATGCCAAAGCATTTGCGCAAGGACTTGCGGAAATAGAGGGGATTGAAATAAATCCGGATGATGTGGAAACAAATATTATCATGTTCGGATTGAGCAAAATGACTTCTGATGAACTGCTCAAACGACTTGGCGAACTGGATACTCACATGCTGCCGATGGACAGCAGATCGATTCGTGCGGTTACGAACCTGATGGTTACAGAAAAACAGATTCCGGAAGCACTTGAGCAAATCCGTACTATTCTGTCTTGAGCCTTTACTTTATGAACCAGCAAAAAAGTCTTAAAAACGTGTCATTGCTTACGAAGAGAGAAATCTGTTTTATGTTAAGCACTGGTATTATTAAGATCTCTCTCTTCGTTCGAGATGACAATTTTTTGGTTTAAGAGTTTTTTCCTGACATCTTACTTGTCATTCCAGCGAAAGCGGGAATCCAGGAGTGGGTTTTAATATCTCGTTCTCAAGTGAATCGTTTATCTGGATCCCGGATCAAGTCCGGGATGACAAAATAAATGATTGTTTTTAAGAATTATAATTACGGTTCTGTTATTATTCTCAAATAATTTTAACTTTAACTTTTTAGCATTGTTGGATTATGCCTACTCCTCAAACTGGCGTCTATACAGCGTCATTAACACCGCTCACAGCTTCATATGAACCAAATTTTACGGCGTTGATCAGTCATGCAAAATGGCTTCTTGAAACAGGATCAGATGGAGTAGCAATACTCGGCAGTACCGGTGAAGCCAATTCTTTGACCATTGAGCAGCGTCTGGACATTATTGCGTATTGCGGAAGTAAATTAGCTCCGGAACGTTTGATGATGGGCACAGGCTCCTGCTCTCTTCAGGATGCAATCCGCCTGACACAAGCCAGCGTAGATGCCGGTGTTTATGCGGTTTTAGTAATTCCGCCTTTTTACTACAGACCGCAAAGTGATGCAAGTGTACTGCGCTATTATACTGAATTGATTGCTGCAGTGAATGACCCGCGGCTGCGAATCGTTTTTTATAATTTTCCTCAACTCAGCGGATATAATTTCAGTCTCGAGATATTACAGCAATTAAAGCAGCGTTTCGGAGACATTGCCGCAGGAATAAAAGACAGTTCCGGAGCTTGGGGAAATATGTTGAACATCACCAAAAACGTTCCGGACTTTATGGTTTACAGCGGAACTGAGACTTTGCTGCTGGATATTTTGCGTGAAGGTGGAGCAGGCTGTATCACTGCCAGTGCAAATTTACTTGCTCCGGAATGTCAGCAGGTTTTTCAGGCATGGAAAAATAATCAACAAGACGCTGCAGAACAAGCACAGAAGAAGCTTTCAGTATTGAGAAAAGCCTTAGAAAGTTATCCGTTTGTCTCTGAGCTTAAAGGCCTCATGGCTGAATATAGCGCTTCAGAGCATTGGCAACAAATGCTTCCTCCGTTTACTCCTCTTTTGGCGTCAGAAATTAGCGAACTTTCTGCAGAAATAAAAGAAGCTGGCCTCGATTTAAACCAACGTCTCTGAAAAAAATCCCTACTGAAACTGCCTCCCTTAGCAAAGTTTTTCAAAATACTTCTGTGTTTGTTGAAAAAAACGGTCAAAAAAATGCAAGTCTTAATAAGATCAAGGAACACCAATGCTAAGTCAGTGATATACGGCTCTCATTTGACGAGTGTTCCGGAACATCAAAACAGATGGAAATATGAACGAAGAACTTTATCTGGTGGCCTACAAGGACATCGAGCAAAAAGAAATTGATGACGCCCTTTGGCTCAAGGCAATGTCTCATGCCGGTGGTGATAAAAAAAGGGCCAAGTGGTCCTATGTTGAATTAAGAGTCGATCAAATGCTGCGTGACCCTTCGCTGAGACACAGCGTCAGTAAAAAGGTGCGTAAGCCAACTCATCAATCAGGAGCATTTATGATGTGGTTTAGTCTTCTTTTTTGTTTTGCAGCGGTTTCAGTGGCAGCGGTTGTTGATTTTGGAAATCTTTCGCTTGTGCTGTCAAACGGATTTTATTTTCTTGATTTACCATCCTTATTAATTATTTTGCCGGTTGCTATTTTTTTCGGAATATCAGCAACTTCCTGGCGTTCATATGGACGCTGCTGGACATATACTCTCGGCGGAGCAAAACTTGTTTCCATCTCTGAGGCCAATTCAGTCGCACGCTGCCTGAAAGTTATGGGTGATGTTTCGCTGTTAATGGGAATAATTGGTACCTTTGTTGGAGCAATAATAACACTGAATTATTTACAACTAGGAGCAGATTTAGCACCATCAATTGGAATAGCAGTGGTTACAATGTTTTATGGCTTTTTATTTAAACTGCTATCGTATGTTGCAGAACAGCGGGTACGAAATCTTTACCTGAACTGAGAACATTCCAAAATATCTCCGCACTCAAAGGTGAGCTAGATAAAAATAGCTCACCTGCTCCGGCAATTTTTCCTGCCACATTTATCAGTACATTCATCTTGACAATTTGACCGAAATTCTGGATAATTCAGGGTTTCCATAATTTGCACTTTTTCATGTAGAAGAAGTGTTTAAAACAGAGGAAATATCTTTAGGCATCCTCAAAATAGTTGATGACATTATTAAAGATAATGTCTGCTTTTTTGCTGTGTCTGCGGAATTTCCAAAAACCCTAACCAGCTTGTTTACGGATAAGCTGTTCCAGCAACTTAAAGGTAAAAGTGACTGATCAAGAAAAAGTAGCCCCCATTCCCGCTGTAGTAGCACCCTCCCAACCAGAACCAATTGTTTTTCTCGCAGATGATGAAGACTTTGATGCACTTTATGAAGAAAGTGTAAAAGGTTTTCGTGACCAGGATATTGTCACAGGTACAGTAACAGAAATCACCCGTGATTATGTGACAGTTGACATAGGTTTCAAATCTGATTGTCTGATCACAGTTAATGAATTTCAAAATAGTGAAAGTGTTCTCGAAGTTGAGGTTGGTGACACAGTAGAAGTTTATGTAGAAGCTCTCGAAGCAGACGAAGACGGGATCACCTATCTCTCAAAACGGAAAGCCGAAAAGGTACGCACCTGGGAAAAAATTGGTGATATTTATGAAGAAGACGGCATTGTACGCGGAACTATTATAGCAAGAATTAAAGGTGGACTTTCGGTAGATATTGGCGTTAAAGCTTTTCTACCAGGTTCACAGGTTGATTTGCGGCCTGTACGTAATCTTGATAAATTACTTGGAGAAGACTTTGACTTTAAGGTTTTAAAGTTCAACCAGAAACGTGGAAACATTGTTCTTTCACGAAGAGTTTTGCTGGAAATCGATCGCGACGAAAAGCGTTTAAAAACACTCGAAATCCTCCAGGAAGGCGCCTTAATCAAAGGTTACATCAAGAACATCACAGATTATGGTGTGTTTGTTGATTTAGGCGGAGTAGATGGTTTACTCCATATCACAGACATGACATGGGGACGCATAGTACATCCTTCGGAAATGTTTGAAATTGGTGATGAAGTAGAAGTCGTTGTACTCAAGTATTTTCCTGAAGATCAAAAAGTTTCACTTGGTCTCAAGCAAAAAGCTCAGAATCCTTGGGAAATGGTGGAAGACAAATTTGCAGTTGGCACGAAGATTACCGGAAAAATTGTCAGCTTGACAGACTACGGTGCCTTTATCGAAATTGAACCAGGAGTCGAAGGACTCATCCACGTTTCCGAAATGTCATGGACCAAGAGAGTACGGCATCCTTCAAAGGTTGTTGAGCTGGGTCAAATGGTGGAAGCAATTGTCAAAGACCTTGATGTGGAACGCAAAAGAATTTCCCTCTCAATTAAGGAAGTTCAGGCAAACCCTTGGAAACTTGCTCTTGACCGTTATCCGGTTGGTTGTATCGTCAAAGGATCTGTACGTAATGTTACAGATTTCGGAATCTTCATCGGACTCGATGAAGGTATTGACGGATTGGTGCATGTTTCAGATATCTCATGGAAACAACGACAGTGCAAACCTTCTGAAGTTGCCAACAAAGGTGATGAAATTGAAGTTAAGGTGCTGAACATCGATGTGGATCAGGAACGCCTCTCACTTGGTATCAAACAATTGACTGATGATCCATGGAAAGATCTTGACGAAAAAAGTCCGCTTGGTTCAGACATAACCGGTACTGTGGTTAATCTGACTGATTTTGGGATTTTTGTTGAGGTTTCAGACGGAGTTGAAGGTTTGGTTCATATCTCCGAAATTGATTCTACAATTCCGAAAAACAAGGTACATGACATGTATCCTGTTGGTTCTGTCGTGAAAGCAAACGTTATCAAGATTGACTTGGAAGAAAGACGTTTAGGTTTGAGTATCTCTGAAATTATTTCTACTCCGGAACCTGCTCCGGTTGTTACGGAAGCAGAGACAGAAGCCGTTGCTGATGAAGTAAGTGAAGAAGCTACTACAGCAGAAGCTCCGGTTGAAACCGCAGAAGCAGAAGCTCCGGTTGAGACTGCTGAAGTTTCTGAAGAGCCAAGTGAAGAAGTGACTGCAGAAGCAGAAACTACTGATGCTCCGGAAGAAGCCGCAACTCCTGAAAATGAAGCAGAACAGGAAAAGTAAAGCTCAGATAACACCCCCCCCTCAGGAGTCTGATTCTCAGACTCCTGTACATTCCAGCTTATTAGAATTATCATTTATCATTAACACTTCCGGATAATTTTTTTCTATAGTCATCCCGGACTTGATCCTGCAACCAGCTTTTAACTCAATCTGTAAATGTCTAAATGTTTCGGAAGTGCTCTCTGGGGAAGTTACTGGCAGACATGCACTTTAATTTTGAATATCAACCAACAAACACCGGTCCGTTGGGTCGAATACGAATACCTGGAGTGAGACGTTTCCAAGGCAGGTTGATCGGATCTGCGACCATTGGTCCAGGTGATTCGGCGACAAGAATGCTTTGGGCGATGGGAGTAAAGTCGGCCCTGAAATGAACCGAACTTTTGTTAACCAAAATCTTCATCTGCTCCGGTTCCACTCCGGCAACACGATATAGTTCTCTGTCGAGCATTTGTACTTTGCTTGAAGCGACAACCACCCGGACTCCGCCAATTCTCAGGCAGGCCGTGGGTCCCAGACTAATCTTTGCTCCCTGCATCATCGGCCCCTTGACTGTCAGGTTTCCCTCGCTGAGATGTTCAATGCTGAAAGTAGCCTCAAAGGGCTGATCCCCCAGCGCGGGTTCCCCTCCCAAACCCAGCGTGATGCTTTTGCCAACTCCGGTTTTATGAGCCGCTTCCGCCGCTACTGGATCAAACAAAACTCCAAGCGCTGCGTCCTGTGCCTGATTTGCCACCAGAGCCCGTAAGATTCCGGTGGTGTTCGAGTTGCCTCCGGCCCCCGGATTGTCCTGTGTGTCGGCGATCACCACCGGGCGGTTTGCGTTCTGTGACCGACTCATGGCCTCCAGTACAGCTTCGTCCGGTTTGTAAAGGTCGATCCACCAGTCTGCCTCCCTTTCGGTTACGTGATTTGCAAGCGATTCGACTGCACCTTCGACTGTAGCTCGATTGCTTCCATAACCCCAAACCACACCTCCGCATTCCGGAAAGTCAGCTGCCGGAAATCCAGGAGTGAAGGACATGCTCGTGACCGCCCCTTGCTCCAGTGTTTCTAAATACTCGTAGGTTCCCTTGGCGGGATCCATCTCGGTGCATTGTCCGTGTAACGGCATCAGAAACTGAATCCGTTTATAGGACATAGAAAGCCGATTTCCACCTTCCATAAACTGACTCAGCAAAAACGCCGCTCGCTCTCCGGTTTCCGCCATGTCCACATGAGGATAAGTACGGTATGCCACCAATGCATCCGCATTCTTCAACATCAATTCAGTCACATTCGCATGGAGATCCAGACTTCCAACAATCGGAATCTTGGGGCCGACAACACTTCTAATGCGTCGCAATAACTCCCCCTCGCCATCGTCCACATGCTCGGCAACCATCGCGCCGTGGATATCTAGATATATCGCGTCCGGACGTTGCTCGGAAGTCGCCGCTACGATCTTTTCTGAAATGCGCTCAAAGGCGTCTTCCGTAACTTCCGCAGAAGGACACGCAGCAGTCCAAATCACAGGAACGATCTTGTGCGGCTTTCCGTGCATTGCTTCGAGAAATCCTCCAACCGGAATGTTGATGCTCCGGAAGTCGAGGATGTCACTACCGAATGTCATTCCGGGCATTCCTCCGCCTTTAACAAAGTCGTTCCAATCTGCTTTGGTGGGAGCAAAGGTGTTGGTTTCGTGCTGAAATCCTGCGATCAGTATTTTCATGGAGAATAGTTTGAAGAGTTGTTTAGATTGAGTTCAGAGCAATTGGAAGTGAGTGGTCACACCAACGATTTTTACCTGCTGCAAATTATGCTGATCTTGAGATTTATGCTTGTTTCACCTAACTCTCATCATCTGGAGATGGATCAGTAAAAATAGTCTAGCATACCTACTATGGTTGCTCAAAACAAAGAAACCTCACAATACCATAAAGGAAGTAGCTCGGATTGGGAAATAAATATTTTATCAACTTAGCTTCCTGCATGATCGGTAGCCCCGGACTCCGTTCCGGGGAAAGAAAACATGAGGGGAAACAAAACTTAAGGGGGAGAAAAGTTTAGTAATTTTATAATTAATGAAAAGCGAGTTTTTAGAGTTTCCTTCTAAGTAGATTTTGTCTTTACAGTAATTGCTGCTTTAATTCTATTGACTGCATCCTGAACTACTTCATTAGCTGATTCAATGAGCAAAGCCTCACGGTAGTAGGACAAGGCACCAGCCAGATCACTTTGAAACTCCAGCGAAAGCCCCTGGAGATATTGATTCTCCACTGACTTTTTTGCGCCATTCTGTTGACTCTGCAATTTTTCGAGACGTTTGAAGGCTTGACTGTATGCTCCTTTTTCAATCATCTGTATGGCAATCCCATCTCCTCCCAGAAGTTCAACTTCCAGGTTTTTTCTAAAAGGGAGCACCAGTTTACTGTATTCTCTCGCAATTAAATCACTAAGTTTTTTCCGTAATAAATTTTCATCCGGAATCAACTTATTCCTTATTTTATAATTTCTTTCAATTTGTTGTGGAGCTATGATCGTATTGCCATTGACATCAGACAACTTGAATAAAACCTGCTGACTATAGAGCAGATTTTGCACACCCTGCTTTATAGTTTCCTTGGCGTAAATGCGGCATCTTTGTTGTTTTTTGCTTTTGATGAGATTGTTGCAGCGATGCAAATTTACAACTCTGCTATTTTGTAAACGCTGCAGCTGGTGATTTTCTTTAAGCTCAAAATTCAGGTAAGCAATTCTGTCTTTTTTTGGTAATCTTGGGATGTAATTATAGTTTTTCAACTGTTGTGCAATTTCAGCTGTGTCGAAAGAAGATTCAACTTCAAGAAAAGGAAGAACCGTAAATCTTTCACGTAATGCATTCTCAAAAATATCGTAAAGCAACTCACCTTTATGAGGATTGACTATGATTAAATAATCAACTTTTGCAGCAATATTATCTACTGCAGACTGAGGAGGAACCCAGGTTCTTATTGGAACTTTATTAGTACAGCCGGAAAAGTACAGCATCATTAATAATGCAGCAATTATTTTAATGTATAACAAACGATGGTTCATATTCTTTTTTCCTGCAGAGCACCCAAAGCCTCAATGGCATTACTGTTGGATTGATCTAATGCTAATGCTTCTTCATATAACTGGATAGCGATTCGCGGTTCACCAAGTGCTTCATAGCAAATTCCCAGGTTGTAAATATTCTCTGCAGTCTTTTGATCGGGATTTGAAAGGATTGCTTCCAACTTCTCTTTTGCTTCAAGCACCTTGGCCTGTGTAAGTAACTCGACAGCAGCTTCATTTCCAGCACCGTCAATCGTCCGCGTCGCCAGCACAGTATAGCGTGCAAACCTGGGCAGGATCATGTTTGAAATCTGTAGTGCCAGACGCTGTGACAAGTTTACGGAAGCATTTGGTGCTCCGCTAAAAGTCAGGTGTTTTAAATCCAAAAAAGGTAAAGCACTGATTTTTTCCTCTTTGCTTCTGTCATCTCCACTAAAGAAAGACATGAATTTGCTGTCAACAGTTTGAGAAAAATTATTTGGCTCAAAACCACGTCCCATTGAAATAACAGCTGTTTCTGAGAATGTACTCAACAGGATAATTTTGCCAGCACTCACTTTTAGAAGTTCTCCAGTCAAGACAAGCGACGCAGTTCTTGTCTGGTATGGTTCTGTAATTTTACGCTCAATTGAGCTGTCTTCAGTGGTTAGCCATTTTTTACCTGATTTACGAGAAGTACGCCGACCGAAACTTTTCACGCTGTCATATTGTCCGTTCTGAGTTGTTACATTAACTGCAACATTAAGATTCAAGACTGCATCAATCCCGCCGATACTAAGGCCGCTGACAGGTTTAATTGAATTCAGCTTATCACTAAATATAACGGAAAATACCTCAAGATCAACAATGTTATAATCAGCAAAGCGGCTTAAATTTGAAATCAGCGAGCGTTTTATCAGTTTTTCTAAACCAGCAGTTTGAAGTTTGTGACGGCTGACTTTCCATTCTCCACGTTGATCACTCAAGTTCTGTTCGTCACTCTGCAACAGTCTGACATCAGCTATCGCGAGAGTTCTGATTGAAGCTAATTCTCCGGAAGGAGAAACAGATGTGCTGAATTGGAGCTTGTTAGTACAGGAGATTAATCCAAAGATTAACAGCAGATTAATAATTTTTATTGTTTTCAAAGCCTTCATGCTTTTAATTGTTGATTGTCTGTTGAATGATGCTCTCCTAAAAAGTCATTATGACACTAATGTATGTCATTCCACGATCAGGTCGAGGGCAAGCATTTCTGATACTTACAAGTTCCTGGATTCCCGCTTTCGCGGGAATGACAACTATTTACTAAGCCATCATTGAATGATGCTCTCCTAAAAAGTCTTAAAAACGTATCCTTGCTTATAAAGCGTGAACTCTATTTTAGCTTAAGTGCAGATATCATTAAGATATCTCTCTACGTTCGAGATGACAAATTGTTAGTTTAGCAGCTTTATGAAGCCATCATTGATTAATTTAAAAATGTTTAGTTAGTGAAATTTCTGCTAATTGTTTCATCGAAGATTGCAGGTTGTTGTTATTTAGATTGAGACTGACAAGCTGATAACCTGCAGCAATTCTTTTATCAGTGCTCTCTCCAGAAAAAAATGACTTTGCATCTTTGTCAGGATGCTGAAACTCTACGCGTGTTAATATCTTGCTCTGCTTTGTGCCTTTGTCACCGTTCACCTTGACTGAGGTGAAATTTGACGCAGTTATTGTACTTCTCAACAACTGTGGATTTTCTGTCAGTTCAATGAAGTACAGATTTGTATAGGACATGACAGATTCCTGTTCCCAATGCAAATGTTCCAGCACATCTCTGCTGCTGTTGGAATTAGAGGAACGGCTGGTCATAGTTTTTAACTGTACATTCCTTCCGGTCTGTTTCGTACGCTTGCTCCAGATATCGCCAATGATCAAGAGTGAACCCTTGTTGTCCACCAATTTTGGAAAAGGAACTCCGGTCTTGAGAACTATAACTTCATTGCCTTTGATAGCAGACAAACGCATTGCTAAGGCCTTAAAGAAATATTTTTTCAGTCCTAAAGAATCACTTTCAGAACTGATGAAATCTTCATGAAGAACAATTCTCTTGAGCGTTGTCTGAAGAGGCTTAAGCGCATGTTCAGCCCTCTCAAAACGCACAATATTAACACATGCAGTCGTCATAAATACTATAAGCAACATGCCAATTATTTTTAAATTATTCATCATCGGTATAACAGATCTTCGTTGCTGTTGTTCAACTAAAAAACCGACTCACACTAAGATTAAGAGCGAGCCGGTTTTAAAATTAAGTCAAAATTTGATCGCTTCCTAAATAGTTGTCATTCCCGCGAAAGCGGGAATCCAGGAACTTGTAAGAATCTGAAATAATGGATTCCCGCTTTCGCGGGAATGACGAACATTGGTGTTATTGTAACTTTTTATGGGACAATCAAAAAATATTTTGTTCGCTGCATCAAAATCCACGGATTTGATAGAGTGAATGTTCGACTGCATTACGAATACGTTCGCTGTCGTGCTGACTGTAACTCAAGAGCATTTCAATGCCGGACTTTGCTTTGAGCAGACCGAGAATCCGGATCAGGCGTTCCGTGACCAGTAGTTCTTCGGATTTCTTTTGCTTTTGCAGTGCGGAAATTGTTGCTTCAACTGCATTGCTACCGAGATGCCTCATGGCCTCAATTACCTGTGGCGCGACTTCTTCATCCGCAAGATATGGTAACATCAGCGTTGCAACTCGTGGATTTTTGATACTTTGTAATATTTTGAAGGTATCGCGGTTATCGAAAAAAGAACGCCCTTTTAACAATTTGATTACGGAATCCGCAATCTCCGGACCAATACGGATCAATACTTCTTTGTAGGCTGCACGGTCTGAACTAAGGCTGGGTGAATCATAGCGTGAGACTATTAAATCCGTAGCTGTTTTTCCGTAAGCCCGGAAAGAATCCGCAAGTGCCCGAACTATTTCCGCATCTGCCGCAGGAACTAAATCTGCTAAATCTTCCAGCGCAGGCTCATACTGAATTTTTCCCAGGTTACGGATAATTTCACTCAGTACTCGAGTATCACTTTCCCCCAGGTGCTGATGTAAAGCCACTCCTGCATCCCCTCCGCCGATTTTTCCGACTAGTTTCACCGCACGTAAACGTACTTTGCTACTGTCATCTTCGAGCAGGGAAATTGCCATCTCAAGAGCTTCCTGTTTTTCTCCCTGACGGTGCAGGGCTTCCGCTTTTTCGATACTGGCGCAACCGCTGAAAACCAGCATGATCAGCAGACTCAACACTATCCAAGCGGATGTGCGTTTTATTTTAAGCATTTTAGCTCCTTTTTCTGGTTTGTGATATTAAGCAAATTTACCACAGCTAATCTGGATTCCCGTTTTCACGGAAATGACAAACTCACATGTGTTTGTTTATTAAAATAAGTATGGTTTACTCTTCATCCGGAAGTCTTACAAAAACGAGGTCTGTTAGATCCGGTGCAACAATCGGTTCACTGGCGCGTATTCCGGCAGTGTCTAAGATTATCATAATCTTGTCACCTAGATCTTCCACATTTCCGGCATGTCGGACAATGATTGTTACAATGGTCGGTACTGAATTATCGTAACTTATGTAGCGAAATTCGTCACTACCGTCCTGTTTCAGCTTCATCCGCAATTTTCTTACTTCTGCACTTTTAAAATCTTTCAGCACCAATTCGTAAGCAATCAGTCTTTGTCCTCCAACAGAAATTGTAGACATTTCCTTGAGCACTTGTGGGATAAACTCTTTCTGCATATCTTCATATGCATCTTTAACCAATCCTGTAATCATAGCAGAAGGAATGACACTTGGCCCGCCGCGTCTGGCAACATTGATCACGGAATTGGCGAAAGCACCGCCGCGTCCGGTGGAAACATTCTTAGCGGTAACGTTCATTGAAAGCGCCATATCGCCTTTGACATTACCGCTGACTGCGAAAATATTTACTTCAACCACCACCTTTGCCATCAGCTTCAACAAACTGAGACCCGTTGTGTAAAACTCTTCTGCGTTTTGTAGCTGTGTGTTGAGCAGTGCTTTATCTGCCGGACTTCCGGAAACAAGTGCCATGAACTGTTCTTTGGAAATTTTCGCAAATTGTTTTTTGACTTTTTCATCAGTCTGTACAGAAGTCACTGCATTACGAAAATCCATGGCCCGCAAACCACGTTGATTCAAATCAGTTTGAATTTGGTTCATCAACGCCTCTTCCAAATCACTAAAGGTAAATCCTGATTTGGAAAGGTCAATATTCTTTTTGGCGGTAATGACCGGAACAAGAGTACTCGCGCTGTTGTTGATCAGCTTGAGGTCTTTCTGCAATGCAACCAGGACTTTCTGTCGATTGACTTTGTGGGCTGTATCAAGACCGTAATATTTTCCGCCAAAGATTTTTTTCTCATCATTGACTTCACTACTGACGATGTACTTTTGTACGTTTTTAGAGAGATATTTTTCTATGTCAGCAAAATTATTGTTGTAATCTTCATCCGGCAGCAACTCACGCACCATCGCATCAACAGCTTGGGCACTAGCTGTTTCCATCGCTTTGGCTTTGGCGGCGCGAATGTCATTACGTTTTATGAAAGCTTTGGCCTTTATCCTGATTACACGTACACCCGGAGAATCCTCTTTAAGAGTGACACGTCCCGTTAAATCGGCCAGGGTGAGAAAATTTTCCGGCTTCGGTGCTACTACTTTTTCAGCACACCCACTTAACAGCAGGATCAGGCCGAGGATAATTGAAATAATGAGGCTATTTTTACGCATTTTAACTCCAGATTTTCTAAGGTGGTTTTAAAGATAAGACGGACAATGCATTGTTCTTTGTCCGTTTGCTGAAAATTCGCTAAGGCTAAGTGGTTCAGGATTGCGAATTTCAACAAATAATGACAGTCTTGAATCTAACATTTTCAGCCATTAATGAAAAGAGGATATTTGATTTTAATCCGACATTCCATAATCTTTTTACTTTTAATTCTTTTCAATTTCAGTAGCTCTGCCACCGCTTTTTATCCTCTTGGCTGGGATGATTTAATGTTCCAAATGGAGAAGCGCATGAGTTGGCAGATAGCAAGAATGGAAACCGTTGTTCAAGTCTTTGACCCTTTTATAAAAAACGCTAAAGGTGAAGCACCAACACGGCCAATTGAACTACCGGCACGGAGTTTCAAACAGCTCATTCATTGGCAGGATGGTAAAGTTCTGGTGGTGGAAACACAGGACGATCAAGGTGGGTTATTACATTTTTATTATGAAAACAGAGCTGATCTACTCTCACTTTCATTGAATGACAACCGCAGTTTTTCGACCGCTGACATTTTACCACGTCAACTACGTTTCCGTTCAAGATATGAGGAAAAACGTAGCAGAGCACTGCAGGAACTTGGGATTGTCAGCAAAGAGGTGGCATATCACATTCGTGATGACAATCACGTTTTTCTGCGTGTAGGAAACTTGGAATCCGGACACTATGCTTTGCTCAATCCAAAAACCTACGAACTGTCCTCTCTGCATAACAGGATTTGGCAGGAAGACGGAAGCTCGCTGGATTTAACAATTGTTTTCAAAAAATATGTGACATACCGCTGGCAGACATATGCTAAAGTTACTGAATATTATTTGGACAAACGATTATTTAAACGCATGACCGTGAGTAAAATCCGTACTCTGTCACGCTTACCTCTTAAAAAACTTAAAAAACAAGCCCTCAATTTACGCCGCAAACACAATGCAACCCTTCAGAATGATTATGCGCTTTAACAATTACTCCCGCTTTTTATTAGTTTTCATTGCTTTAAGTATAGGTTCTTTTGTAACTTCCACATTCGCAGAAGTGCAGGTGCTGGATCGAATCTATCTAATAGTCAACAGCCAGATGCAGACGCGTACAGAAGCGCAGGATGTAGCGTCGGCATTGAAGGCTCGTGAGACGTCTGCAAACAAAACACAGATCGAACTTGATCAAGAACTACTGACAAATCTGGTGCAGGAAATGTTACTCCTGGACCGCGCCGAAGCTTTAAAAATCGCTCCAGGAGCAAAGGAAATAGCATCACGTTTGGATCGTCTAGCCGCTGAGCAACCACAATTGTTAGAGGTTTATGCAGAAGAAGATTTAAAGGAACAACTTAGCCGCGAATTTAAAAAACATCACGTTATCAGTCGTGAAGTGGATTCTAAAATCAGAATGGAAGCAGCGGAAATTGAGCTTTTTTGTCAACAACAACTACGCAAGGAGCGTAAAGTAGGTTTGGCGCAGATTCTTCTGCAGGGTTCAACTGAAGAAGTTCAGTCCAAAGTTAAGACCATTCGCTTGGCATTCGAAAGCGGAGTTAGTTTTGAAGAACTGGCGAAGCAGCATTCTGCGGATTCCAGCGCTAAACGCACCGGAGGTAAACTAGGGATTTTTAAACCTGCTGACTTGCTGGCGGAAATTGGTGAAATTACAAACAATTTGGAACCTGGAACAATCAGTCAAGTTGTACAGACAAATTTAGGGAATCACTTGCTTTATATTTACAAAGAAGAATTTGCAGAAGGGCTGGACTGCAGTAATCTCAAAACGGAGCAGGAAAAAAACTTTTCAAATGCCTTATATACGCAGAAACGTAACACACTTTTGGATATTTACATGGATGAACTTTTTGCCTGTGCAAATATTGAAATTATAGATCCGGGAAACAGCGGACTTCCTGCCTCAAGCTCCTTACCTGTTGTGGATAAGGAAAACATCAATTGCCAGGCCCGGCGGATGATGGTTCTTCCACAAAAGAAGAAGAAAAAGAAAGCGCAGAGGAAGAATTAAGCTAAAGCAACTCAACTAATTCGTGTTAAGATCATAAATCAATAGCCGCTTTAAACTACGGGTTTTGTATTAATTCATCCAAGTAGAGCGGACTTTTTCTAAATAGGTTCGTTATCCCAGACGAATCGTGCGGAACCCAGCAGTGTGATCCTCCAGCAATTTTTCACTTTCCGCGTTGTTCATAAAAAACAAAGCTGTAGCCAATGCATCTGCATCCCTGCAGTTACTGCCGACCACAGTCAAACCATGAAACTGGAGACGTCCGGGACGCGCCGTTTGAGGATCAATCAGGTGATGCGATAATAATTTTCCTGAAGATGAACTGCGGAATTGTTCGTAGTTACCTGAAGTTGCTACTGCCTGGTTACGTAAATTAAGAACTTGCGCTATCTTATCCGGATTATAGGGATCTCTAATACCGATTTTCCAGCTCTTTGAAGATTCCCGCGCACCAAGTGTCCTTAAGTCTCCTCCAAAATTTATCAGTGCCTGTTCCACACCGTTATTCTGCAAAACGGCAGCAGCTTGATCCACAGCATAACCTTTGGCGATTCCACCTAAATCGAGTTGAATCTCAGGAAGAAGAAAGCGCACAGTCTGCTTTTCCGCACTTTTTTGGAGTTCGACTTTTTTGTAATATTTTTGAGAGGACATTATTTTGAGCCGTTCTTTATCCGGCAGCAAACTACTTCCTGCTAAATTCCAGATATTTGACAAATGGCCAATTGCAGGATCAAAACGTCCTTCAGTCACCGTTGACCAATGTAAGGCACGTGCAATCGTTGCTGTAGTTTCTGCTGAGACAGCAACAGCATTTGTCCGGGCAAATTGATTAATTACGCCTATTTCACTTTCTTTGCGGAAACGGCTCATCAGTTGTTCAATACGTCTTGCTTCTGCAAAAGCTGCTTCAATCAATTTGTGTGCGATTTTCACATCATCATGAACTAACTGGATTTCAGCAAAACTGCCCATCAGCAAGTCTGTTCTACGGAACACCTTACGTTTACTCGTCAAAGACGGACCTAAGCCTGAACCTGCAAGCACCAGCAGTGATGCTCCACTAAATTTTAGTAAATTTCTACGATTAATTTTCAATAACTGCATGCTAATTTACCTGTTTATTTTGTTTACAGTTTTCTCCCTTGCTTTCACAGCTTGCGCCAACAGTTGAATTTGCACAAGCACCGGAACAGCCGCCTTGACTCTCAAAAAGGTTTTTTGTCTTCATTGCTTTTGCCATGAACTGAACCGTGATCCATAATACACAGAGCACAGAAAGTCCTAAAACAGCAAATATATGATTTAAATATTCCATTTTTTAAAATATATTTTGCGATTTTGCAGAACCATTAATAGGTCATAAAATTGTCTCAATGCTTACAAAGCGGTAAATTTATTTTATCTTAAGCACTGATATTATAAAGATCTCTCTCTTCTTTCGAGATGACAAATATTTAGCTTAGCAGTTTTTACGAAGCCATATATTTTTATCGTTGTATTAAATTAACTGGTGCTGAAAAGACCAGCAAAGCCCATGAATGCCATTGATAATATTCCTGCAATAATCAAATTAAGCGCTGTACCTTCAATTACTTTGGGGATTTCCAACAATTTACTTTCCTCCCTGATTCCTGCCATTATGACAAGTGCGAGGGTTAAACCACCACCAGCACCAAGAGCATAAACTAACCCCTCAAGCAAACCGTAACCTTTGTTTGTTGCAAACAAAGCTAAACCAAGAATCGCGCAGTTTGTGGTAATGAGCGGTAAGAAAATTCCCAATGCTTTGAAAAGTACCGGACTCATTTTCTTGATTGCCATTTCCACAAACTGTACTGTACTTGCGATGACTATAATGAAGCTGATCAGTCTCAAATAGGGTGCGTGACTTAAGACATAGGTGTTCAAAAACCACGCACAAAAAGCAGTAATTAACAGCACAAAAATATTTGCCAACCCCATACGTAAAGCTGTTGATATGCGGTCTGAGACACCAAAAAAAGGGCAAAGTCCCAAAAAATAATATAGAGTAAAATTATTGATAACCATTGCTGAAATGAAAATCCAGAGCAAATCCGCAGCCATTTTATACACCTCTTTTCAGGGAAATTATGCTGTCTTTTTTTTCCGCTACTTCAGCTACAGCATCGGCAAGATATACTAATGATTGTTTCTGCTCTTGACGTTGTTTGAGCCAGTTAAAAAAGAGCAACAGAAAACCGAGTGACAAAAATCCACCAGGTGGAAGAATCATCACTATCCATGGTTCAAAGCTAGGACCAAACAAAGATACGCCGAACAGAGAACCGTTACCTAAAATTTCACGAATTGCCCCTAAGCAGAATAAGGCAAATGTAAAACCAAGTGCCATGCCCAGAGCATCCACCATTGCTAAGCGGATTGGATTCTTAAATGAAAATGCCTCCTGCCTGCCCAAGATCAGGCAGTTGACCACAATCAAGGCCACAAAAGCACCGAGTTCTTTGTGAATTGCCGGTAGAAAAGCCTGCAGCAAAAAATCGACGATCGTTACAAAAGTTGCAATTATAATCACAAATGTAGTAATGCGTACTTCTTTTGGAATATATCTGCGGAAACTTGAAACTAACAGACTTGAAAAGGTCAGCACAAAAAGGGTGGCGCCGCCCATCGCTAAACCGTTGATTGCTGTATTAGTAACCGCCAGTGCCGGACACATCCCAAGTACCGCAACAAAGACAGGATTTTCTTTCCAGAGCCCCTTGATGAACTCTTCGTGATAACGTGCTGCTTCCTCAAAATTTTTCATTGTTTCGCTAAATAAATATTTATGCTGGGCAACCATCTGCGAATTGTCTTATCTAGCAGACGTATCACTGTTTTTGAGGATATTGTTGCACCAGTAATAGTTTCCACCTGATTTGCAGCAGTCTTTTGACCAGGTTTGACTGCAACAATTTTCGGATCAATTTCGAGTGAAGTCAGACTTGTCCTGAAATATTTGTCTTTGATAATTTTGTCACCTAGTCCTGGTGTTTCCTTACTGTCTAAAACTTCAAAACCTATCAGCATCCGTCGTTGGGGATCATAGCCAAAAATGGCTTTGATCTTATCCTGAAAACCAGCTTCTTCACCCGGAATTGCGAAACCGAGTAATTTCCCGGACTTGCTGTAACCTGCATAGATTTGCGGATTTTTACTTTTTGGTGCATTGTTTTCTTGTTCTACGGAAAGCAAAGCTAATTTATCGTTGCTGAATTCGAGTGTCTGAAATGAACTACTGCCCGGCAAAACCTGAAAGACTGCTCGGCGCAGCGCCTCTGCCTTGTTCGCTTCAATGATCGGTCGAGTAAAGAGAAAGACTGCAACTAAAGCCAGGCCTGAGAACAAGCCGGCGATTCCAAGTGTAGCAATCATGCGTGTTGAACTGGTTCCAGTTCTTTGCTCTTGTTCAACCATTTTTCAAATGCCCGTAAACACGACGACGTGTAAATTTATTAAGCAGAGGCGTCACGGAATTCATCAACAAGACCGCGTACATAACACCTTCAGGCAAACCGCCGAAAAGTCGAATTAAGACAACTAAAAATCCTATTCCGAATCCAAAATACCAAATGCCTTTTGAGGTGTACGGTGAAGTTACAGGATCAGTTGCCATAAAAACTGCCCCCAATAGTAAACCTCCGGAAAGCAGCATAAAATCCGGAGATGGAAAACGTTCCGGATTAATTAAATAAAAAACTCCTGAGAGAAGAAACACAGTTAGAATAATTGAAAGCGGAATTCTCCAATCAAAAACACGTCTTATTCCAAGATAAACTCCTGCCAGCATAAGTAATGCAGCGGATGTTTCACCGAGTGATCCGGAAGTGTTACCTACCAACAAACTCAGCCACTCTGTACCTTCCTGTTGAAATTTCATCAATGCCAAAGGTGTTGCAGTAGTTACTGTGTCAAGAGATTCTCCCTGAAAAAACGGCAACGCCAAATTTGTTCCACGTAGTCCAAAGTAACGCCCATCCGGAACTGACCAAGTAGTTATTGCAGTTGGAAACGCAGATTGTAAAAATGCTCTGCCAAGCAGGGCCGGGTTAAAAATATTTTGTCCCAGTCCACCCCAAATCATTTTGCCCATGCCGATTGCCGCAACTCCTCCTATAAAAGCCATCCACAATGGAAATCCCGGAGGCAGAGTTAAGGCCAGTAAAATTCCGGTTATAACAGCGCTGCCATCTTTAAGAGATGAAGCCTCCTGCTGCCTGGTTTTAGTAAACATTCGTTCAGTAATTAAACAGGCCATAACTGAGACAGCAATCAATAACAACGCACTCAGTCCAAAAAAGAAAGTAGCTGCGGCAATTACTGGAAGCAACGCATAAATCACCTGAAACATGATCCACTTGGTGCTTGCAGAATCATGTAAAAACGGTGAGGTTGAAAGGGTTAATTCTTTTTTCATGCGACCTTTCGTTCACGGTTGATGGCTTTTGCCACCCTGAAACTTTGCACCAAAGGAATTCCGGAAGGACAGACATAAGAGCAAGAAGCACATTCCATACAGTCCAGCAGATTTTCCTCAAGCATCTCTTCATACATTCCTTTTTTTGCAAGCAAACCCAACGTTGACGGATTGAGGAACATAGGGCATGCGTCAAGACATCTTCCGCAGCGTATGCATTTATAAGTATCAAAATTTCGCACTTCTGCAGGACTCAATGCTAAAATGCCTGATGTACCTTTTACTATCGGAACATCAAGGCTCTTTTGGGCCATTCCCATCATCGGCCCGCCCAGCAAAATTCTTGTTGATTCACCTGATGCAGAAGATTTAAAACCGCCGCATGCCTCAAGCACCTGCTTTAAACTTGTGCCTATTGGAACAAGCAGATTTGCGGGACGTTTTATATTTGAACCGGAAATCGTCACGATCCTCTCGATCAAGGGTTTAGCACTCTCAAAATATTCCGCAACCGCAGCCACTGTACCTACATTTGAAACAAGATATCCGCCATCGAGCGGTATTGTTCCGGACGGCACCTCTTCTTTTAAAATTGCGCTGATCAACATTTTTTCTGCACCCTGCGGGTATTTCACTTCCAAGGTGACAATTTCAACAGCTAATGCAGGATATTGCTTTGCTGCTTGAGTTAACTTGTTTATTGCATCAGCTTTATTGGCTTCTATGCCGATATAAGTTTTTTTAGGTTTTAAAAAGTGATGCAGAATTTCAATTCCTTTCATCACTTCTTCTGGATACTCCGCCATCACACGGTGATCCGCAGTTAAAAATGGTTCACATTCACAACCGTTAATGATTAAATAATCACATTTTTTATCATCAGGAACACCAAATTTTACATGTGATGGAAAGGCTGCTCCTCCGAGTCCAACCATGCCTGACTGCTGGAGCTGTTGCGAAAATTCCTTGCTGCTCAGTGATTTCCAGTTAATCGTTTTCTTTGACATTCGCTGAGCGGAAAATCGATCTGCTTTGATTTTTATCGAAGGCACCATTTTCCCGCCTGGATGTTCGGCTAATTCAATTGCAGTCACAAAACCATCAACAGGAGAGTGATATGCAACTGATAAATAAGCTGTCGGTTCAGCAATTAGTTCTCCCCTGCTTACTTTCTGACCTTTACGTACCAGAGATTTTGCAGGTGCGCCTATATGCTGCGAAAGCGGAATTACGTAATCCTCAAAAAAAGGCAAACGTTCAATCGCTTTCTCATGAGTCCAGCCTTTAAACTCTTGAGGATGCACTCCGTTGGAAAATGTTAATAACACAATAAAATTATGGTTTAAGAATGATGAACAAGTAAAAAGTCAGCATATTGTTTTTCATGCATGATAAAATAGCTCAAAGAGCAGCAGGTAATAATCAATCTCAACATTTTAATGCTGGTTTATTGGATATCCTGCAAGTGCAAGCAAACGTTCCCGGATTATTTCTTTGGTACGACCTTGAAAATCATTTTCCAGTTCCTGTATTTTTTGTTCATATTCTTCTTTTAAGTTCAGAAGCTCAGCCTGATGTTCCGCAGAGCTGTTTTCTTCGAGCTGTTTTTTCACTTTTTCAGTGAAAGGAGTTAGCTCACCGGAAATTTCCTGCAGCAATCTCCACTGATCGCGAATCAAAATAGAAGCCTTGCTGACATCTGCGGAAACACTGATTTTTTTAGTTGCTCCATCTGCAAGTATTTGTTCAATATACGGCACAACATCTTTATTTTCCGGCTCTTCTCCAAGCCATTTGCTGAGAGGAACTGCTGCTGAAATATCATCATCAAGTACAGCGAAGTGATGCTTGAAACATTCCTGTGTAAATGCCCAGTCTGCAAAAGTAAGCGTACTTTCTGCAGCAGGCGGATTTGCAGACAGATCAATCAAATTACCAAAAACACCTTTTGCGGAAGCATCAAAAGTGATTGCGGGGAAAGTCCTCGATTGAAGTAGTAATTCATCGGCAGCTGCTGAGTCCGGAACATGTAAATGAAAAAGAGCTGGTCCTGAAACTTTAAAGCCGCTCACTAAGCCGTCATGAAAATGCTGTGGAGTTGTAAGAGATGACTGCATTACAAAGGCATTGCGGTATGTCATCGAAAGCAGAGCCACTTTTGCTAACGCAGATGCATGAAGATGAGGTGTGACTGTGTCAGTTGAATCCAGAACCACAATTCTAACTGGCAGGTTTGAGTTTAACAGGACTGACCAGGCAGATAGACTACGTTCATTAAGAGATCGATGATCACCTACTAAAAAGATATTCGGACAGGCAGCACGTTCTGTATCATTCAAGTCCTCCCAGGTCAAAGAAGAAATTTGCGCATCATGCAGATGAGGTTTATATTTACCATCTGCTTCAAGTTTTGCCCTGCGTAGCAGACGGATATTATCAAGGAAGTGGCGCA
>Ga0233441_1001321_pt1 | contig 22280 bp, 16 predicted proteins | sample SI_123_September_4_FD_182781 | JGI IMG/M metagenome (GOLD analysis project Ga0233441, IMG submission 182781) | Seawater microbial communities from Saanich Inlet, British Columbia, Canada - SI_123_September2016_135_MG | ecosystem: Environmental > Aquatic > Marine > Inlet | place: Canada: British...
ATCTTGAATAACTGGAGTCATGAAATTTCCACGCTCATTACTAACTTTTACTAAATCTCCATTTTTCAAATTTCGCCTGAGCATATCTACCTCATTCATTGATAAAAAAGGTTGCTCATCATGCGCTGCCAATTGAGTTACTCTACCTGTGCGACTCATACCATGCCAATGGTCCCTTAGTCGACCTGTAATTAATCGAAAGGGTAATTTGGAATTCAGCTTATCGCTGGTAGGAAGATAGATAGTATTAATGAAGTTGGCTCTTTGAGTTTGGGTATAAAACTTATTATCGGTGTAGAGCCTATTCGTTGTTTGCTTATTTTTTATCGTAAAAGGCCATTGTTGAGGGCCCTTTTTTTCAAGAAAATCATAGCTTAGACCAGTTATATCTAGATCTCTACCTTTTGTTGTAAGCTGGTGCTCAAGGAAAATTTGTTCTGTTGACTGATAATCAAACATAATCCCTCTGCCAAGTTTTTTTTGTAATTTTTGAGCAAACTCTGTAACAATCTGCCAGTCATGTTTAGCTTCACCTGGTGCATCTATCGCCGATTTAACCCTCGTTATTCTACGTTCCGAATTTGTTACAGTACCCTCTTTCTCAGACCATGTTGAAGTAGGAAAATAGATATCAGCGTAATCCATAGTATCAATATTAGTAAAAGCATCTTGAACAATAACTAATTCAGCCTTCGATAGAGCCTTTATTACTTTTTGATTATTAGGCATCGAGTGAGCTGGGTTTGTACAAGCAATCCATACAGCTTTAATTTCACCCTTTTCAATTGACTCAAACATCTCCACTGCGGTTTTACCTGGGGTTTTAGAAATGTTATCTATATTCCATAATTTACAAACCTCTTCTCGATCACCATCATTAATTAGCTCTCGATGACCTGGGAGCGAGTTTGCCATACCACCAACTTCTCTCCCACCCATTGCATTTGGCTGACCAGTCAAGGACAGGGGCCCACAACCTTTTTTACCTATTTGGCCGGTGGCAAGATGTAAATTAATCAAAGCTGAATTTTTATCTGTCCCATGTATCGATTGGTTAAGGCCCATACAATACATTGATAGCGTTGGACCTTTAGCAAAAATAGAGGCAACATAATTCAAATTTTCAACAGAAATTCCACAGATATCTGCAACTAATTTAGGTGTATAGTCCCGAACCGTTTTCTTAAGTGCTTCAAAACCTTCGGTATGTGATTTAATGAATGTATCATCTACTAATTCTTCCCATAACATGATGTGTAAAAGACCATTAAATAAAGCAACATCTGTTCCAGGTATTATTGCTAGGTGAATGTCAGATGATTTTGCTGTCTCAGTTCGTCTTGGATCAACCACAATGACTTTAAGGTCCGGATTCTTCTCCTTAGCAGCTTCGACCCTTCTAAATAATATTGGGTGCGCATAAGCAGTATTAGATCCGGCAATAAAAATACAATTAGCAAAATCAATATCTTCATAACATGCTGGAGGCGCATCAACCCCAAGACTTCTTTTATAACCTGCTACGGCTGAGGACATACATAATCTAGAATTGGTATCCAGATTATTTGTCTGAATTAAACCCTTAGCCAATTTATTAAAAACATAATAATCTTCAGTCATTAATTGGCCTGAAATATAAAAAGCTACGGCATCACTACCGTGCTTATTAATAATTTGACTAAATTTATCCGAGGCATAATCAAGCGCGTTATTCCAGCTAACCTCTTGACGTAATTCATTTTTTTGGTATCTTATTTTTGGCTTTAGACCACGAAATTCTTGAGAGGAGGCTGATAAATGAAGGGTTGAACCCTTAGTGCATAACATGCCAAAATTAGCTGGATGATCAGGATCGCCGACGACATTAATAATTTTATTATTATCAGACTCGATAATAATGCCGCAACCCACACCACAATAACAACAGGTTGATTTAGTTTGCTTCATAAATTTTAATCAATCTCTATATATAGAAACTTATCTTCCACCTTAATTTTGAAACACTCTGTTTTACCCTCATCCGGTTGTTCTGCCTCACCGGTTACTAAATTTATTTTCCAATTATGCAATGGACAGGCAACAAAATTTTCAAATACAATACCTTGCGATAAAGGACCGCCTTTATGTGGGCAATGATTATTCAAAGCAAAATATTCATCATTAGAATTTCTAAATATACCAATCTCCAACTCCTTTTTTTTAACAATTGTTGAGCCTAATCTTGGTATCGATTCCGCATCACATATTTTTAACCATGCCATACTAATTCCCTTTTCAAGTTATTAAATAAAAATAGAGCAAAAAAATATTCAAAAGAATTGAAATAACAAAAAACAAATTTTTAATCGAAGATGATTCTGTTTTTTCAAGCAAAGGTTTATTTCTTATTTGAATAGTATTTTTATCTCTCAATTCAAGCACAATAATCATTTCTTCAATTGTCTCAAAACGATCACTTTTATTCTTCTCAACGGCCTTCAGAATGAAGTTATTGAACCAAATAGGAATATCCCTTCTATATTTACTTGGAGGAATTATGTTACCAAATTTTGGTGATTGAAAGGCTTCTATTTCTCCATACGGATATTTTCGTGTTAACAAATAGTATAATGTTACGCCTAAAGCATAAATATCCGCCTGCTCATCTGCTTCATTATTATCAAAAAGTTCAGGGGCCATAAAAGATGGAGTGCCAGGATTTGCCATTGACGGAATATCATCAATTTGTGAATTCTTTGCAACACCAAAATCTAAAATACGTATTTTATGATCATCCCCATAAAAAATATTTTCTGGCTTGATATCTCGATGAATAATATTAAGTCGATGAAGAATACTAATTGCGTTAGCTACTTTATCAGCAATATTAACAACGCCATTAATAGAAAAATGATGATCATTTTTAATTCGCTGATCAAGGCTAACTCCTTGATGCCATGTCATCAAGTAATATAAATAAGTTTTATTAATATGGCCAGAAAAAATTTGTGGAAAATGCTCTGAGATCAGACGTTTTAAAATCCACTCCTCATTAATAAGTGATTTTTTATCATCTACACTTTTATTTAATGTAGGCGCTAAAGTTTTTAGGACAAACAATTGTTTTTTTTTATTTTGCACTTTGTACAAAATAGTTTTTCGAGAATCATGAATTTTTTCTACTACTTTAAAGGAGTCTATTAAATCTCCTTTATTTAATTTTTTAGGGACAGGTAAATGATTTTGTAAAGACTGAAGATTGCCGATGCTATCGTCACCAACCTCTTTCACATTGACAACTAATGCTGATGCATTATCTTTAGTTTTGTGTTTAACAGCTTCTTCAGTTAATACCTCGGCAAAGCTTTTATTTTTTTTTAGGTTTTGAAAAAATGTTTCTATTTTTAAATCAGATAAATGACCCCAAACACCATCAGATACGATAATAAAAACATCACCTTTTTTAATTTTTCCCTCATAAAAATCAATTGAAATTGTTTTATCAAGTCCAATTGCTTTTGATAGAATATGGCGCATATCTCTCCCATTCCATACATGATCACGTGTGAGTTTCTTAATTTTTTTGTTCCTTATTAAATAAACTCTCGTGTCTCCAATATGTGCGATAAAGTACGAGCCACCACGAATAATTAATGTAGATAATGTTGAAGCTAAAGAGGATTTATACTTTTCTGTTTGAGATTGATTGTATATCCATAAATTGATACTTGTGATGACCTTATTAAGAGATTCCTGAATCGTCCATGAAACGGGTGTTGAATAAAAATCATTTGAAAGAGATTTAATTATATTTTTAGATGCAAATAGGCCGTCTGACGACCCACTCACACCATCAGCAATTGCAAAACATGCCCCCTTAGAATTTAATAAATCCGAATCTGGAACAATAAAACCTACACTATCCTCATTTCTTTCACGAGGTCCTTGGATTGATGAGGATGAGTATTGTAATTGGAGGTTCATTTTAATTAAATTTTAGCTGTTGTCACTGTGGCTGAACCCCAGGTAGTTCGCCATCTATTCTTAATAATAGTCAACCCAACTAATGCCACAAGCGCAAGAAGTGAAAACACGATTAAGCCTAGTGAATAACTACCAGTGATTTGTTTAGAAAAACCGAGGCTTGATGCTAAGTAAAAGCCACCTACACCACCTGCCATACCTACAATACCAGTCATAATACCAATTTCCTTTCGAAATCTTTGAGGTACTAATTGAAATACAGCACCATTACCCATTCCTAAAGCTATCATAGTAACCATAGCTACAATAAGAGCGGCAACTTGATGATTTAAATTCAAACTTAAAATAGCAAGAAAAGTTGCTGCAATTGCATACATCCAGCTTAGTGTTTTTATACCTCCAAAACGATCGGAAAAGAACCCTCCTATAGGTCTTACAAGTGAGCCAGCAAAAACACAAGCAGCAGTAAAATATCCAGCATGAATCGCTGATAATGCATATTGATCATTAAAATAAATTGTTAATGATGACGCCATACCAACGAAACCGCCAAAAGTAACACAATAGAAAAACATAAACCACCATGAATCCTTATCTTTTAAAACCTCTACATAATCAGCAAAAGATTTCGCTGGAGGATTATCTGGTGAATCCTTAGCTAGAATTAAATAAATTATTAATACTACGACCAGAGGTAACACGGCCAATCCAAGAACATTATTCCACCCATAAGCCACAGCAAGTGATGGAGCAAATAATGCCGCAAAAACAGTACCAGAATTTCCTGCACCAGCTATACCTAACGCTGTACCTTGATGTTCAGGTGGGTACCAACGAGAAGCTAATGGAAGTGAAACGGCAAAGGATGCACCAGCAAAACCAAGCATACCTCCCAAAATAAGAGCCTGTTGAAATGAATGAACACCAAAAAACCAGGCAACAAATAAACTTACAATAACAATAATTTGTCCTATAACGCCAGCCATTTTTGGCTTGAATTGCTCAACTAAGATTCCCATTAATATTCTTAAAAAAGCACCTGATAAAACCGGAGTTGCTACCATCAAACCTTTTTCCGCTGATGTAAGATTTAAATCAAAGGCTATCTGAACTGCTAATGGCCCTAATAAAACCCAAACCATAAAACTTAAATCAAAATATAAAAATGCTGAAAATAATGTAGGTTTGTGACCTGCTTTCCAAAAACTCATAACGCTAATCCTTATTCAATATTAATGGTTTCAAATTCTTTGTGTTGCTCTTTATGTTTGACTCGTTCAGACCATGGGTCTACTGCACCTTGTAAAGAAAACATCAAGCGTTCGTAGGCATCTTTTCGGCCCTTGTCATCGTCTAAAATTTTGCTTTTTACATAATCCATACCCACTCGCTTTACCCAATGAGACGTTCTGTCTAAATACCTCGCCTCTTCACGATAAACTTGTATGAAAGCACCTGCGTATTCCATGACCTCCTCTTTGGTCTTGACCTTACAGAAAAATTGGGCAACTTCGGTTTTAATGCCTCCATTACCTCCAACATAAATTTCCCAACCTGAATCAACGCCAATAATGCCAACATCTTTAATTCCTGACTCAGCACAATTTCGAGGACAACCAGAGACAGCTAATTTAACTTTATGGGGCGCCCACATATGATCAAATGCCTTCTCTAAATCAATTCCCATTTGCGTTGAATCTTGTGTTCCAAATCGGCAAAACTCGGTTCCAACACAAGTTTTTACTGTACGTATGCTTTTTCCATAGGCATAACCAGAGGGCATATCTAAAGCCGACCAAACATCTGGAAGCTGTTCTTTTTGAATACCTAAAAGATCAATGCGTTGGCCCCCGGTTACTTTCACCATAGGTACATTAAATTTTTCAGCAACATCTGCAATTCTTTTAAGCTGTTTTGGGGTGGTGACCCCTCCGTACATTCTTGGAATAACTGAATAGGTACCATCCTTTTGGATATTTGCATGTACTCGCTCATTAATGAATCGAGACTGAGGGTCATCTACTGCCTCATGCGGCCAGGTCGAAATTAGGTAGTAATTTAAGGCTGGTCGACATGACACACAACCATTGAGAGACTTCCAATCTAACTCTTTCATAACCTCAGGTATTGATAAAAACTTTTCTTGTCTTATTTCTTTCCTTACATCCTCATGGGTTAAATCTGTGCAATTACAAATGGGTTTATTTGTTTTCTCCGGCGCATAACCACCGCCAAGCGAAGTTACCAAAATTTGTTCAACAAGGCCCGTACATGAACCGCAACTAGAGGCTGCTTTAGTGTGTTTTTTGACATCATCAATGGTAAAAAGACCCTTGTCTTTAATTGCCTTTACAATCTCACCCTTACGAACACCGTTACAACCACAAACTTCCATTTCATCCGACATTTTTGATATTTGTGTCTCACCCTGATGCCCTAAATCACCTAGACTATCTTGGCCAAACATAAGGTTTTGTCGTATGTCTTTAATTGATTTCCTATCTCGCAACATCTGAAAAAACCATGGACCATCTTTAGTATCGCCATATAAAACTGTACCTACAATCTTATTGTTTTTAACAACAATTTTTTTATAAATCCCACCGATTGCATCATTTAATAAAATTTCTTCTGCATCCTCAGATTCATTGAAATCACCTGCCGAATAGAGATCAACCCCAGTTACTTTGAGTTTGGTAGCGGTGACTGAGCCCAGATAAAGACCAATGCCATAGTTGGCCAGATGATTTGCACAAATTTTTGCCATATCAAATAATGGCGCAACTAGTCCATAACATAGATTTCTATGTTGGACGCACTCACCGACAGCATAAATTGATGGATCATAGGTTTGAAGCGTATCATTGACAACAATACCTTTGTCACAATAAATTCCACTAGACTTGGCAAGTTCAATATTAGGTCGAATGCCAACTGCCATCACCACAAGATCGGCCTCGATAATTGAACCATCATCAAATTTCACTGCACTCACTCTACCGTTGTCAGGCAATAGTTCTTGCGTATTTTTTTCGAGTAAAAAATGAATACCTTTATTAGAAAGTGAGCTTAAAAGCATCTCACCAGCAGTTTGATCAAGCTGTCTTTCAAGTAACCATTTTTCTCGATGAACAACAGTGACATCCATGCCCTGAATTTTTAAACCATTTGCCGCCTCAAGGCCTAATAATCCTCCACCAATAACCACTGCTTTTTTAAATTTTTTAGCGACATGAATCATGTGTTGAGTATCTTTAATATCGCGATAACCAATCACATTCTTTAAATCAGAACCTGGTATGGGCAACATAAAAGGTTTTGATCCTGTGGCAATTAATAATCTGTCATAATTTGCAAATGAACCATTGTCGGTATAAACCACCCGTTTTTTCCTATCAATTTTATTGACTTTAGAACTGGTGTATAAGGTGATGTTATTCTCCTGATACCATTCTCGAGTGTTTAAAATTATGTCATCAATTGTTTGCTCATTTGCAAGCACAGGGGATAGCATGATTCTGTTGTAATTTGTATAAGGCTCATCACCAAATACAGTTATGTCATACAGCCCAGGATTTATTTTTAATAATTCCTCAACTGTTTTCATGCCTGCCATACCATTGCCAATCACGACAAGTTTCATTTTTTTCATTAACCGAACTCCCTCAAATTTTTTCTTTCTAATAACTGTTGATTTGAAGCAAGGCCTGCCACCTCACCAATAAAAAAGATTGTAGGCAAATCTTGGTTTAATTCTTTTGCGATGATGGATAAACTATCAAATGTTGTTTTAATAAATTGTTCATTCTTCCTTAAGCCATCTTGAACAATTACAACCGGCATAAATTTATTCATCCCGGACTCAGTGAGTGAGGTAATAATTTTCTGAATATTTTTTAAACCCATATATATAGCAAGCGTGGTTTTACTTTGTACCAATGCACCCCAATTAACTGAATTTTCTCGGATAGTATGACCAGTGATAAAGGTAACACCTTGCACCATATCTCGATGTGTTAAGGGGAATTGATGCTTGGCAGCAATACCCATAGCACTGGTGATACCCGGAATTACTTCAACATCAATACCGTGAGCATTTAAATATTGAATTTCCTCACCACCCCGTCCAAAAATAAAAGGGTCGCCTCCTTTTAAGCGCACAATAACTTCTTCAGTTTTTCCTCTAGAAACCATGAGTCTATTAATAAATTCTTGTGGTGTTGAAAGGCAACCTCCACGTTTACCTATATTTACAATTTGCGCTTGAGGGCAAAATGAAAGTACCTCTTGATTTACCAGATCATCAACCAAAACATAGGTTGCCTGTTTTAAAATTTTTAAGGCCTTTAATGTAATTAGATCTTTATCTCCAGGCCCTGCACCAACGATGTAAATTTTTCTATTTATACTCAAAACTTAAAAAAAACTCCTCCAGTTATAAATTAGAAAATTCACAACGATAAATTTAAAATATGCTTACACTTATACGTAAAGCAAAAACCGTGCCAACTTTCTTTTTTAAATTTTTTTTGTTTATTTAATCTAATTTGGCGGGAATAAACTAAATTAATTTATTGACAATAAAAATAAAAATTATTTAAAATCAATATTTTATGTAAATAAAATGGTAAATATGGTCGAAAATTTCACATTAGCTACTTTTTTCTATAAATAAGATATATAAAGATGATTCCAAGAAAAATATGCCATAAAAGTGCAAGCTTTGTGAATTCGTAACCAGATTAGTTACCAATTTGGTGCATTTTTTTCATATCAGTGCACAAATCGACTTGTTAGCATGGACTATTTCATCACTCCAAATGAGAAAGTCACGGCCTTGGCACATTATCAAGAGTTAGCTTGGGGTGGCAGTTCATCGAATGCTGTTACAGGTTATTTTGGTTATTTAATTGGCTTTTAAATAAGAATAAATTCCAAGCATAGAAATCACACTTGACTAACTCCCCACACTAAAATACACTGATTAATACACATTAACCATTGATTAAAGTGTAACTAAAACAATAAGTTAGGGTAGTTATCAGGGGATAGAGCATCCCCCTCCTAAAGGGAGGGTCGCACGTTCGAATCGCGTTGGGGTGCAGATAAACCCACTATTAAATCAACTTATTAATCTTCATAAGAGCATAAACCAAGTTTTCATGTTTACTAAGGTCTAGGCTAAGATACTCGTTGGGAGGTCTCCCCATAAATTTTGTAGTATGAGTTATAAAGCCCCTTTATTTAAGGATTTTATATTGCCATAAGTACCATGCCGCAATAGATCTGTAGGGCTGCCAATTAGATGAAATTTTGGTCAATTCTGTTACAGAAATGGGTAAAGACATTTTTTTAAAAAGGGCATAATTTTTTCTTAACGCAAAATCACCCACAGGGAATACATCAGGCCTTCCTAAATTAAAGATCATTAGCATCTGAGCTGTCCACTCACCAATGCCTTTAATCTTTGTTAGTTTTTCTATTATTTGGTTATCACTCATTACGTGAAAGCCTTCACGATTGTCGAATTCAGCTTTCTCAAACTGACTTGATATTTCAATAATGGTTTTAAGTTTATTGGAGGAAAGCCCACATGCTTTTAATTCTTCTTCAGTAGAGATTAAAATTTGTTCTGCTGTTGGGAAATAGCCATTAAAGTTCTGTTTAAATCTTTTAAAAATTGCTGTGGCTGAGGTCGGTCGTAATTGTTGAAAAATCACTGACTTGATTAAAGCTTGATAAGGTTCGAGTTCGAGATTTAAGCTAAACTCACAAGGGCCGACAGAGGATACCAATAAATTCCAATCTTGATTTAAGGCCGATAAGAATTTAGAACCTTCAATACACTTTTTTTGGTGCTCACCACTTAATAAGTTTGCCGGCATAATCGATATATTGCCCAGTATTTTGTAGTGATAAATCCTTGATGCGTTGAATCATTCCCGAAACGCTTTCGGTGACATCAATCCACCCACCAGGCCCGCCCATATCCGTCCTAACCCAGCCAGGGTGAAGTGTCATTGTGGCAATGTTATGGCTTTTTAAATCATGAGTAAGGCTCCTCATCATACTATTGAGTGCAGTTTTACTTGACCTGTAAATATATGAGCCACCACTCGTATTGTCATCAATGCTTCCCATTTTGCTGGTTATGGAGATCACTTTTTTTTCATGCCCCTGCAATACATTAGGTAAAAAATGCTCAATAACCTCATAAGGGCCAATGGTATTTGTAATAAAGCTTTCTATCCAGCTGTCTTTGTTCACTGAATTAAAAATACCAGATCGGTATATACCAGCATTATTAATAAGAATATCTATCGGTTTATCTTGTAATTGATTCGCTAAGTCTCGGATGCTTTTTGTATTGCTAACATCTAACTGATGTAAGTTAATGGATGAACTTGATTTGGCAAGACTACTTAAATCTCTAGATGATTTTAAATCTCTACAGGTTGCAATAACCTCGTAATTATTTTCAGTAAATTCTTTTACAAACTCTAATCCAAGCCCTCTATTGGCCCCTGTAATAAAAACTGTCCCCATCTAACCATGACTCCAAAATTTAAATATAAAACTAAATATAACTTATTAAGTCTATACTTAATATAAAATTAGGAGAGTTTTTATTGTGAAAATAAAGTTTTATTTCTTTCTTTTAACTTTTGTTTTTTTGCCCCTTCATTCTGCTGAGCTCGAGCAATATTGCACAACTAGTCTTTCGGAAGGTAATTTTCATAAAACAGACTGTAATATCAACAGCACCTTTGAGGGTAAAAAGTATTGTTTCGGAAATAAAAAATCAAAATCCATCTTCTTAGAAAACCCCCAAGAGACACTCTCAAAAGCCATTGCTTTTTATAAAAAAAACAATGTAGAAAGAATTAAGATATCCCAATCTGAGGCTAATGAAATTTTAGAAGATCCTGACTGTGATTTTTCTAATAAAGATTTAGGTTATTTAAGTTTCAACGGTCAGGATTTGACTCACTGCGTTATGGTTAATACGAGTTTTTTTGGTGCTGATTTAAGGGATGCAAATCTTTCAGGTGCAAACTTACAGAGAGCCTATCTGAACTTAGCCAGATTAGAAAAAGCAAACTTTGCCGGGGCCATTTTAATCGAAGCCACTATCTTCCAGCCCATTTTTGGTGATACTAACTTTATGGGCGCAAATTTAACCAATGCTCGTATGATTGGTACGCTTGGCAAGGTTAATATGTCAAAGGCTTTGGTAAAGAATGGACGCTTTGGGTTGGATGTTGGTAACCAACCGATGGGGCAAATGAAATTTGATTCCTCAGGTGGTAATTTTAAAGAGACTGATTTTGAAGGTGCAGATCTTAATATTGCGAGTTTTATTTTTGGTGACCTAAGAGGTGCTAATTTAAGAAATACGAATTTGTACAGAGCTGAATTAATTCAGGCCGATCTAACGGGGGCCGATCTAACGGGGGCCGATCTAACGGGTGCAAATGTTGAAGACGCAAACTTCAAAGATGTCATTGGTCTAGATAAGACCAAAGGGTTTGATAAGGTTTTAGGAAAGTGTCGGAATTGCGGCATGTAAAAAAAATGCCCTCAAAAGGGCATTTTTTTATTTCTCGAAATTCTTAGTTTACTGCGTCTTTTAGTGCTGCACCCGCTTTAAAAGAAGGCACGGTTCTTGCTGGAATTTGTAACTCTGCTCCAGTTTGAGGGTTACGTCCAGTTCTGGCCGCTCTTTTAGCTGTTTTAAAAGTACCAAAGCCAATTAGGGTAACAGTGTCACCTTTTTTTAGCGCCCCAGTGATTGATTCGATTACTGCATCAACGGCACGTCCAGCGCCTGCTTTTGTGTCGTCTGTTGCTGCTGCCACTGCGTCGATTAATTCACCTTTATTCATAAAGCCTCCGTTTGTTTAATAAATTATTTTTTGCCACTGTTCTCTAACACCCCTACGCTTACTGCTGTACAGGCAAAGGTTAAAAACACTTTGCCCTCTTTAAACTTTCTTGTCAATAAAAACAATGAAATAATTTTAGGGACTAATATATTTGATTAATGTTACAATATTCAAATGAAACCCATTAAAAATAATCGAGGAGGCGTTAGACTAGGAGCTGGAAGAAGGCCTGGGAGTGGTTTGTATGGGGAGGAGACTAAGGTAATGAGAGTCCCACGTAGCTCTGTAAGTAATATTAAAAAATATCTCAACTTATCTAGATTGAACAATATTGATAACATTAGTCTGGCCCGCGATGAGATTACTTATAACCCCCTTGTTTTATTTGAACATAAAGTCCCTGCTGGCTTCCCATCGCCTGCTGATGATCATGTTGAAAAGCGTTTAGATTTAAATGAATATTTAATTAAAAAAAGTGATGCCACTTTTTTTGTGAAAATTAAAGGGGACTCTATGATTGATGCGAGCATCAATGATGGAGATATTGTGATCATTGATCGATCTATACAAGCCAAAATAGGAGATATAGTGTTGGCTTCAGTAGATGGTAATTTTACGATTAAAACGCTCTCTAAACATAAATTAAAACCACGTTTGTTACCTGCGAATGAAAAATACAAGCCTATTGAGATTGATGATAATACACAGTTTGAATTATGGGGGGTGGTAACGGGAGCTGTTAGAAAATTTAAATAAATGATAGCGCTAATTGATATCAATAACTTCTATGTTAGTTGTGAGCGCTTATTTAATCCTCGCCTTATAGGTCAGCCTGTAGTTGTATTAAGTAATAATGATGGCTGTGTTATTTCTCGGAGCAATGAAGCTAAAAAACTGGGCATTAAAATGGGTGTGCCTTTATTTCAAGTTAAAAAGTTTTTAAATGAAAAAAAAGTAAACATCCTCTCATCAAATTACCCCCTTTATGCTGATATGAGCTCTCGTACTATGCGAGTGCTTTCAAACTTTTCTGATCTTCAGGAAATCTATTCCATTGATGAATGTTTCTTAGATTTAAGTGGCCAAAAAAATCTTAATACAGTTGGTAGGTTGATAAGGAAAAAATTATTACAATGGTTGGGTATGCCAGTATGTGTTGGCATAGCCCCCACGAAGACATTAGCTAAATTTGCTAATCACTGCGCAAAGACCCAAGATAGTTGGCAAGGGGTTTGTGATCTCAGCGGGGCGAAAGAAAATGAAGTAAACCGAATAATGTCACTTACTGAGGTAAGTGAGGTATGGGGGGTAGGCCCTAAAACATCTACTAAATTGAAAAAGATGAATATTAATTCAGTGCTTGATTTAAAGTTAACTCACCCAGCCAAGATTAATTTTTACTTTAATGTGGCTATAGAGCGTACGGTGGTGGAGTTAAATCAATCTATTTGCTTTCCAATTATGACAGAGGCCTCAAAAAAAAATGAAATTCTTTCGTCAAGAAGTTTTGGTAGTCCGGTTAAGACTCTAAATATGCTTTCTGAAGCGATGAGTACTTTTTTAGCTAGCGCTACATATAAGGTAAGACAGCAAGAAATGCTTGCCACTAGTATCGTTCTGTTTATTAGAAGCAGCCCCCATAAGGATAATTACTACGCAAATTCTATTAGAATTCCTTTAGCATTTCCAACAAACCATCATAATTTAATACTACCTGTCGCTTTACAGGGCCTTAGGGCAATCTTTAAATCAAACATTAGATATGCAAAGTGTGGCGTTTTATTGTCTGGGCTTATTAGTGAATCAATACAACAAAAGAGTCTTTGGGAGGACTTTAATAGTAGCTCTATGGAGGTGGTAGATAAAATTAATAATAAATTTAATAAAAAAAGTATTCGCCTAGGGGTGGAGCCTTTAAATCCAGCATGGCAGATGAAGCAGTCAAATAAAAGTCGTTCATTTACCACCGCTTGGGATGCATTATTGGTTGCTCAATAAGTTATTTAACTTAAGGGTTTATTGTTGGGTTGAGTTGAACGAAATAATCATCTTCTTGAAAATTAACTTTCCATCCTTCAAAATAAACTTCGCTAATATTTGGGTTGAATTGGATTTTAAAAGGGGGCGAGCCATGGTGGCTAAATTTAGCCCCCTTGTTAAGATCATATTCTTTTAAAGTCCCCAAAGAGTCAGCAACACATATTTTCTGTGAGCCATGCGAAATAAAATAAAAATAGTATGAAGATTTTTCTGGATATTTAGTTGTAAATGGGGTTGTTTGAGAGGTCTGTACAGTGCATAAGAAATCATTATTTAAATTGACTGTTTCTTCCTTAGCAATCCTCTCTTCTCCGCTTTGGGTTGTTTGGGTTGGTGTTATATCTGAAGTAACTATTGAATTATCTTCAATTATTCCTTCCACCTCCAAGTTACCTTCACTATTTTTAACAGTATTATCTGGGAGCTGATCTGGGCTTTCTATTTCTTTAGAAGGGTTATCAGTTAACTCAATTTGATCTTGTTCAGGAGTAATGATGTCTGACAGGTTAGATGATTGATTTAAAAAAGAGTCTATTTTCTCATCTACGGTTTTATCTGAATAATATAAATAAAAAATAAAAACCAGAAAAAAAATGCCAAGAATTAAATAACTTATTTTAATGTTTGAAGAAGACTTTAGAGTTAAGGTTTCATTTTCTTCTGTTTGTTCTGTCTCCTCTTTTACTTCAAAAAGGTTTTCAGGTTTGATGCCTAACAATTTTGCGTAACGCTTTAATAGAATTAATTTATATTTAGATGATGCAAAACCGGTATCCAAATTATTTTCTAATGATTTAATTTGTGTTGTGCTTAAGGTTAAAGCTTTTGCAACATCAATTATTGAGAGGCGAAGCTTTTTCCTTTTGTTAGTAAGTTTTTTATAATGGTAGATGAATTCAGTCATAAGCCTATAAAAATCTAAACGCAATGATTGCGATAATTGTTGGAGGAATAGCGTAAAGCAATAAGCTCAGCGGACTGATATGTTTTTCAGAGAAGTGTTTCCTTAAGATTGAAACACCTGCCGGGTTTGGTGCATTTGCAATAACTGTCAATCCTCCACCCGTAATAGCACCACTCACCAAGGCAAGTTTAAATTCATCTGAAAGCCCTTCAACCAATGAGCCTAGGTAAGTAAGCGCGGCATTGTCTGTCAAAGCTGTTAATCCAGTCGCGCCATAATATACAGCACTTGAATCCATCGATAAAAGTACGGGCGTTATCCACCAGCCTTGAATTCCACCCAAAACAACCAATCCAGCAAGAAAAAAAGCGACAAGCAAGGCTTCTTTGATAATTAATGGATTTTGATAACGTTCATAGGCTATAGTAAATCCTATAAAAAATAGGAAGAGCCCCATGAACATCGCTGGATGGTGAGCAAAATATACAACATTAACCAAAAAAAATAGGTGGGCCGCAATAATTGAAAGAGGCATCTGAGACCCAGTCTTTTTCTTAAAGGTTATTTTACTTAAGTCTTTTTTAAACAAAAAACTAATAATAATTGCATTAATCAGGACGCCGGTTGCTGATCGCCAACCTAAGTTTGATAGCATATACCAAATATCCCAATTCCAAGTGTTGCTGACCATCAATATGGGAGGAGCAGCATAAGGAGTGAGTGCTCCCCCGATCGATATATTTACAAATAAAACCCCCATGGTCGCGTATTTGAAATGTGTGCTAACTTTGTTGGAAAAAAAATTTTGACTTAAGAGCAGTGCGGCGAGAGTCATGGCGGCAGGCTCGGTAATAAATGACCCTAATAATGGAACAAGACTCAATAATAAAAAATATATTACAATTTCCGTTTTTAATGGTACAAAACTAGAGACCCTGAAGACTATTCCTTTTGCTAGTTCAAGTATGGGCCGAGTCGCGGCGATTACCATGATTACAAAAACAAACATGGGCTCAGTAAAATTTCGGGTGTCTACAAAATTAACTGCTGAGTCGTGCCCCTCTAAACTAAAAATAAATAATATAAAGACCATTGCCCAAAACCCAAAAACAACTTCTATTTCACCTAATAAATGAAGAATGCCAGAGAAGCGCTTATGAACATGAGCTAAATGCTCAAGATACTTGGTTGAGAAGGTATGAATTATTGCTATTAAAAATAGTATGGCTCCGATAAGTTCGATTGTTGTATGAGGGGCCATGTTATTTTCTAGACTTATATAATTAAAGTTCATTATATTAACATTTCTCCGATTTATTTTTGTTGTAAATCAAAGATTATTATTTATTTTGTTTTATTATTTCATTTTTGTTCAATTTATAAAAAATTGTTTCTATGAATAAGTTAAAAATGTTTATGATGGAATAAGAGCTGTTTTATAATAGAGCTAATTAAATCGAGTGCTTACTTAAATTTCAAAAGATTAATTTTTTAATTTCATAAATGAAAAAAATTTCACAGATAGAAATACAAAACTTAATGGCCTTGCATCAAAGGGGGCTTGATGATGATGTAATTACGAAAACTAATTCATTGATCAAAGAATATCCTGATGAAATTATTTTATTCAATTTATTGGGGGTAAGTTTCGAGAGAAAAGGCTTACTTAAGGATGCAGCAAAGACCTATAAAATCGCATTAAATATCAATCCAAATATACCCGAAATGAATTTCAATTTGGGCGCTATACTTTTTTCTGAAAATAAAGTTGAAGATGCGATTCAATTTTATGAAAAATCTATTTTACTAAATAATAATTTTCCTGAAGCTTATTTTAATTTAGGCATTGCCTTACAAAGTATAGGAAAATTCGATGAAGCAATTGAGCGCTATCAAAAGGCAATTCAAATTCAACCCGGTTTTTTTGAAGCTATTACAAATATAGGAACAATCAAACAACTTCAAGGTGACCTAGATGAAGCAATTGAATTTTTTGAAAAATCTTTAAGTATTCGAGAGGATGGAAGAGGGCATTATAATCTTGCAAATGTTTTGAGGAACCAAGGGAACCTATCTCTCTCGATAGATCATTATAGAAAGGCGATAGAGCTTGGTTCTGGAGAAGCAGAGTTCTATTCTGACCTAGGGGACGCACTCTGGCACAATGGAAATATTCCAGAGGCCAATCGATTTTTAAGAATGGCAGTTGAAGTTGACTCACAGCACTCAAGAGCAAATTATCAGCTGGCCGTTTTTTTGTATGACAATAGTGCTTTTGAAGAGGCTATTAAATACTTTAAAGTCTCTCGGTTTGAGGACTGGCAGGAAAGAATACTTTACTGTTTATATAAAACAAAAGAATTTGATTTATTTAAAAAAGAGTTGTCTTTCATTGATCAATCAATACATAATTCCCCATTTTTAGCGACGCTCTCCGGGCATTATGCGCAAAATTTTAATGAGGAGGATAAATATAAGTTTTGCCCTCAGCCTTTAAATTTTGTCTCACATCAGTCAATTCCATGTTTATTGGATGACAATCAGTCGCTCAGGCATCAATTATTAAAAGATATTAATAATGCAGATATTAATGATCGCAAACAAAGTCGTTTATTTTATGGAACACAGTCAGCTGGAAATTTGTTTAAGAGGACTGAGGATTCATTTAAAACTCTTGAGTTAGGACTTAAAGAAGCCATTAAGGAATATTACAAGCTTTACAAAGATGAGGGCTGTGAGTTTATAAGGTTATTTCCTAAAAAAATTGAATTCAGTAGCTCTTGGTACGTAAAGATGCAGTCGGGGGGGCATTTAACATCTCATATTCATGAGGAAGGATGGATAAGTGGAGCAATTTATTTATCCGTTCCTAAAAAAACAAAAACTCAAGATGAGGGTGCAATTGAATTAAGCACTCATGGGGATGATTATCCAATTATTAATGATGGGTTTCCCAAAAAAGTCATTAAACCTAAAGAGGGGGATGTAGTTTTTTTCCCATCATCGGTTTTTCATCGCACAATTCCTTTTGAATCAGATGAAGAAAGAATTTGTATCGCATTCGATATGAAGCCGTCATAGTAATTTTTGTAATCTTCTTGCCATATTAAACATAAATATTTGCGCAATCTTTGGGTCTTCTTCTAACATTTTCCTGACCTTAGCGTCATTTATTTTTATTAATCTAGCCCAATCAGAACAGATATGAGCTGATACAGTTCGGGGTGTTTTATGTAACAAAGCATATTCACCAAAATACTCACCTGGATTAACGGCGTAGATCACCTTACCATCCTTTTTAATAACCACCTCGCCCTCAATAACAAAGTAAAGATCATTGTCCTGAGACCCTTCATTAAAAATAACTTTATTTTTTTTATATTTTCCCCCATACATCAACATGAGCTTATTAATAATTGGATGTCTGTGAATATTTTTAATAAGAAATAATTGTTTTAAAATTAATATTTCTTGCTTATGGAGTGCCGCAATTAATTCAGCACCAATTAAAATTGCACCAGTATTAAGATAGAGCCATATTAATGAAATAAATAAGTTCCTTAAGCTGCCATAGAAATATCCTAATGGTTGGCTCAGGCCAATGAAAAAACCAAACGCATCATTTAGAACAAACCAGAGCATACTTGTTAGTAAACCACCAAATATCAAGTGTGCTTTCTTTATTTTGGGCGCCATAAAAAACTTAAAAAATATACTCATGATTAGCGTCATTAATATTAATGACAGTGAAAATGTTACGATGCGATATTGAAATATAGGGAGGTATTCATTTACTAATGAGGTCGTCTTCTGAAGGTATAGGTCTATAAAAATATAAGCAAAGAAAAAAAACATGATGGCTACAACAGAAAAAATATCCTTAAGCTTATTTTTTAAATACGTATTGTTTTTACTTAATCCTAATATTTGTATAAAGCTTAATCGGAGCGCTTGCGTGAGCGGTGTTGTGGCAAGGAATAAAATTCCAAATAAGACCAGACCCCAGGATAATTGTTTATTTGAAATATTAATCACCTCAGACAGGAGTTGATCGCTGATCTGAGGTAAAAGTCTTGACGTGACAAGCTCAAGTTGGGATAAAGCGAAAGTTGAATTTGCGAGCCACTGGCTTAATATAAAAAAAATTAATAATATTAAAGGTACCAACGCAAATAAGGTAAAGAATGAGATCGAAGCATTGAGGGCAATAAAGTTATGCCTCACACAGCCATCAAGCACTTCTTTAAAGGTAAAGTATTTTGTCCCTCTTTTATCTTTTAATAAATCTAAAATTTTTTGCACTATCATATTTATTAAAATTAATAATTCAAATCAAAAAACACTAAGACTTAATTCCTTTAAATTCATTTGTGGCATCTAAAAGCGCAGATAATGTCCCAGCTTCTGATGCAGAATGACCAGCATCGGGAACGATGATGAGTTTGCTGTGAGGTATTTCTTGATGAAGCTCGTAAGCTGTCTTTGGAGGGCACACCATATCATAACGACCTTGAATAATTGAAATAGGCTTATCTTTTAGTGTGTTTGTTTTTTTTAGTATATCTTCACCATCAACAAAGCAGTTGTTATTTATATAGTGGAGCTGGACTTTTGCTCGAGCAAGTTCAAACTCATTGTTTACCTCATTACTTTCTATGCTTTCACTGGGCGTAAATAATTTTAAAATACTTCCCTCGAACTGGTTCCAGGCGATGGCTGCCTTATACGCACTTTCTTTATTCTGAGAAAAGACTAATTCAGTATATTTTTCTAAAAGATTCTGCTTGTTTATATTCGAGCCATGACTGAGTAGATTATGATATAGCTCGGGAAAAAAGATATCAACATCTCTTAAGAACCACTCTAGCTCATGTTTTCTACTTAAGAAAACTCCTCTTAAAATTAATCCTTGAACCCGCTGAGGGTTCTTAATGGCATAAGCAAGTGCGAGTGTACTTCCCCAAGAACCACCAAAAAGTATCCATTCATTAATATTTAAATTCTTTCTTATCAGCCCAATGTCATTAACGAGATCATTTGTTGTATTCTTCAATGTCTCACCTAAGGGCTTACTTTTCCCACAGCCTCTTTGATCAAACAATATAATTCGATAATGATTTGGATCGAAGAATCTTCTTTGTTTAGCCCCAGTCCCTCCTCCCGGACCTCCATGTAAAAAAAGAATGGGCTGACCATTAGGATTACCAGATTCCTCTACAAAGATCTCATGTGTATCATCTCCCTTTAAGAAAAATTCTTTATAAGGATTAATTTCTGGATAAAGCGCTCTTTTGTTTAAGCTAGACATTATGACTTCCCACTCATATATTTAAAATTACATTAACACTAATATGGATATAAATTACTCCCCTCAAGTTTATCAAACTTTTAGAGCCAGATAAGGCTGTTTTTATGATAAGTAAAATAAATCAATAAATGTAAAGAGATTGTAACAAAATTGTTGCAAATAGAAATTTAGGGGTATAAAATCATTTCCAGGTACTAATGTAATACCAGTACTAAAGGTAGGTAAGTTTCTTATTTTAACTTAAAGATTTTTTTAAATCTACGAGATAAGGTAGGGGAAGTACTTACTTCTTTTTTAAACCCTTAGTTAAAACTATGGAGATTTATAATGAAATTAAATAAAATCAAATTAGCTCTTGGCTTTGTAACTGCTGCTGCAATGGCTATGCCTATTGTTGCTTCAGCTGCTGCTGACCAAGAAAAAGCTATGAAAAACTCAGCAAACTGGGCTCACCCTCGTGGTCAGCATGACAACCAGGGCTATTCAAAGCTGACTCAAGTTAATAAAGGTAATGTTAAAAACCTTAAAGCAGCTTGGACACTTTCTACTGGTGTAAACCGTGGTCATGAAGGTTCTCCTCTTGTTATTGGTAACATGCTATATGTACATACAGCATTCCCAAATAACGTTTATGCTTTAGACTTAAACAACAACCAAAAAGTTGTATGGTCTTACTTCCCTAAACAAGATCCTAGCGTTCAAGCAGTTCTATGTTGCGATAACGTTAACCGTGGTCTTGGTTTCGGTAACGGTAAAATCTTCCTACAACAAAACGATGGTAACCTAGTTGCTTTAAACGCAAAAACAGGTGCTAAAGTTTGGTCTACTTTAAATACTGATCCTAAAGTTGGCGCTACTAATACTAACGCTCCTCACGTGATCAAAGATAAAGTATTGACTGGTTGTTCTGGTGCTGAATTTGGTGTTCGTTGCTTTATTGCAGCATACAACATCGAAGACGGTTCACTAGCATGGAAAGCTATGTCTACTGGACCTGATTCAGAAGTATTAATCGGTGCGGACTTCAACAAAGAAAACCCACTTTACTCAGCTCTATCAGTTTACGAAGATGTAAACGGTGGTAACACTGAAGGTGGTTCTTTCAAAAAGATCCCTACATCACAACTAAAAGGTGGTGAAACAGACCTAGGTATTAAAACATGGTTGAAACCACAAGCAGTTAAAGATGGTTGGCAGCATGGTGGTGGTTCTACTTGGGGTTGGTGGCCGTATGATGCAAAAACAAACCTAGTGTACTACGGTACAGGTAACCCATCAGTTTGGAACCCAGACGTACGTCCAGGTGACAACAAATGGTCTATGACTGTTTTTGCTCGTGACCTAGATACAGGTATGGCACGTTGGGGCATGCAAATGACTCCACATGATGAATGGGATTATGACGGTATTAACGAAGTTATCCTATTTGACAAAGGTGGAAAAACATATGCATGGCATCATGACAGAAACGGTTTTGCATACACTTGGGTTGCAAGTAACGGTACTTTAGTTGCTGCAGAAAAAGTGCATCCATTCGTTAACTGGGCTACTGATGTGGATATGAAATCTGGTGTGCCAAATAAATTGGCTGCGCACTCTACTCACCAAGATTACAACACAAAAGGTACATGTCCAGCTGCTCTTGGTACTAAAGACCAACAGCCTGCTGCATACTCACCTAAAACTGGCTTAATATACTCACCAATGAACCACGTTTGTATGACATACGAACCTGTTGAGTCTAAGTATGTTGCGGGTCAGCCTTGGGTTGGTGCGACACTTACTATGTTTGCTGGTCCTGACGGTGTAATGGGCGGTTTTGCTGCTTATGACCCAATGACTAACAAAAAAGTATGGTACAACAAAGAGAAATTCTCAGCTTGGGGTGGTGCTTTAACAACTGCTTCAGACTTAGTTTTCTACGGTACTTTAGATCGTTGGTTCAAAGCTCTTGACGCGAAAAGCGGTAAAGAACTTTGGAAATTCCAAGTTGGTTCAGGTGTGATTGGTAATGCATTCACATACTCACACAAAGGTAAACAACACGTTGGTGTCCTATCAGGCATCGGTGGTTGGGCTGGTGTGGCTATGAACCTTGGTCTTACAAATGACACAGACGCACTTGGTGCTGCTGGTGGTTATAAAGAACTAACAAAATACAACGCTGCTCCTGGCGGCG
>Ga0233441_1001322_pt1 | contig 22271 bp, 22 predicted proteins | sample SI_123_September_4_FD_182781 | JGI IMG/M metagenome (GOLD analysis project Ga0233441, IMG submission 182781) | Seawater microbial communities from Saanich Inlet, British Columbia, Canada - SI_123_September2016_135_MG | ecosystem: Environmental > Aquatic > Marine > Inlet | place: Canada: British...
CGGGACTTAAAAAGAATTCCTTATTTGGCAATGATGTTGCACAAACTCAAGACAGTATTGAAGGTTTTAGCGACAAAATCTCTCGTGGTAAAGCGGCGCAAATTAGCGACGACTTTATGATTATTGCTCGCATTGAATCTTTGATTTTAGAAGCGGGCATGGAAGACGCTCTAACTCGTGCAGAGGCTTATATTAAAGCGGGTGCTGACAGTATTATGATTCATTCTCGCCACAAGGATCCAGCAGAAATTATAGAGTTTATGCAGAAATTTAGAGCAACAGATCAAGACACCCCCGTTGTGGTTGTTCCTACTAGTTTCAATGCAGTAACAGTTGAAGAATTTATTGATATGGGCGTTAATGTTGTTGTGACTGCTAACCATATGCTACGCGCTGCTTATCCTGCAATGTTGAATGTTGCCAAGTCTGTTCTAGAGAACGGCAGAAGCTTAGAGGCAGAGCCAGATTGCATGTCTATTAAAGAGATTTTGGAGTTTATTCCTGGCACTAAGTAATGGCTTTAAACACGGTAAATTTTGTTAACGGTTTAATTGAGAGTGGCTATACACATCTTTGTGTTGTCCCTTGCAGCTTCGCAAAGAATGTTATCAATGAAGCGATTAACAATGACAATATAGAATATTTACCAGCCGCTAGTGAAGCGGTTGCTTGTTCTATTGCTGCTGGTTTGAAAATGGCGGGCAAAAGTCCGATTGTTATTGTGCAATCATCAGGACTTACCAATATGGCAAGTTGCATTACCAGTTTGTTAAAGCCTTACGGTGTTACTTTTCCAATCCTCACGAGTTGGAGAACTTACAAAGAAGGTGATAGCGAGATACAGCACCAACATTTGGCGACGGAGTTACCGAAGTTGATTAGCGCCTATGGTTATAAGCACCATATCTTAGATAGTCAAGATTTAGATAATGCCATTTCTCAAATCAATGACTGTAATGAAAACCATGTGATTTGCGTTATCAAAAAAGATAGTTTTGATGAAGCCGCACTCAAAGACGAACACGCACTTGATTTGTCTACTTACACACCAAGAAGTGAATTTTTAATCTCGCTTAACAATCAATTCAAAAACGAAGATGTTTTATTTATCGGTACTACAGGTAATGCAGCAAGAGAGATGTATAGTTTTATGCCCGATACCAATAATTTCTATATGGCCGGCAATATGGGTGGCGCATTAAGCTTAGGTTTAGGTGCCGCCAAAGCGGGTAAGAAAGTAATTGTTTGTGGTGGAGATGCTGAATTTGTTATGCACATGGGTGGCTTAACCACTGCTGGTAGATATGCCGACAAGATTGATTTAACTTATATTTTGTTTGACAATGAACAAAACAAATCAACAGGTGGGCAAAACACCTATCAAAACCATCTTGACTATATCAATATTGCAAGAAACTCTGGATTTGAAGTTGTTAACGATGTGGTTACTTCAGTACATAATTTTAAGTCAACAATCAAAGGTATTAGTGGACTAAAGTTTATTTGTGTTAAGTGTGGTGTTGATGATGAAACACCAAGACCACCTTTGAACATCGTTAAGGTGGATAAATTCTAATGTCAGACTCAGTGAAAAGAATAATGGTTGATATGTCTGCCACCTTGATTCATCATGGACATATTCGTTTATTAAAAAAAGCAGCTGAATACGGTAAGGTTGTCGTAGGGCTTACTATCGATGATGAAATTCTTAGTAAGAAAGGTTATCAACCAGAATTGGACTTTAGACACCGTAAGGAGATATTAGAGTCTATTAAGTATGTAGATGAAGTTGTAGCTGTACCTTGGCTTCTAGACGAGATGGTTTTAGACAGATACAATATAGATTTACTAGTTCACGGAAATGATAATTCTAATTTAATCTCTGAAAACAGACTCAAAATATTCCCACGTACAGAAGGTGTGAGTAGTAGTGATATTAGGCAAAATGTATTGCGATCTATTACGCAAATTAATAACCATAAGTTAATGCTTACACCTGGCCCTGCTGTAATCTTGTATGAGAACTTACAGAACCTAAAGCCTTTATTTGGCAGAGGTGATGATGAATATACACAGATGTCAGAGGCTGTTATTGAGTGGATTAAGCAACTTAGTGGACAAGATGAAATAGTAACAATGCAAGGCTCAGCAACTTTAGCGTTAGAGCTTGCTGCACACACCTTTGTTTCAGATAGAGTTTTATTGGTATCAACAGGTTATTACAGTGACAGATTAGAAAAATTATTACCAAAAGATTGCTCGCTGACAATATGCAAGTATGAAGACATTGGCACAATCAAAGAAAATTTTGATTGGGTTCTATGTGCCTATACTGAAACTTCAATAGCATTTAAAGTGGATTTACAGAGTGTTAAAGACAAGGCTAATGAATGTGGTGCTAAGTTGTTTGTTGATGCTACAGGCTCAATTGGACTGGAGAACAATCACCAATTAGCTGATGTAATGGCGTTTAGTTCTTGCAAAGGTTTGTTTGGTTTAACAGGCGCAGGTTTTGTAGCATACAAGTCTAATTTAACACCTAAGAGTCTTGATACTTTTTATTTTAATCTAGATACTCAAAAAAATAAAATGACTACAGGGCCTTACCATGCTATTGCCTCGCTTTACGCCGTGATTGAAAAGCACGATATTTTTAAACAGCGTGTAGTTAATAGCAAAAACATTGTATTGGGGAAATACCAAGACATTGTTAGAGATGATAATCAGCCACTACTTTGTACCTATTTAGAGGGTAAAGTCTCACCAAACGATGATAATATTATTTTGTATTCTCCTCGCTCTAAATTAAGAGGGTCTGTAATTTGTCATTTTGGTGAAATTCATCATAATAATGTCAATATTACTGAAAGAATTTCAATTTTATAGGATTTTATGAGGACTTTTTCAAAAATAAGAGGTGATATATATAGTCATAATTTTCAGTGCTATGGCAACTTAATAAATTTTAAGTCCCCTTATACATTAGTGAAGGCAATTTATTATATAGAGACCGCTTCATTGTTTTTATTTTTGACGCAAAGCATCATAAGGTCTCCTAACTTTATTACTGTTTTGTATGCGATAACAGGCGTAGTTGGCGCTTTTCTGTTAAATAGTGAGCAAAATACCTTCTTTTACCTTGGTATATTTATGGTATTTACAAAGGGAACTTTTGATTGGGCAGACGGTCCTTTGGCCAGGAGTTTAAATAAGACCTCATTTTTAGGTCATACTTTAGATTGTTATGGGGCTTACATTAGTGATCTTACATTTAGACTTGCATTTGTTTATTATGTATTAGTCAGAAACCCTGACTTTATATTCTTGTTTCCCTTTTTTGCTTTTTTGCTAATGGCTCCAGATTTTAGGTTGTTTAGTGATGTTCAGTATTTAAAGCGAATTACAGGTGTTGATTCTAGCGATACTGAAGTTGTTAGAAATAGTGTTTTTGAAGAAGACCTTCATGATACGAAAGGTATAGATGGAAAATTTAAAAAATGGTATTTTAGATATACTTCATTTTTAGATGGCAGGGCTAGAAGTATAGATTTTTTGCTTTTAACTCTTGTAATTGATAGTATATATAATTATAATTCGTCACTCTTGCTAATATTATCAATATTAATAATATTGAGATCTGTTGTTCTGTATATTGCAGGAGTGTATTTTTCCTTTCATGTTTACAGTGAGAAGCTTGATGGATAAAAAGTATTGGGATCATTATTATGTAAAGCATGGCCAAGATAGAGAAATTAACCTTCATAGTAGTTTCGCAGAATTTTGTGTAGATAAATTCTTTCTGAATAAGAAGTTAAATATTGTTGAAATTGGCTCTGGAAACGGTCGTGATGCAATTTATTTTGCACATCATAACCATAAAGTTTATGCAATTGACCAGAGCGTAACAGCTATTGAGATTGAGAAATCACATATATCAGACAATATTAGTCGTAATTTGATCCCTATTGCTAGCGATTTTATTAAGACTAATTTTAGTTTTAATGATGCTATAGATGTTTTTTATTCAAGATTTACTTTGCATGCTATCAGTAAAAAAGATGAAGATATTCTTTTGCCAAAAATATACAATTCATTAGTAAATGGGGGGTTATTTTGTATTGAAGTGAGAACAGTAAATGACCCTCTTTTTGGTAAAGGAAAATATTGCGACAAAAATACTTTTTTAATAGATCATAGAAGAAGATTTATTGAGTCCAGTGTTTTTTTAGAACAGATGTTGTCGCTTGGATTTAGTTTATTGTTTTTTACTGAAGAAGATGATTTATCTATATATAAAGATGACAATCCAGTTTTAATGAGGATTATTCTTAAAAAAAGCATAGCTATATGAGTGAAGATGACAAGGTTTTTAAAGATGTTTGTAAATTATTAAATAAGCATAATGTGAATTATTGGGTGTGTCATGGCACATTACTTGGCATTATTAGGGAGGATAGACTACTGCCATGGGATCATGACATAGATTTTGCAGTCTGGGATTCTGAAACTACAAAAAAGGAATTAGTTGATATTTTTGTAAATAATGGATATAAACAGGAATTGGTTTTTGGAGACATGGATTGTCTGCATTTTTATGGCGTGAATAAAAAAATTGATATTAGTTTTTATAAGGTAAAAAAGGGAGTTGCATCAATTAAATGGGCCGCTCCTCCGAGTTCATTACTATTAAAGGTTTATTTGTATTGTGTGCAAATAATTTGGAGTGAGTTTAGTGGGGATGTTAAATTATCTAAAAATATAGTTAAAAAGGCTATGCAAATAATTCTTATAAAAATATTACTAATATTTAAGTATTTTTTTAATAAAAAACCAAAAGAAATATTGTATAAAAAAGCGATTAGACGTATGAGTTATACAGGATATAGTTATCCTTGCGAGCTTATGAATTTTAAAAAAATTAAATACAAAGATACGTTAATTCAAATTCCTAGAGACCCAGAAGAATGTTTAAAAATGACATATGGTGATAACTGGAGAGTGCCAAAAAAAAATTATATTTGGTATGAAGAGGCGACTAATTTAAGTGGTTAAAATATGGAGCTAATATTATTTTAAAGAATACTTATAGTGGAAAAACAGTACTTATTACTGGGCATACTGGATTTAAAGGTAGTTGGTTGTCTATATGGCTGTTAAGTTTAGGGGCCAAGGTGGTCGGTATCTCAATTGACATACCTAGTAAGCCCTCTAATTTTACTGCATCAGCAATTGAAAATGTAGTTGAAGATCACCGGCTTGACATTAGAGATATCAAGGCTGTTAAATCGCTAGTTGAAAAAGTACAGCCTGATTTTGTATTTCATCTAGCCGCCCAGGCTTTGGTAAGGTCGTCGTATGAAAAGCCTCTCGAGACAATGGCAACAAATTCCTTGGGCTCTGCTAATATATTAGATGCCTTAAGGTCGCTTAACAAGAAAGTGATTGCCATTATGATAACAAGCGATAAAGCTTATGACAATGTTGAGTGGGTTTGGGGTTATCGAGAGACTGATCGATTAGGTGGAAGAGATCCGTATAGTGCGTCAAAAGGCATGGCTGAGCTTGCCATACGTAGTTATGTGGAATCATTTTTTAATGAACCAGATTCCGATGTACGTGTAGGTATTGCACGTGCTGGCAATGTAATTGGTGGTGGCGATTGGGCTCTTGATAGAATCGTTCCAGATTGCATGGAGGCATGGTCAAAGGGTGAGGCGGTAGATATACGCAGACCTCAGGCTACAAGGCCTTGGCAACATGTGTTAGAGCCATTGAGTGGATATTTGATGTTGGCATCTAGTTTATCACTAAGTAAGAGTAATCTTGGAGAGGCTTATAATTTTGGTCCATCCTGTGATCAGAGTTATCCTGTAAGCGAATTAATTGATGAAATGTCAAAATATTGGAATCAAGTTAAATGGAATAATGTTTCGGGGGATGGAGTTTGCATTCATGAGGCGAATTTACTTAAGCTGAATTGCGATAAGGCTTTATTTGATTTGAATTGGCATTCAACTTTACAATTTAATGAGACTGTAAAAATGACCGTTAAGTGGTACAAGCATTACTATCAATGTCAAAAACAATCTATGTACAACTTTACAATTGCTCAAATTGATGAATATACAGAGTTGGCTAAATCTAGAAATGCAGTCTGGGCAAAAAAATGATTAAAGATGTGCTAATAACCCCTTTAGATATTATTGGTACAATTGGTGGTAATGTAATGCATGCTATGAAAGATTCTGATAATGGGTATATTGATTTTGGAGAGGCCTATTTTTCAGAAATCAATCATAATACAGTTAAAGCTTGGAAGCTTCATAAGGAGATGACTCTTAATTTAGTGGTTCCAGTTGGAAAAATAAAATTTGTTTTATTTGATGATAGGGGGGAGTTAGATGGTATGTTTCAAGAGATTATAATTTCAAAAGATAACTATTGTAGGTTGACTGTGCCACCAAGGATTTGGATGGGCTTTCAGGGGTTATCTGATGGTGTGTCAGTGTTATTAAATATTGCAAATATTAAGCATGACAGACTTGAAGTTGATACAAGAAATATTGAAGAAATTGAATTCAACTGGAGTAATTAATAAATGAAAGTGGTTATTTTGGCAGGTGGTTTTGGCACAAGGTTATCGGAGTACACGCAAAGTGTTCCAAAGCCAATGGTTAGCATTGGTGGCAAGCCGATTTTGTGGCACATAATGAAAACCTATGCAAGGTACGGGCATACAGATTTTTATTTAGCACTAGGGTATAAGGCGGAATCAATTAAAGGCTATTTTTTAAACTATAGGAGTTTAAATTCTGATTTTACAATTGATCTTGAGAGTGGCACTCTTACCGCGCATCAAAAAGATGATGTAAATTGGAAGGTGACTATGGTGGATACCGGACTTAATTCTATGACTGGTGGCCGCGTTAGGAGAATGCAAGATTTTGTTGGTAATGAGACGTTTTTGCTAACCTATGGTGATGGATTAGCTGATATTGATATAGAGGCCCTAGTTGATTTTCACAAAAGTCACGGAAAAATGGTAACGGTATCTGCCGTACATCCGAGTGCTCGTTTTGGTGAATTGGACATGGATGGTAAAACCGTAACTTCATTTAAAGAGAAGCCACAAACAACTCAAGGGTGGATTAATGGTGGTTACTTTGTGGTTGAGCCAGAGTTCTTTGACTTGATTCAAGGGGATGATACAGTTTTAGAAAAAAGCCCACTTGAAAATGTTGCAAAAATGGGCGAGTTAATGTCGTATCAACATACTGGTTTTTGGCAATGTATGGACACCAAGAGAGATAAAGACTCTTTGGAGGAGTTATGGCAGACTGGTGACGCTCCGTGGAAGTAGTAGCCAATCTAGGTAAAGATAGGTTGTTGATAGTAGGAGGCACCGGGTTTATCGGTACACATATAGCTAAAGAAGCCTTGGTTCGTGGTTTTAAGGTATCAATAATATCTATGAATAATAAACCTTCACCTGATAGACTTGATGGTATAGAATATTTGTCAATAGACATAAGTTTACAAGAGGATTTATTTAATAAGATAAAAGATAAGACCTTTCATCATGTAATAAATCTAGGCGGTTACATCAATCATGGCAATTACTTCGAAGGTGGTAACAAGGTAATTGATGTGCATTTTAACGGTGTTAAAAATTTAGTAAATTGTATTAATAAAAATGACTTAAAAAGTTTTATTCAAATTGGCAGTAGTGATGAATATGGAAAAAACTCTGCACCACAAAATGAGAATCAAAGGGAGTTACCAATATCCTCCTATTCGTTTGCAAAAACTGCTGTAACTCATTTTTTACAAATGTTATATAGAACGGAAGGATTTCCAGTAGTTATTCTTCGTCCGTTCCTTGTATATGGTCCCGGGCAGGATAAGAATAGATTTATTCCTCAGATTGTTCGAGGGTGTCTGAATAATAATAATTTTCCAGTGTCTAGTGGGGCGCAGTTGAGAGATTTTTGCTATATTAGTGATATTGTTAATGCTATTTTTGCATCAGTTGGAAATAAAAACACTTATGGAGAGGTGGTAAATATCGCATCTGGTAGAGCAGCTTCTATAAAGAGTGTAGTTATTATGGTGCGAGATATTATTGGTTCCGGATATCCTGAATTTGGCAAAGTTGAAAGTAGGATTGGGGAGAGTATGGAGCTATATGCAGACATCTCTAAAGCAAAAACGCTTCTTTATTGGACTCCTAGAGTTAATCTGAAAGAAGGTTTGATGAAAACTATATCTTCAATTAAAGTTTAGAGTTTATCTTTAACAAAGAAGAAGTATATAATTTATGTGTTATTTTAAAAGGGTTTAGTTTATATGTTAAAAAATTCATCGATTTTAATCACTGGTGGAACAGGGTCATTTGGTCATGCTTTTATTCCTATGACATTAAAAAAGTACAATCCAAAGAGATTGGTTGTATATTCTAGAGATGAAATGAAACAATGGGAGATGGCAAAACTTTTTGAAGGGGATGAGCGTGTACGTTTTTTTATTGGCGATATTCGTGATAAAGATAGAATATATAGAGCTTTAGATGGGATCGACTACGTTGTACATGCTGCCGCTACAAAAATTGTCCCCACTGCTGAATATAACCCATTTGAATGTGTAAAAACTAATGTAATAGGAGCGATGAACCTTATTGATGCGTGTATAGATAAGGGTGTTAAAAAGATAGTTGCTCTATCCACAGACAAGGCAAGTGCACCTGCAAATCTTTATGGCGCTACAAAATTGACTTCTGATAGGTTATTTGTGTCTGCAAATAGTTCGTATGCAGGAGGTCATTGTACTAAATTTTCTGTTGTAAGGTATGGTAATGTTATGGGCTCCCGTGGGTCAGTTATACCATTCTTTTTGTCTATTGCTAAAGAGGGGGTGTTGCCAATTACTGATAATCGAATGACACGCTTTATGATTTCTTTAGAGGAGGGTGTTGAGTTGGTATGGCATGCATTCAGCGAAATGGAAGGCGGGGAAATTTATGTAAAGAAAATTCCTTCCATGAAAGTCACTGATGTTGCTACAGCTGTTTCCAATAATGCAAAACAAAAAGAAGTCGGCATACGGCCTGGTGAGAAGTTGCACGAGCAAATGATTGGTACAGAGGATGCCATTTATACTTATGAGTATAAAGATTATTTTAAAATTTTACCTTCTATTAACAATTGGAGTAACGACAGCAAAAGGATAGGGAGGGGGGTTAAGGTTAGCCCTAATTTTGTCTACGCATCTGATAATAATAAAGAATGGATGGATATTCCAACATTACGAAATTGGATTGATAAAAATAAAGAGAAAATTGGGAATATTTAGTTGTGATAAACTATGGAAAGCAAGATATTAATCAAGCTGATATTGATTCGGTTGTTAATGTTTTGCGTTCTGATTTTCTGACACAAGGTCCTAATGTACCATTATTTGAAAAGATAGTGTCTAATTATTGTGGTGCAAGTTATGGAATTGCAGTTAATAGTGCTACATCAGCATTACACATTTCTTGTTTAGCTCTAGACTTGGGTCAGAATGACTCTTTATGGACAACCCCCAACTCTTTTGTTGCGTCAGCCAATTGCGCTTTATATTGTGGTGCTAATATTGATTTTGTAGATATTGACCCAAAAACTTACAACTTGTGTGCGAATAAACTAGAAGAGAAGCTTATTGAGGGGAGGTTAAGTAATAAGCTTCCAAAAATCGTAATTCCTGTGCATTTTTCCGGCCAGTCTTGCAATATGAAAAAAATTCACAGACTTAGTAAAGAATATGGATTTAAGATTATTGAGGATGCCTCGCACGCTATAGGTGGTAAGTATTTAAATAAACCGATTGGCAGTTGCCAGTATTCCGACATCACTATTTTTAGCTTTCATCCGGTTAAGATTATTACTACTGCTGAAGGAGGGCTAGCAACAACCAACTCAGAATATATTTCTAAGAAAATAAAGTTATTGCGTAGTCATGGCGTTACTAGGGATCAATCATTAATGACAAAGAAAACAGAAGGTGCTTGGTATTATCAACAGGTTGATTTGGGTTTTAACTATAGAATGACTGAGTTGCAAGCTGCTTTAGGTGTTAGTCAAATGCGGAGACTCGATGAGTTTGTGACTAAGCGCCATGTTCTTAAAGAAAGATATGATTCTTTATTGAGTGATCTGCCGATAATAAAACCATATCAAAATTCAGATAATTATTCGGCACTACATCTTTATCCAATTCAAATAGATGTAAATAAGACTTGTAAGAGTCGTGATTTAATTTTTAGCGAACTTAGAAAGAATGGTATTGGTGTAAATGTGCATTATATTCCAATTCATTTACAGCCATATTATCAACAATTTGGATTTAAAAAAGGTGACTTTCCACATTCTGAGAATTATTATAAAAAATCAATTAGTATTCCGTTGTTTAGTTTAATGACAATGGAGGAGCAAATAAAAGTAGCTGGCGCATTAAAGGTTGTGTGTAAAATAATTTAATCAACAATATGAGGGTTTTACTATTAACAACAATCTAACATGGCATAATTCTACTATAACTAGATTACAGAAAAGTCGACACAATGGCCATAAATCTGTTGTATTGTGGTTTACAGGTCTTTCCGCTTCTGGTAAGTCTACTATAGCAAATGCTGTTGAAGAAAAACTTTATTTATTAGGGTGTTGTACAATGGTATTAGATGGTGATAATATACGCCATAATCTTTGCAAGGATTTAGATTTTAAAAAGGGTGGCCGTAAGGAAAATATACGTCGTATTGCCGAAGTTAGTAAGCTTTTTGTTGAGGCTGGAATTATAACATTATCTGCGTTTATATCTCCTTTTCGGAAAGATAGGGATATGGCAAAAAGTATTATCTCTCATTGTGATTTTATTGAAATATTTATGGACTGCTCTATGGAGGAATGCGAATGCAGGGACCCTAAGGGGAATTACAAAAATGCTAGATTAATGAAAATTGATAATTTTACTGGCATTAGTTCACCATATGAAATACCAGAAAATCCAGACTTAGTAATAAAATCTGATAGCTCTGTGGAAGAATCTGTTGAGCTGGTATTGAATTTACTGGTTAAAAAAGGCATCATTTTTTAGTTGTTAAGTGAAATAAACATAATAATATGAAATCATTTCTCATTACAGGTATGTTTAGATCTGGAACAACATTGGTGTCTAGAATGTTCCACTCTCATCCTGAAATAGCTTGCGCTTCAGATCCGTATGCTCCATTATTTAAAATGTTCAGAAACCAATTTTCGGTTAAATCTGAAAATTTACCGGTTAATTTTGAAAGCCCACACGATGATTATTATTATTATGATTCTAAGGTTTCTTTTTTTCATGGATTGCAAAAAGAAACCTTAGAAATGGATTGTGATAATATTGAATGGGATGTTTTTTTAGATCAAATATCACACTCTTTGAGACCGTATTCCCCCTTGCTAATTCCTTATCTGAATAAGTTGCCTGGAAGTAACTTTAAAGAAACTTTTGTTAATGGCATTGATATAATTCGTCAAGCGTATGGAGATAACAAGACAAAAATCGTTGGTTTCAAAGATGTTTGGACAAGTGAGTTTGGGGTCCATATAGCTCGAGATATTCCAAATTCTAAGGTTCTGCATATAGTTAGAGACCCTAGATCTGTATGCGCATCTAATCTTGCATCTTCAGAGCCATATCCATTAATATTTCTTGCAAGGCAATGGAGGAAGGCTTGTGCTTCTGCACTTTATCAAAAAAAGTTATTTAAGAATGAGGATAAAATTTTTATATTACGTTATGAGGATCTGATACTATATCCAGATATTTACATTCCCAAGATATGTGATTTTTTAGAAATTGATCCACATGATAATATGTACAAACCCAGCACGTTTTTAGATGGAAGTAATCAACCGTGGATTCAAAACTCTTCATATAATAACCCTATTAGTGGCTTTAATATAGAAAGCATGCATAAATGGAAAGAAATTTTATCCGATAAGCAAATTGCTATGATTGAGTTTATGTGTTTTGGAGAAATGGAGTTGCTTGAATACGAAAAATACCATGATCCTCCTTTATTTTTAACTGATATTATACTTAATCCACCTGAAATCAATCAATCTAGTGTGGCTAGTTGGTTGCGGCCTTTTGTTGATCAGGGAAGGGAGTCTTTGATTAAGGAATTATCATTGGAATTTGTTAGATTTAACTCTTTGACAAACGGCAAAAAATGTGATGATAAAGTTGCAGAGAAATTTGGCCTTTGGAGTGAATCTTTTAAAATAATGCAAGAAAACTTAAATTCAAAAATATTATGAGTGCAAAATCAACATTTAAACACCCTTTTCCTGAGAAATTAGATTTAGATAAGGACAGGGTGTTCAATTTCATTAAGAATTTTTACATGCTAAACCGTTCGGCCGTTAATCCGGATACTGATAAATTAGTAGAGTATTTACATAATTTACTGGATGCAAAAATTATAGAAGTTCCTGCAGGTTCAGAGCGCTTAAGTTGGCTTATACCCAATAACTGGAATGTTCGCAGTGGTGTTCTAAAAACCATAAGTGGTGAAATAATAGTGGATTTTAAGGATAATCCTTTACACCTGTGGACGCATTCTATTTCATTTTCTGGATTGGTCAATAGGGATGATCTGGTTAATAATCATATTTCCACAGATGAGAGTCGTCCAGATGAATTTTGTTATGAATATAGAAATGGATATAGATCAGATGTAAGGGAGTGGGGGTTTAGTGTTCCTTATAATATTGTAAGAGAGATGACAGATGATAATTATATAGTCGAGATAGATACGGATTTAGATACCAATAACACACTTAAAATTGTTGATGCTTTTTTGCCTGGAGAATGTGAAGAAACTATTTTTATTATGGCACATACGTGCCATCCTGGAATTGTTAGTGATGGATTGGGCTGTATAGCTATTGCTATAGAGCTATATTATTGGTTGAAAGCAAAAAAATCTTTAAAGTATTCATATCGCTTTATATTTTCTCCTGAATATTTTGGAGCGATTGGGTGGCTGACATCAGTCCATAAGTCGGATATTGATAATTTAAAATTTGGTATATATTTGGATATGTTAACAACCCATGAGCCAATTGGGTATCAATTCAGTATGCATGGTGATAGTATCTTGGATTACAGTGTAAAGAATATCTTTGAAAGCCATTTTCCAACGTGCGTATCTAAAGGTTATAGGCAGCTATGGGGAAATGATGAAACGTTTTACAATGGTCCAGGTTTTAACATCCCTACTATCGGAGTAGGAAGAAGTATGCATCGAGAGTATCACTATAATACCGATAATCTTGAAAATATGAGTATTTACAATACTAAAGAAAGTTTTTGGGGATTGTCACGCCTTATAGAGTCGTTTGAAGAAGACTATATACCTATTTTGAATTACAAAGGCCCATTGTGCTTGAGCAGGCACAATCTTTATATTGACCCTATGAGGGATCCCAAGGGTTATCAAGATATAGAGCATATGCAAAACTATGCCAATGGTGAGAATAGTTGCATGGATATAGCAACCAAGATTAATGTAGATTTTTTCTTTGTAAAAAACTTTTTTGATAAAGCGTTTGATAAAAAGTTAATTTATAAGAGAAACCGTTCCTTTAAAGAATCTGATATGGGTGGTTCTGATATATAATGTCTCATTGTAAATGATAAGCAAGATCGCATTGGGAACAGTGCAATTTGGAATAGATTACGGCATTAACTCAACAGGTGGCCAGGTTGAATTGAGTGAAGTGATTAAGATTTTAAATTACGCATGTAGTCATAATATCGAGTTACTAGATACTGCACCAAATTACGGCAATAGTGAGAAGATTTTGAGCAAGGTAAAAACTCAAGGTTTTAAAATTGTTACCAAAACTCGGCATTTCGATCAGATTTCCATTAGCGATAAAGAGGCAGATCTATTGGCTAAAGATTTCAATCAATCGTTGAAATCTTTAAAGAAAGAATCTGTTTACGGCGTGTTGATACACAATGCAGACGACCTTTTGAAGCCAGGTTCTGATAAGATTTTTAAACAACTACAAACCCTTAAGCAGCAAGGTCTGATAACCAAAATAGGGGTCTCTATCTACACTGGCAGTCAGCTGCAAAAAATTATTGATAGGTTTGATATTGACCTTGTTCAATTACCATTTAATATTTTAGATAGGCGTTTAATTGATAATGGAGTTTTAAGTAAGGTGCATAGTCAAGGCATTGAAGTACACGCACGCTCGGTTTTTTTACAGGGTTTATTGTTAATGACAAAACGTAGCCGACCACATCAGTTCGATCGTTGGAGTGGTTTGTGGAACTTGTGGCATGAGTGGCTTACTGATAATCAGTTGACCGCTCTAGAAGCTACAATTAGATATGCAATTTCAATACCTGAAATATCTAAAGTTTTGGTAGGAGTTGATTCTAAAAACCAGTTGCAAGATATTGTTAGGGCTGTTGATGGTGACCTTCCACCCATCCCTGAGGCATTATTTACTCATGATACTAGCTTACTAAATCCTGTAAATTGGGAGAATATATGAAAATTGTGGCATTAGTGCAAGCAAGAATGGGCTCAACCAGACTACCAGGTAAAGTACTTAAGTCGATTGTCAGAAAGCCAATGATTGAGTTGCTTTTAGCTCGATTGTCTCAATCTAAAGAGCTTGACTTAATCGTAGTTGCCGCTTCGGAAGAAAGTCAGAATGATCAATTACAATCTGTTGTAGAATCACTAGGATATCTCTGCACCAGAGGAAGTGAAAGAGATGTACTAAGTCGATTTTATACATCTGCAAAATTTGTAGATGCGGATGTTGTCGTACGTATCACTGGTGATTGCCCTTTAGTTGATTCAGTATTGGTAGATCAATGTATTCAAGGTTTTAAGGAGTCTCAGGTTGACTATTTTTCAAATATAGGTCCTGCAACTTATCCAGATGGGCTGGATATTGAAGTAATGTCATTTACTTCAATTGAGCGTGCTAACAACGAAGCTAATTCAGAATTTGATAGAGAGCACGTTACACCCTATATTCGCAACTCCAGCTCATTTACTAAGGGCTTTATGAGTCATAAAGAAAATTTATCCAGCCAAAGGTGGTCGGTGGATGAGCCAGAAGATTTAGTTGTGGTAGCCAATATATTTGAGCATTTTTCTCCTGATATATTTTTTAATTGGCGGCAAGTTCTAGAATTAAGAAGTACACAACCCGAATTATTTCAAGCTAATCAGGGAATTAAAAATAATGAAGGATCGACTATGGGCGCAGGTAGGAAGCTTTACAAAAGAGCAAAGAGAGTTATTCCTGGTGGCAGCATGCTACTTTCCAAAAGGCCGGAAATGTTTCTGCCTGGGGGGTGGCCATCATATTTCAGTAGATCCAAGGGATGTAGAGTTTGGGATTTGGATGATAAAGAATACATTGATATGTCTATTATGGGTGTTGGTACCAATATATTGGGTTATGGACATCCTGAAGTCGATGAAGCTGTGATTAAGACTGTAAGGGATGGAAATATGGCAACACTTAATTGCCCGGAAGAGGTCTACTTGGCAGAAAAGCTAATTGAGCTTCATCCATGGGCTGATATGGTGCGCTTTGCTAGGGCTGGGGGTGAAATAAACTCCATTGCTATTCGTATTGCGCGCGCATCTACTGGCAAGGATAAAATAGCTATTTGCGGCTATCATGGTTGGCATGATTGGTATTTATCCACCAATTTGGATAATAATAAAAATCTTGATGGACATTTGTTGCCAGGTCTGCACCCTAATGGCGTCCCTAGAGGATTAACAGGCACCACATTACCTTTTGATTATAATGATATTGAGCAATTAGAGCAATTAATCAAAGATAATAATGGTGAGATTGCAGCAATTAAAATGGAAGTTTCTAGAAATGAAGGGCCTAAAGATGATTATTTGAAAAAGGTAAGAGAGCTTGCTACAGAAAATAACATCATATTGATATTTGATGAGTGCACCTCTGGCTTTAGGGAGGCCTTAGGCGGCCTACATAAAAAATATAATGTTGAGCCTGATATTGCTATTTTTGCTAAAGCGCTTGGCAATGGGTATGCGATTTCTGCTTGTATCGGTAGACAGGAATTTATGCAGGCAACACAACGGACTTTTATCAGTTCTACATTCTGGACAGAGCGTATTGGACCGACAGCAGCGTTAAAAACTCTTGAGGTGATGGAACGAGAGAAGTCGTGGCAGATAATTACTCAAATTGGTAATAATATCTCTAATCAATGGCAGCGCTTAGCAGAGAAGCATAATCTGGATATTAGCACCTGGGGGATTCCAGCGCTTAGTGGCTATACATTTAATTCACCTGATGCACTTGCTTACAAAACTTTAATTACGCAAGAAATGCTAAAGAAGGGTTATCTTGCCACTAACTGTGTTTACGCTTGTACAGAGCATACGAAAGAGTTAGTGAATGGATATTTTGCAGAGCTTGATCCAATATTTGCAATCATAAAGGAGTGCGAAGATGGCCTAGATATTAATGTTTTTTTAGAAGGTCCACTGTGTCATAGTGGATTTAAACGCCTAAATTAATGAGAATTGTTTTCCGCGTTGACGCTTCTTTACAGATGGGTATAGGGCACACTATGCGTTGCCTAGCTCTGGCACAAGCATTAAAAAAAAATGGTTCAAATATCGAGTTTGTTTGTCGAAATCATAAAGGGAGCTTAATAGATAAGATTCGTTTAAACGGATTTAATGTGTTTGAGCTGGGACTTCCAGTAGAAGGAGGGATTGATAGTAGATTACCTCATTCGAATTGGCTGGGAGCAACTCAACAACAAGATGCTAGAGATTGTATAAGTGTACTAAAATCAATCAAAATAGATTGGCTAATTGTTGATCACTACGCTATTGATGAAGATTGGGAGAGTGACTTACAAATGTATTGCAATCAGCTAATGGTGATTGATGATTTGGCTAATAGAAGACATCAATGTGATATTTTGCTTGATCAAACTTTTGGTCGCCAATATAGTGATTATAAGGCACTTGTACCAATATCATGCGAGTTGTTATTGGGGTCTAAATATGCCTTACTTAGGCCTGAGTTTGTTAAATGGAGGCGATATAGTTTAGAGCGTCGTATGCATCCAGTTTTTAAGAGGCTACTTATTAATATGGGTGGTGTTGACATTAATAATATTACTAAGCAAGTTGTAAAAGAGCTTGCAACTTGCAACTTGCCACATGATGTAGAAATCACCATTGTAATGGGTGGGGTTGCACCCCACTTGCAAAGTATTAGATCCAAAGTGAGCGACCTTGCTTGTAAGACAAAGATTAAGATTGATGTAGATAATATGGCTGAAATAATGGCAAATACTGATATTTCCATTGGTGCAGCAGGATCCACCACATGGGAAAGGTGTTGTTTGGGTTTGCCAACGCTTCAAATTATAGTCGCGAAGAATCAAGAGTTTTCTGCCAAAAACTTGGCTGATCATAATGCAATTAAATTATTAAAAGAGGTTAAGGAGATTCCCAGTTTATTAGAAAATCTGAGTGACTGGATAAAGACTGTAAGCGGTTCAGCTGCAAAAATTTGTGATGGAATGGGTACTTATAGAGTTTCTAATAAAATCTCTAATTGTAAAATTATCCTTGAGGGTTTTGGTGAAGTAGAACTTTATAATTATGTCAATCTGAATGCAGATGATAAAATTTTGATGCTTAATATGCGCAACCATCCAGAGGTTAAAAAATGGATGTATAATCAAAATGATATTTCAAAAGAAGCGCATTTTGATTTTATTCAAAGTCTAGAAGGTGACTTTGAGCGACGCTATTTTTTAGTAAAGCAAAAGACAAAAAATATTGGGTCAGTTAGTTTTTCTCAGATAGACTTATGCAATTCTGTAGAACTCGGTCTTTATGTAAATCCTTTTGAGCATCTGAAAGGCGCAGGTAAAATGTTGGAGGCTATCGCTATCCATTATGCGTTTATAGAATGGGGTGTGAATAAAATAAAGCTGGAGGTATTGACTAACAATGAGCGAGCTATTAACTTTTACAAAAAATGCGGGTTTAAACTTATAGATGCAAGAAAAAACAATAATAAAAAGATACTCTACATGGAAAAAGAGGCGGGCAGTTGAGAAAATGCAATGAATAACTTGATTAGTATTAATGGCAGAAAAATAGGTGCCGACCAACCCCCTTATATAATCGCAGAGATGTCCGCCAATCATAACAATAGCATTGATAACGCTTATAAAATTATTGACATGGCTAAAGTTTGCGGAGCGGATGCAATTAAGTTGCAGACTTATCGTCCGGATACAATCACCATGGATATGAGCACATCAGAATTTATGATTGAAGGGGGGTTGTGGGATGGATATAGTTTATATGAATTGTACAAGAAAGCATCCATGCCTTGGGAGTGGCATAAGCCATTATTTGATTATGCTCAAAAAATCAATATTACGATTTTCAGCTCTCCTTTTGATAATACTGCTGTAGATCTATTGGAAGATTTAAACTCTCCGGCATATAAAATCGCTTCATTTGAAGCAGTGGATCTTTCTTTGATAAAATATGTGGCACAAACGGGAAAGCCTATGATTATTTCGACTGGCATGGCAAATGCTGAAGAAATTCAAGAGGCAATTGAGACTGCAAAAGAGGGCGGGTGTAAGGAGTTAGCTATACTACATTGTGTGAGTGGCTATCCTGCGCCAGCACAGGACTACAATCTAAGAACGCTTGTTGATATGAAGGAAAGATTTAATTTGGTTACCGGTTTGTCAGATCATACAATTAATAATACCACGGCGATTTCCAGTATTGCATTGGGCTCCTCTATTATTGAAAAGCACGTAACTCTAAATCGAAACGAAGGCGGTCCTGATGATTCTTTTTCACTAGAGTCGGAAGAATTGAAAGAGCTATGTGCGGACGCTAAAACTGCATGGAAAGCATTGGGTGTTGTAGACTATGGTATAAAATCAAGTGAACAAGGGAATATGAAGTTTCGTCGATCTTTGTATTTTGTCAAAGAAATGACTGAAGGAGAGGTTATCACTAAAGATCACATTAAAAGTATTAGACCTGGCTATGGTTTGCAAACTAAGTATAAGCATGAAGTAATCGGAACGACTGTCACAGAAGATATTAGACCTGGAACAGCAGTCGCTTGGAGCCTAATAGATTATTAAAATTGCGAATGAAATATTGTAAATTGTGTTTACAGCCGGATACTAGGCCTAATGAATGCTTCACAGAGGGCAATATTTGCCATGCTTGCAGTGTACATGACGCCATTATTAATGCAGACTATGATGATAGATTTAGTGTATTACAAAACATAATTAAGAATAAGACTCGTAAAAAAGGACATTTTTTTGATTGTATAATTGGCGTTAGTGGTGGCAAAGATAGCACTAGGCAGGCTTTATGGGTAAGGGACAAGTTAAATCTTAATCCTCTTTTGGTTTCATTGTCATACCCCCCTGAACAAGTTAGTGAACTCGGGGTTGATAATTTATCAAATTTAATAAATTTAGGTTTTGATGTGATAGTATCTGCACCCGCTCCAGGAGTGTGGCGTCAATTAGTGAGAGAAGCATTTTTTAAGTTTGCAAATTGGGCTAAAGCCACTGAAGTTGCATCATATGCTTGTACATCTGTACCAAAAATTGCAATTTATTATAATATTGAACTTATTTTTATAGGGGAGAATCAAAGCTTAAGAGATCCAAAAACTATTGAAGAAAACCCTTGGGAATATAACAACCTTGTAGAGCAGAATACCTTGAATGGAGGTGATATTTCTTGGATGTATGAGGCTGGAATTTCAGAATCAAGCCTTATTCCATATCAATTTCCAACAGCAAAAGAAATGAATAATGCTAATATAAATATTATTGATCTTGGATGGTTTATTAAGGACTGGGATAATCAAACCAATGCTGAATATTCATGTCTTAGTGGTATTGACATTAGGACAGATTCTCCTCAAAATACAGGCGACCTTTTAGGGGTTAGTGCGCTTGATGAAGACTGGGTAACATTGAATCAAATGATCAAGTATTACAAATTTGGATTCGGCAAGGTAACAGATTATGTTAACGAAGATATTAGAGCGGGACGATTAACAAGAGATGATGCTATATCTATTGTTAATAAATATGATGGCGCATGTTCGGACAACTACATAAAAAGTTTTTGTGATTACATAGGAATCTCTACTGAATATTTTTGGGAGTGTGTATTAGATAATGTAAATAAGGATTTGTTCAAGGTTAATAAAGAAGGCAAGATTCAACGCTTGTTCAAGGTTGGATATGGAGTGTAAGTTTATTAAAATTGGGATAGTTGATTATGGCGTTGGAAACTATGCATCAATCATAACTTCATTGAAAAAACTAAAATATTCAGTCATAATTAGTCATGATAAAATCTTGTTGCAACAATGTGAGGTTCTGATTTTGCCCGGAGTTGGAACATTTAAAGAGGCAATTTATAAATTAAATCAGTATGATTTGGTAAACTTTTTAAAAAATTGGGCGACATCTGGTAAGCCAATTATAGGTATTTGTTTAGGGATGCATTTACTTGCTGAACATGGTTATGAGGGTGGAAAAAATTCTGGGCTTGGAATTATTCCTGGAAAGGTCACCCGTATGTATAAAAAAAGATGGCATATTGGATGGAACAGGGTAAGTATAACTAGTCGTAAAAAATTAACTCAAACTCATGAAGAGTATTATTATTTTAACCATTCATTTTCTCTAGAGATAGATAGTGAATTTGTTATAGCGTCTGTATTTTTTGGTAAAAACATTCCATCTATTGTAAAAAAAGATTCTGTAATAGGGGTTCAGTTCCATCCAGAAAAAAGTCAACAGAAAGGATTGGATTTATTTGATTACTTAATTAACATGACGATAAATGCTTAAGAAAAGAATGATAGGTGTCATTACGGTAAAAAATGGTAGAGCTGTGCAGTCTTTTGGGTACGATTCTTACCTCCCCCTTGGGAAGCCGTGGTGCTTGGCAGAAAATTTAGATAGATGGGGTGTTGACGAAATTCTAATATTGTCTGTAGATCGCTCAATTAATAATTCTGGACCAGATTATAGTTTATTAAAGTCTATCTTGAAAGCAAAACTTAGTGTTCCAGTCATTTATGGTGGAGGAATAGTGTCTAAGGATCAAGCTATTAAGGTCATTCAAAATGGAGCCGATAGAATTGTATTGGATTCTGTCATTCATGACAATCCTTCTGCTGTTTATGAAATAGCAGCATCTATTGGTAGCCAAGCAATTATTGCATCATTACCGGTAACATTAATCTCTTCAAAGTTATACTGGTATAACTACCGCACTAAAAAAAATAATTTATTTAGCAACAACTTGAATAAATTAATATCTGATATGGTGATATCAGAGTTATTAATTGTTGATATAGTTGGAAATGGACGATTAAACGGATTTAATGTTAACATACTAAAGTATTTAGATTTTCCTGCCAATCTTGTTCTTTTTGGAGGGATAAATAGTGATGAACAAATTTCCAAACTTCTTTCAGATTCACGGGTCTCTGCAATATCTTTGGGTAATTCCTTGAATTATAACGAACATGCAGTTCAAAAAATTAAAAGAAAATATGAAAATTACTTAAGATTGGCAATATTTAATGAATGTTAATATAGAGCAAAATGCCCAAAAAATAGAATATTGCAAGCAATGCCTTTATTCGACAGACCATCCTTTAGGATTAGTAATCGGAAATGATGGGCTGTGCTCTGGATGTCGCATACATGAGGAGAAATATGCTTTGGACTGGAGTGAAAGATTTAAAAGGCTAAAAGAGCTAGTTGGGCCGTATAAAAATTCTTCATCGAATAAATATGACTGCATTGTTCCGGTAACTGGAGATATGGAGTCAAATTATATTATGCATATTGTTAAGCATAAACTTGGCTTAAACCCATTGTTAGTTACTTATAATAGACACTGGAATACTGAGGTTGGCATTAGAAACCTTGCAAATCTTAGAATAAAATTTGATAGCGATATTGTTTTCCAAACTGTTAATCCTGATTCAGTTAAAAATATCGTCCGTACAACAATTATAACACCCCAACAAATTAAGACAACAATTTAAGATTTCTTATTTCGAACGAGTTAAACTTAACCCAACAATTCGGAGTAAAAAAATATGAGTAAA
>Ga0233441_1001327_pt1 | contig 22228 bp, 22 predicted proteins | sample SI_123_September_4_FD_182781 | JGI IMG/M metagenome (GOLD analysis project Ga0233441, IMG submission 182781) | Seawater microbial communities from Saanich Inlet, British Columbia, Canada - SI_123_September2016_135_MG | ecosystem: Environmental > Aquatic > Marine > Inlet | place: Canada: British...
GCAATTATTAACCATGGATAAAAAGTTAATGGTGGTAGCGGATAAGATCGGTGTTTCATATGTATGACAATTAAGTGCGAGATTAAGCCTGCGCATCTTTAATTATCGATAGTAGCCATTATCATTGTTAATTAAATCATGGCAACATTGATGAATCTTTACCATCCCCCCTTTTTTTTATGAATAAAATGGAGAAATTATGAAAGTAGTGTTACTGGCAGGAGGTTTTGGTACGCGACTCTCTGAAGAGACCGATGTAAGGCCAAAGCCAATGGTCGAGATTGGAGGAAAGCCAATCTTATGGCATATTATGAAAACTTACTCTGAATACGGCTTTAATGAATTTGTAATTCTACTTGGATACAAAGGATATTTTATTAAGGAGTATTTTTCGAATTATTTTCTACACCAGAGTGATGTAACTATTGATTTAGTGAGTAACAAACTAGAGGTGCATAATAATTCTTCTGAACCTTGGAAGGTTACACTTTTGGATACAGGGCTTCATAGTATGACAGGTGGCAGGATTAAGAGAGCTCAAGAGTTTATTGGAGATGAGCCTTTTATGCTTACTTATGGCGATGGAGTTGCAAATATCGACATAAAAAAATTAGTAGAATTCCATAAAACTCACGGAAAATCCATGACAATGACATCAGCCCAACCTGACGGAAGATTTGGTGCGCTAGATATAGATAAAGATAATCAAGTAAAGGAGTTCAAAGAAAAACCAAAAGGCGATGGTAGTTGGATAAATGCTGGTTATTTTGTTTGCGAGCCAAAGGTGTTTGACTATATTACTCAAGGCGATAGCACTGTATTTGAACAAGCGCCATTACAAGACTTGGCAAAAGATGGTGAGGTTTATACATATAAACATGATGATTTCTGGATGCCTATGGATACGTTAAGAGACAAATATAAGCTGGAAAAGCTATGGATTGATGACCAGGCACCATGGAAGGTCTGGGATTAGTTATGTTTAATAATGTTTATAAAAATAAGAAAGTTTTAATTACTGGGCATACGGGCTTTAAGGGTAGCTGGCTTGTGTCGTGGCTTTTAAAGCTTGGCGCTAATGTGGTTGGAATTTCGAAGGATATACCAACAAACCCATCAATGTTTAAAGAGTTGAAGTTGAAGGAAAAGATTGGGCACTATCAACAAGATATAAGAGACTTACCCAAGATAACTGAAATTATCGCAGCCGAAAAACCAGATTTTTTATTTCATTTAGCGGCACAACCTATTGTATCCACATCTTATGATGATCCAATAGAAACTATTTCTTCAAACGTTATGGGGACCGCTAATTTACTAGAAGCATTGAAAGAATCAAATCATAAGTGTGTGGCTATTTTTATAACAAGCGACAAGGCGTACGATAATGTAGAGCAAGTCTGGGGATATAAAGAAGATGACCAAATGGGAGGAAGGGATGTTTATAGTGGCTCAAAAGGAGCGGCTGAATTGATCATTAAGTCTTATTTTCACTCATTCTTTAATAAGCATGAGTGCAATGTAAAGATTGGTATTGGTAGGGCCGGAAATGTAATAGGAGGCGGAGATTGGGCAAAAGACAGGATAGTAGTTGATTGTATGCAGGCCTGGAGTGAAAAGAAGACGGTGGAAATCAGAAGTCCAAATGCAACAAGACCATGGCAACATGTGTTAGAACCTTTGAGTGGTTATTTGAATCTTGGACAAGAGCTTTACAATAAGGATAAATTGAATGGAGAGGGTTTTAACTTTGGCCCAAGAGCAGAGCAGAATCATACCGTTGAAGATCTGTTAATTGATTTGTCTCAGTATTGGAATTTTGAAAATATTAATGATGCATACAAAGTAACGGATCATATACCATTCCATGAAGCTGGATTATTAAAACTGAATTGTGACAAAGCACTCTTCTATTTGACCTGGCAGTCAAATTTAGCATATTCTGATAACATAAAATTTACAAGTGAATGGTATTATGATTTTTATAGAAAAAAAATAAATATGTATGATAAAACAATACAGCAGATAGCTGAATATGAGATCTTGGCCCAAGACAAAAAACTTCAATGGACGGAGTAGTACTGACACCGCTTAAACAGATTAAACATCCTCTTGGTGACCTTTATCACGCTATGAAGAAAAGTGATAAAGATTTCAGTGGTTTTGGTGAGGCATATTTCTCAACTGTTAATCAAGGGTGCACTAAAGGCTGGAAAAAGCATACTGAGATGGTATTAAACCTTATTGTCCCCATGGGGGAGGTAAAGTTTGTCATTTATAGTAAAGATTTAGAAGAATTTTATAGCGTACAGCTTTCTCAGAAAAATTATCAAAGACTTACGATAAAACCAGGTCTGTGGGTTTCATTTAGAGGGCTTGGAGATACTAATATTTTGTTAAATATTGCAAGTATAGAGCATAGCCCAAATGAATCAATTAATGTTGATTTAGATACTATTGACTATGAGTGGTAAGAAAGTACTGGTTACTGGCTCTAGGGGCCTTTTAGGTAGTTATCTAGTCAATGAAATTCCAAATTGTATTGGCTATTCAAGTCAAGAATTGGATATAACTAAAACACAATATGTTAATCAAATAGTAGAAAAGGAAAAGCCTGATATTATCATACATGCTGCTGCATTTACGAATGTAGAGGCTTGCGAGACTGAGATTGATAAAGCGTTTGAAGTAAACACTATTGGAACTCAAAATTTAGTTAATTGTTGTATAGATAGGGATATTTTATTTGTATTTATATCAAGTACAGGTATTTACGGTTCACACAAAACAGTGCGATATACCGAGTTTGATAAGGTAGAACCATCCACAATTCATCATAGTTCTAAATATGAAGCTGAGAAAGTTGTTCAATGTCATCTCAATAAATATTTAATCTTACGAACTGGTTGGATTTTTGGCGGCAGCGCTCTTCATAAAAATAATTTTGTATATCAAAGATATATGGAGGCTAAAAATAACGATTTAATTCATTCTGATGACTCGCAAATTGGTAACCCAACTTATGTGTTGGATTTAGTTAAACAAATTAAAATTTTAATTAACGCTGATCAATTTGGTACATACAATTGTGTAAATCATGCTGACCACGTTTCAAGATATGATTACGTAAAAAAAATAGTTGAATTATTTGGATTAGACTGTAGAGTGGAAATAGCCCTAGAGGGGGCGTTTAAACGGAGAGCCCCGGTATCCAATAATGAATCAGCGTTAAATTTCAAATTAGAATTACTTGATCTTAATTGCATGGGTGATTGGGATGATGCTTTGCGGCGATATATTTATACATTGAAGAAGGGCATATGAAAATAGTTATTTTGGGAGTTAGTAATAATCTAAGTGCAAGTGTTAAGAAGGGTAAGAGGGTGTTTTGTGGTTTGTCGTGGTGAATGCAGTTATGAGTAAAAAATTATTAGTCACCGGCGGCGCAGGATTTATTGGTTCCGCTGTTATTCGCCATATTATTAACAATACTAATCATAGCGTTGTTAATGTGGATAAACTCACTTATGCTGGAAACTTGGAATCTTTAGTTTCAATTGAAAGTAACACAAGGTATGCTTTTGAGCAAGTCGATATTTGTAGTGCAAATGAGATTCAACGCGTTTTTAATAAACATCAGCCCGATATTATTATGCACCTAGCAGCAGAGTCACACGTAGATCGTTCTATTGATGGACCTGGTGAGTTTATTCAAACTAATATTGTTGGCACTTATGTACTACTTGAAGAGGCCAGAGACTATTGGTCTAGCTTAGAAGGAGATAGAAAACAAAACTTTAGATTCCATCACGTATCTACTGATGAAGTTTATGGTGATCTTGAAGGAACTGATGATCTTTTTACTGAAGAAACATCATATGCACCCAGCTCACCTTACTCAGCATCAAAGGCAAGCTCCGACCATTTGGTACGTGCATGGCAACGTACTTTTAAATTCCCGACACTAATTACAAATTGTTCTAACAATTATGGTCCTTACCAGTTCCCTGAGAAACTTATTCCACTCATTATCCTTAATGCATTAGAGGGTAAAGATTTGCCAATCTATGGCAATGGCAAACAAATACGCGATTGGCTTTATGTTGATGATCATGCAAGAGCGCTACTTCATGTTGCACTTACCGGAAAGATTAGCGAAACATATAATATTGGTGGGCATAATGAATTGCAAAATATTGAGGTTGTTAAAACTGTTTGTAACATCCTGGATGAGTTAGTACCAAGCAAACTTGATGGTATTGACCAATATGAGCAACTTATTACTTATGTGGGTGATAGAGCAGGGCATGACGTTAGATATGCAATTGATGCTACTAAGATCGATAAAGAATTGAACTGGATGCCAGATGAAACTTTTGCAACAGGTATTAAAAAGACTGTACAGTGGTATTTAGAAAATAATGTTTGGTGCGATCGAGTTAAGGATGGTAGTTATCAAGGTGAGAGATTAGGAGTGGTTGATTTATGAAGGGAATAGTATTAGCAGGTGGATCAGGAACAAGACTTTATCCTGTAACAAAAGGCGTTTCTAAACAGTTACTGCCTATTTATGATAAGCCAATGATTTACTATCCTATATCGGTTCTGATGTTGGCAGGGATCAATGATATATTAATTATTACCACACCTGAAGATCAATCTGGCTTTATACGAATGCTAGGCGATGGTAGTAATTTTGGAATTAAATTAACTTACAAGGTTCAGCCAAGTCCTGATGGTTTAGCACAAGCTTTTATTATCGGTGAAGAGTTTATTGGTAATGATAGTGTCTGTCTTGTGCTTGGAGATAATATTTTCTGGGGCCATGGATTTACGCCAATATTAAAAAAAGCAGTCTCTAGGGTTGAAGGTGCAACTGTGTTTGGTTATCAAGTTAATGATCCGGAAAGGTTTGGCGTTGTAGAGTTTAACGATGAGCAAAAAGCTATCAGTTTAGAAGAAAAGCCAGATAATCCAAAATCAAATTTTGCTGTCACAGGCCTTTATTTTTACGATAACGATGTGGTAGAGATGGCAAAGAAAGTCAAGCCATCAGATAGAGGTGAGCTAGAAATTACAACGCTCAATCAAATGTATCTTGATAAAGGCAATCTTAATGTGGAGCTCTTGGGCAGAGGATTTGCCTGGCTAGATACAGGAACGCACGAAAGCTTGTTAGAAGCAGCCATGTTTGTAGAAACAATTGAAAAGCGCCAAGGTTATAAGATAGCGTGCTTAGAAGAAATCTCATGGGGAAATGGCTGGTTGAGTGATGATCAGATGTTGAAAGCATCTGAAAAAATGTCTAAAAATAGTTATGGGAAATATATATATTCTCTTATAGAAAAAAAGCATTAAATATTTTATATTGAGTTACGTTTCAGAAAGGGAATAGATAATGAAAGTCACGACTGAAGAATACACAAAAGAATTTAATTATTATTAACAAATCAAACAAAATTGATTAAATAGCTTAGAGAGTCAATTATGAATAAACCTATACATGTAACCCAGCCGTCATTACCGCCATTGAACGAGTATGTAGAGTTACTCAAAGGCGTGTGGGATAGTGGAATATTAACTCATAATGGCCCACTTGTTCAAGAGTTAGAAAAAAATTTTTGCACAAAATTAAATGTTGAAAATTTTTTAAGTACTACAAATGGAACGGTCGCTATTCAAATGTCACTTAAAGCTCTTGAATTAAAAGGAGATGTTATCACTACCCCTTTTAGCTGGATAGCAACGATTAGTGCAATTAAATCGGAAGGATGTACCCCAGTATTTTGTGATATTGATCCTGATACTTTGAATATCGACCCTGCAAAAATAGAGCCACTAATCACAAAAGAAACTGTTGCAATAATTCCCGTCCATGTGTTTGGCAATCCGTGCGATATAAAGGCAATAGAGAAAATAGCAAAAAAGCACAATCTTAAAGTTATTTACGATGCTGCACACGCTATTGGATCAACTTATAACGGAAAATCACTGTTATCATACGGCGATATTTCAGCTACAAGTTTACACGCTACAAAGCTTATTAATACTGCAGAGGGAGGAGCTTGTATTTCAAGTGACAAAGACTTGAATGAAAAATTAAAAAGAATAAGATTTTTTGGTCATGATGACAATAAAGTTATCGTAGAAGATGGTTTTAATGGAAAAATGACCGAAGTGCACGCAGCTTTAGGCTTGTCAAACTTAAAATATTATGATAAAGTTTTACAAGATAGAAAGAAAAAATATCTTTATTACAAAAACAAACTCTCAGGAAATGATGATATCAAATTTCAAACTACAAAGCATGGATCATCAAACTATTCTTATTTTCCAGTAATATTTAGAAGTGAAAATTGCCTTTTAAAGGTGGAAAAAGCGTTAAATGCACAACAAATATACCCAAGAAGATACTTTTATCCATCTCTTAATACCTATGGAAAAGTTGTTGAATATATAAAAATGCCAGTTTCAGAAGATATTTCGAAACGGATTCTTTGTTTACCTCTTTATTTAAATTTAACTTATAAAGATTTGAATAGAATTGTAGATATTATTAATAAAAGTGTGAATTCATGAAATTCGTTTTTGTAGTAAATGCGTACTAAATTATCTATTATTGGGGCTGGTGGACACTCCAGGGTTGTGGTCGACTCATTAAATAGTGTTAAGGATGATTATCAGATTTCTATCTTTGATGAAATTACAAAAGAACCGGGTAAATTGTTAAATAAATTTCCAATTAAAATTCTTAATAACATAAATGATCTGGAAAAATATTTTCATGTGGCGATAGGTGAAAATGATGTAAGAGAGAGAATAAGTTTTGAGGCTATAAAGCATGGAAAAAAACCTTTAAGTTTAATACATCAGTTTTCTTTGGTTTCTAGTAATGCAATAGTTCATGAGGGTGTATTTATCGCTGCAAATGCCATTATCGCTGCTAATGCTATTATTAAATCGGGTTGTATTATAAATCATGCGGCAATTATTGATCATGATTGTAGGGTGGGCGAATATACACATATAGCTCCAAATGCTACGCTAGGAGGAGGGGTAATCATAGGCAAACGATGCTTGGTTGGTTCAGGGTCTGTTATTCTTCCAAATGTAACTATAGGAGACTATGCTGTGATAGGTGCAGGTTCTGTTGTAACTAAAGATGTACCAAAAAGTATCAGAATGGCTGGAAACCCTGCGAGAGAGATTAATTAAATGAGATTAATAGATAAAATAATCGCCCCGTATGTAATGACAATTCAGAATGCATTGAATAATGAGGCATATGCGTTGATGTATCATAATGGTATTAATCATATACCTGATGTTGATGCGATTGAGTAAGACTATCGGAGTATATATTGGGGGATCAAACATCAAATATATTAAAGAGTGTAGAAAATGATTTTTATAGAAGCTCTATCTAGATTCACTGATTTTTCAAATAAATTTTCTGATTCCAGTAGCGATAGTTTACGTAATGAGGCAGTGGTAGAAAGCCTAAGGGATTGGTCAGAATATGAGACTATTGATAGCATTAAGTTATGGTTTAAAGAGGAGCAGAAAAATTGCTCAATGAGTATTAAAAACATTCCTTTAATGGATTGTACAGGTTGGTCTTTTAATGAGGAAAAGGGTGTATTTGGGCACGATAGTGGTGAATTCTTTTATATACAAGGAGTACGTGTAAAAAATACAATTGCTCGGGAGGTGGTAGGGGGCTGGGACCAGCCAATTTTGACGCAAGTTGGATATAACGGTGGACTGTTAGGGTTACTTAGAAAGAAAATTAACACCATTCCATATTATCTAGTTGACGCAAAAGCAGAGCCAGGTAATCCTGATAAGGTGCAGATAAGTCCAACATTGCAAGCTACCTTTAGTAATCTTAAGCAAGCTCATGGAGGTAAAAAACCGAAGTTTGCCGAGTTTTTTGAAACTCCTGAATTGGTAAATGGAAAGGTCTTGTTTGATCAGTGGATGTCTGAGGATGGCGGAAGGTTGCATCTTAAAAGAAATAAAGGCATGATTGTGGAGATTGATGATAGGGTTAAACTTCCTGAAATGTTATCATCATACAAATGGATGACACTTTATCAGATAAAGGCTTTAATTAAAGAAAATAGCTGGGTTAGTCCACACATTAGAAGTATTATTTCACATTTATGAATACTTTAAACATTGCTGTATGGACAGTGGGAGACCATGCCAGACGCAATATACTTCCAGCCATTAATAAGAGCAAAAGTGTTAACTTGGTTGGAATATTTACTAGAAATATCGATGTGTTGACCAGTCAAAGTAAACAGTATGACTGCCACGCTTATAATGATTCAGGCGAGTTGCTTTCAGACTCTAATGTTGAAGTTGTTTATATTAGCAGCCCCAATGCAATGCATTATGAGCAAGTCAAGCAATGTTTGCTAAGCAATAAACATGTTATTGTAGAGAAATCTGCTCTTTCTTCTTTAGAGGAGACTCAAGAGATTATTGATCTAGCAAAAAGCAAAGATCTTGTTATTATGGAAGCCTTCATGTTTTTATATCATCGCCAATTTTCCGATTTAAAAGAGTTGATAAAATCAGAAAAATATGGAAAGATGCTTTTTGTGGAAGCAAGTTTTGGTTTTCCGCACTTAAGTAAAGATGATATTAGATATTCAAAAGAATTAGCCGGCGGCGCATTGAACGATGCAGGGGCATATACTATTTGCGCAATTTTGGATTTATTAGGTTCTGATAGTGAGCTAATATTTTCAGATTTAAACACTGAAGATGGTTATGATGTAGACACTTCAGGAATGGCTGTTTTTATGAAAGACAATATTAAGGCGGTATGCAAATGGGCAATGGGCGGCAGTTACAAAAATGAAATAACTATCTGGTGTGAAAAGGGCCATATAGTTGTTGACAGGGCTTTTTCAAAGCCTGAAACTTACAAATCTAGTATTAAGATTAGCCATAATACTGAAACTATTGAAGAAATTTCATCAGGAAAAGATAATCATTTTATAAATATGCTTGATAAATTTTTTGCCATAATTGATAGAGGTGGTTATTTAATGGAGGAAAGCAATATATTGCCACAGTCCACTTTTTTGCAAAAAATAAAAAATAATGAGCTGATATAGGACTTTCTATAATCAATTTACCAATGTCAAATAAAGAAATTTAATTATGATCAGGCCTTATGTAAGTGTGGTGATTATCACGTATAACCAAGATCAGTACATACATCAGGCTATTGATAGTGTATTAGAGCAAACTGATTGTAGAGAAATTGAGATAATCGTTGGTGATGACGCGTCAACTGACAATACAAAAAAAATCCTTGAAGAGTACAAAAAGAAACATCCAAATGTATTTACTATAATTTCTAGAAAAAATAACTTGGGACCATCTAGCAATCTATATGAATTATTTTCACATTGCACAGGTGAGTTTGTCGCATTATTGGAAGGAGATGATTTTTGGACTAACCCAAGAAAATTGAAGGAGCAAACGGACTTTTTGGAAATCAATGAGTCGCATGTTGCTTGTACTCATCGGTACAAGGTTGTCGACGAGTCAGGAGGTGTGCTTCTTGATGAGTATCATGGAGTGGGCAGACCTAAATTAGGAGTGTATACATTAGAGGATTTTCAAAATTATAAGTATTTTGGACTTTTAAGTTCATTAGTTTTTAGGAATATATTAATCAATGAAGAAGTAGATTATTCAATTATAAAAAATGGCGATAATTTTATAGCCGATATCACACTAAATCTTTTTTTATGTTTTCAGGGGAAGGTAGAAGTGCTAGATATAAATATGGCTGCACATAGGATGATAGTAAATGCCAATGGAACCAATTACAAATCTATTATACAAAAATCAAATCAAATAATGTCCCGTATACTATATCTTGAAAGGCTTGAGGAGTATGCAAAAAAGCACCACAAGTATAAGTTAACCTATGTAAATAGACGTGAATACTATTTTGCCTGGTCAATATTGTTTTTTATGAGATATCCAAGTATGCATAATTTTAGAGTGTTAATTTTTACCTATAAGTATAACAATAGCAAAGCTAGACTTTTTTGGTATTTGGCATCAAATATAGGTAAACTTTCTTTTCAGATAAAAAAGCAAGTTAAATCATTTTTTTCTTAGTAGAATTGATTGAAATACAGATATGATTAATGGAAAAGTTTCTACTCTTGTATTCAAGGGCTTGTCTTGGAGTTTTGCATCCAGATCGATTGGAAACCTGGCACAGTTAATTGTATTTTTTGTCCTGGCAAAATACTTGGAGCCTGCGGACTTTGGCATTATGGCTTTGCTGGCGGTATTTATTAACATATGCAATATCTTTGTAACTGCCGGCCTTGGAAATGCAAATATGCAAATTCAGAATCTAGGTAAGAATCGTTATTCCACTATCTTTTATCTGGGTTTAGCTCTAAGTATTTTATTTTATTCGATTATTTACGTAACAGCCCCTTATTTGTCTGTCTGGTTGGCTAATGATGCTGAGCTTGTTAGTTTGTTGCGGATATATGGACTTACAATATTTTTTACTGTGATAAACACCATGCAAATAAGTGAATTATCAAGAAATTTTGAGTTTGAAAAGATTTTTTATTGTTCTACGCTCCCATCTATTGTTTCAGGGGTTGTTAGTGTTTATTTGGCGTATTCTGGCTTTGGTATATATGCATTAATTGTTAACGTCGCCCTTTCTCGCCTATTAAGTATATTATTTTATTCATATTATTATTCGCCATTTCCTCGACTAAAAATTAATTTTACGATAGTAAAAAAATCAACACTCTATTCGAGTAATTTGTTTTTTGTTAATTTATTGGATGAGGCGTATAAATCATCAATCCTTCTCTTGATAGGTAAATTTTATAATAACACTATACTTGGGCATTATAATTTAGGCAGACAAATCCCTGGCTTTGTTTCGGCAATCATTAATGCAACCGTAACATCAGTTTTTTTTCCTGTATTTTCAGGATTGCAAAATGACCTGGCCAAAGGGAAGGAAATGTTGAGAAAATCAAATAGAACTTTGAATTTTTTAATATTTCCATTATTGTGTCTGGTTATATTATTGGCTGATGAAATTGTATCCATCTTTTTGACTGATAAATGGTTGCCCAGTGTTATTTATTTAAAGTTATTTGCAATTATTCTCGGCTTGCACCACGTATACAATACTAGCTCGACTTACATTAATGCATTAGGATATAGCTCTGTAACATTAAAATATGGAATTTTTAATAAATTTATTGGCTTTGTTGTATTGGCGCTAACTTTGAATGAAGGAGTTGAAGCAATTGTTTATGGGCAGCTTTTTGTTGTCATACTGTCAATTCTTTTTTATGCTATTCCGAATAGAAAATATATAAAGTATTCTTTCAAGGAGCAAGCAGTTGATTTTTTTCCTATATTGATTGTTAATATCTTTTTATATGTTATTTTTTCCGAAATAAATTTTTATTTTTCCGATACAGTTACTAATTTTTTCTTTGAGATATTCGCCTTTTTATTGATGTATATTGTAATAGTTGTTGTATTTCGTCTTAGAGTTGTAAGCGACTTGATTAACATATTTAAAAGAAACACAAGTGTTAAACTAAAATAATTCAACGTCTATGGATGTTATTTAGTATTAATAATAAACTCTCATTTAATTAACAACAACAACAACCTTATGAATAAAAAGATAATTCGTTACGGCCAGCAAGAAATTACTAAAGACGATATCAATGCCGTTGTTGAAGTCTTAATGTCAGTCAATCTAACTCAAGGTCCAAAAATAGAGGAGTTTGAGAAAAGTGTAGAGGACTTTACTGGTGCAAAAAAAGCATTTGCAGTGAATAGCGCAACATCTGCACTTCACATTTCGTGTCTTGCGCTGGAACTTGGGCCTGATGATTGGTTGTGGACCTCTCCTAACAGTTTTGTTGCATCAGCAAATTGTGCGTTATATTGTGGAGCCAGTGTAAGCTTTGTGGACATTGATCCTGATACTTATAATATGTGCCCGATATCTCTTGAAAAAAAGCTTATTAAAGCAAAATATCAAGGTAAGCTGCCTAAAGTTGTAGTTCCTGTACATTTTTCTGGGCAGTCTTGTGACATGAAGGCGATTTATGAACTAAGTCGATTTTACGGTTTTAGTATTATTGAGGACGCCTCTCATGCTATTGGTGGAAAGTATAAGGATGGAGTAATAGGTGAGTGTAAATATAGCGACATTACTGTTTTTAGTTTTCATCCTGTTAAAATTATAACCACAGGCGAAGGTGGCATGGCATTAACCAGCTCAGAGAAAATAGCTAAAAAGCTAGAGTTATTTCGTAGTCACGGAATAACAAGAAATTCGGATTTAATGACAAAAGAGACAGAGGGGCCTTGGTATTATCAGCAAGTGGCTTTGGGATACAATTACAGAATGACAGATATTCAGGCGGCTTTAGGGGTAAGCCAAATCACTAGGCTTACCAAATATATAAATCGGCGACATGAGTTAGCTGAGAGGTATAATAATTTATTGAAAGATCTTCCGTTGAAGCTCCCCTTTCAGCGTAGTGATTGTTACAGCTCATTTCATTTGTATGTAATTCGATTAAATTTAGAAAGAATCGGACCTACTCATCGAAAGGTTTTTGAGTCGTTACGGGCTTATAATATTATGGTGAATCTTCACTATATACCTATTCACCTTCAGCCTTTTTATCAGGATATGGGGTTTTCAAAGGGTGCGTATCCTGAGGCAGAAAAATATTATACTGAGGCTATCAGTATACCTTTACATCCTTCTCTTTCGTTTGATGAGCAAGATTTTGTAGTTAATTGTTTAATAAAGTCGCTCGAGTTATGACCATTTGCGTAATACCTGCTCGGGGCGGTAGTAAACGTATACCAAGGAAAAATATAAAAGATTTTCACGGTAAGCCAATGATAGCCTGGTCAATTGAAGCAGCTCAGAAAGCTAACATCTTTAGTAAGATACTAGTATCAACTGATGATGATGAGATAGCACATATAGCAAAATCGATGGGAGCTGAGGTGCCTTTCCTCAGGCCTAAAGAGCTATCTGATGATTATTCGACGACTGGAAGTGTTATGTCTCATGCATCTCAATGGATGAGACAAGCAGGTCTAACGCCTGATGTTATTTGTTGCTTATATCCTACTGCACCCTTTGTTCAGTCATCTGATTTAGTAGAAGCACACCGTATTATTATTTCTGAAGGTTGTCAGTATAGTTTTTCTGTTTGTGAGTATTCATCACCTGTTTTCCGCTCATTTGAGAAAAATTCCAATGGTGGTATAAAAATGCTATTTCCAGAATGCTTTGAAACACGCTCTCAGGATTTTCCTAATGTTTTCCATGATGCTGGAATGTTTTATATGGGTACTTTAGACGCGTGGTCTGCAGGTCTTCCCGTGTTTGGTGAGTATTCTTTTCCGATTAAAATTCCGAGTTGGCGTGTCCAGGATATTGATACTCCTGAGGATTGGAAGCGTGCAGAATTAATGTATCAGGTGCTAAAGAAAAGCGGAGAGCTTGATTGAAAGTTACATTTCGTGTTGACGCTTCTTTGAAAATGGGTACAGGGCATGTGGTACGTTGCCTGACCCTAGCTCAAATACTAAAAGAAAATGGAGCAAATGTTGAATTTATTTGTCGAAAACATGAGGGAAGCTTAATAGGTAAGATTCGCTCAAGCGAGTTTATTGTTCATGAGTTAGAGGCGTTTGAAGAGACTGAAGTTGATACTAGGTTGGCACATTCTCACTGGCTAGGTGCAACCCAACAACAGGATACTGATGATTGCATTGATATACTCAAAGCGGAAAAGCTCGATTGGCTGATTGTTGATCATTACGCCCTGGATGAGCAGTGGCAAAAGAGACTTAAACCTTATTATGAAAAATTAATGGTGATTGATGATTTGGCAGATCGAAAGCATCAGTGTGATATTTTGCTTGATCAAACATTTGGTCGCCAACAAGAGGATTATTCAGAGCTTACTCCCAAAGATTGTCAGTTATTATTAAGCTCGAAATATGCGCTACTTAGGCCTGAATTTTCTAAATGGAGGTCGTATAGTTTAGAGCGCCGCAGTAAGCCAGAGTTTAAACAACTGCTTCTTAACATGGGTGGTGTTGATGTAGATAATGTTACTGAGAAGGTTCTAGATGAGTTAAAAATAAGCAACTTGTCAAACGAATTGAAAATTACCATCGTAATGGGAGGTTCGGCCCCTCATCTTGAGAGCGTTAAGCTTAAGGCAAGCACACTGTCTTGTAAGACAGAAGTGAAAGTCGATGTAGGTAATATGGCTGAAATTATGGCAAATGCTGATATTGCAATTGGCGCAGCTGGCTCTACCACTTGGGAGCGGTGTTGCTTGGGTTTGCCTACCATTCAATTTGTCATCGCTAAGAATCAATTGTTTTCAGCGGAAACATTGGCTCACCATAATATTGTAAAGTTAGCGAAGGAAATTAAAGAAACTATTTATCTATTAGAAAGTTCATTCGAATGGATGAAAAGTGTTGGTAGTGCGGCTTTAGAAATATGTGATGGTATGGGTAGCTATAAAGTTTTTAACAAGATGACCGACTACAGAATAATTCTTGAAGAGTTCGGCGAAGTTAATCTATGCAATTATATTAATTTAAATGAAAATGATAAGATTCTAGCACTTAGTATGCGCAATCATCCAGAAATAAAAAAATGGATGCATAATCAAGATAGTATTCCAAATGTAACTCATTGTGAATTTGTTAAAAGCCTAGAAAATAAAATAGATCGACGTTATTATCTGGTTAAGCAGAACAGCATCATCATTGGGTCAATTAATTTTTCAGAAATAAATTTGTATAATTCTGTAGAGTTTGGTATTTACACCAACCCTTTTTTGCAGTTAAAAGGCGCTGGCAGACTGCTAGAGTCAGCCGCAAGCCAATATGCATTTATTGAGCTGAATGTCAAGATAATTAAATTAGAGGTGTTCTCAGATAACGAAAGAGCAATTCATTTTTATAATAAATGCGGTTTTGAACTCATCGATACAAAGAAAGTGAATCATAAAAACATTATGTACATGGAAAAAATGAAAATATAATGAGTAAATTTATCAAGATTAATGATAGAAAGATAGGTTTAGACCATTCGCCATATGTTATTGCAGAAATGTCAGCGAATCATAATGGTGACATTAATAATGCTTATAAAATTATTGATATGGCTAAAGCATCTGGAGCAGATGCGGTGAAATTACAAACTTATCACCCAGATACAATCACTATGGATATGAATACGCCAGAATTCATGATTAAAGGTGGGTTGTGGGACGGCCAAAGTTTGTATGAATTGTATAAAGGTGCATTTATGCCATGGGAGTGGCATAAACCATTATTCGATTATGCAAAAAAAGTTGGTATTACAATATTTAGCTCTCCATTTGATAATACTGCTGTTGATCTATTAGAAGACTTAAACACACCAGCATACAAGATTGCTTCTTTTGAGGCGGTGGATCTTCCTTTGATAAAATATGTAGCTCAAACTGGAAAGCCTATGATTATCTCAACTGGTATGGCAGATGCACAAGACATTCAAGAAGCTATTGAAGCTGCTCGAGAAGGGGGGTGTAAAGAGTTGGCTATTCTTCATTGTGTGAGCGGTTACCCTGCACCAGCAGCCGATTATAATTTAAGAACACTGGCTGATATGCAGAGCAAATTTGGATTAGTTACTGGCTTATCAGACCATACAATTGATAACACGACAGCAATTACTAGTGTGGCATTAGGCGCATCAATTATTGAAAAACATGTAACTTTAGATCGAAATGGCGGCGGTCCTGACGATTCTTTTTCACTTGAATCAAAAGAGTTAAAGCAGTTGTGTGTAGGGGCTAAAACTGCATGGAAGTCGCTTGGAGAGGTTGATTATGGTCGAAAATCGAGCGAACAAGCTAACGTAAAATTTCGACGTTCATTGTATTTTGTTAAAGATATTAATGAAGGCGAAGTGATTACTGTAGAACATGTCAGAAGCATTAGGCCTGGCTATGGACTGAAGCCAAAGCACCTTAATGCGGTACTTGGCAAGCGAGTTTCTAGAGACATCAAGTCCGGCACGCCAGTAAATTTTGGTGATTTTTAATGTACCGATTTTTGAAAAAAATAGAGTGGGGAATAATAAGGGTAATAAATATACTGTTATTATTTTACAGCCTTCCCGATTATGTGAGAGTTCGAAAAAATATTAATCGAAATGTGTTTTTTAAAAATAAAGAAACTGGAAAAAAATGTTATATATTGCTAGGTGGATTATCAGTAAAAACTGTCGATTTAAAAGTATTAGAAAATGAAGATGTAATTACTGTAAATCATTTTTTTAGAACGAAAGAAAATGCACTGGTAAGTCCTAAGTATCACTTAATTACTGATTCTAATTTTTATAAGCAACAAAGTAACTTAAATGATTTATTGCGACTAAGCTTGAAAAGCACCACTTTATTTTTAAATGGAAGATACTTTAAAAATAATAATAATTTAAAAAATGTTAATTTGATTTATCCCTTGTATCGAGTTGCTGATAATAATATTGAGCTTCGAATAGATAAAATAACCTCTAATTTTTCTACTGTAACGCTTAATGCCATACAATTGGCAATTTATCTAGGTTATAAAGAGGTTAATTTAGTAGGGTTTGATTTACCTCCTGGACATATGCCTCATTTTTATAAGGAATCCAAGGTTGAAATTAAGGGTACAACCACTCAAAAAGAAAAAGTTAGTGAATATGATTACTGCAGCCTATTTTGGCAATACACAAACTGCCACCATGAGGCCTATAAGCTGAAAAAAGTATCAGATATCAACAACGTCAAAATATACAATATGAGTGCAACTTCCTTTGTTCGTGCTTTCCCATATAGGAGCTTCTCTAATGATTAATATAGCCTACTCCAGTAGTGAATATTACTTTAAACCATCATTTGTCTCTATATATTCGTTATTAAGAAATACAGATTCGGAAGTGCATATTTATTTTTTATCATCTGGAGTTTCTGAGAAAAATAAAAACCTTTTGCAGGCTATGATTGATAAATTTGATGCAAAATTATCAATTACTGAGGTAGAGCATGACTTGGAAATTTTTTCTTCCAAGTTGGGCTTGCCATTAATGCGAGGAAATTATAGTACATATGCCAGAATTCTGCTTGCAGATATTTTGATTGAAGTTGATGATATTTTGCTTATAGATAGTGACACGTTAATAGTGGATGATATTCAAAGTATTTACAGCTACATAGATACAAAAAAAATACTTTATGCAGTAAGAGATTATGTAATATCCAATCGATATAGTCGCCATGAAGATTTTGATCTAACTGAAAAGTCTTATTTTAATATGGGCGTTTTATACATCAATCTTAAGGCGTGGCGGTCGGCCGATTTAACTAATGTGTTGAAAAATAGATTCAACTTGAATTGCAAGTTAAAAATTGCAGACCAGTCAATTATAAATAGATACCTGGGCGAGTTTATTGGAGAGCTTCCGGTAATGTACAATTTTTATACTTATTTCCACTATGATATGGATTATTTAAAATATAAACAGTTAAATAATAAGACTAGATTTTGCACAATAGATGAATTTAGGCAGGCCAAAAGCCACCCAGTTATTATCCATTTTATTGGCACTTGGTATGAAAGACCTTGGTTTAAATATAATTTATCAAATAAAACCGCACTTTACCTAAAATATTGGAATGAGGTCTTTACCTCTGAAGATTTATTTAATACGCCAAAACTTCCTGTTTTAAATCGAGTGTATGACTTCTTATCCATATCAATAAATAATTTTTTTGGGTTTAATTGGTATTTTTGGTTTAGATACAGCTTGATTCAAAAACTAAAAGGATTGTTGCAAAAAGTTGTTGGATAGGTGGCATGTGAAGTATATTAAAAAAACACCATATTCCCAAAGTTTTATTTGGTGGTTATATATTAGCAGCGATACTGAGTTGCGAAACCATGGGTACTTTGACTAATGACTATTATAAAAGACAATGTAGACTGTGAAATTCGCCCAGTGAAGATAAATACATCAATACGAATTCAGCACCAACGGGTTACCAATTTATTTTGGACGATATTCGGAGTGTTAATTTTCATGCCAATCGAATTATTTGTTAACGGGCTTTATTTATCATATTTTCAGATAATTCTATTGTTTCTTTATCAAGAAAAAAAATCTAAAATAAAAATAATTGTTTTTCTAGGATATTCTCTATTTGTTGTAATTTCAACAATGCTTGGCAATGATATTACGTTGATATCCTTGATAAACCCAATAATGATTGGGTTTGCTTTAATTGTTAGTATTAAAAATGTAAATCAAGCTAATATGATAAAGAATGGTCTTTATATTTCTGCTGCAGTCAATTCTTTTTTATTAATATACTTAGTTAGCCAGCAAAATATAAGTTCACTGTATTTTTTAATGACAGCAAGGACTTGGGCATTGGAAGTGGTGCCGTATTTTGGTAACGGTCTTGCAATATTATTTTCTATGATGATGGTTTTTGCATATAAAGAAAAAAAATTGAAATTTTTTTTAATCTTTTTTGTCGGCGGATTGTTAACTACGTCAAGATTGCCGTTATTAACAATGTTGATGATTTTATTAATATATTTTGCTGGGAATATTAATAATATTAAGAAGGCTTCTGCAACTGGACTATTTTTTATAATGTTGTTACTTGTCCCAATGTTTAATTCGTCATTTATGCCAACTAATGAAATGGATGGTGTCGTATCAAGATTGACTACGGCAAATGATCGTCTGCATGTGTATGGAGTCGCTTTATCAAAGTATTATGAAAATCCAATTTTTGGAAGTGGGTCAGAGAAATTAGAGTATTATTTTCATGCGCATAATAGCTTTTTACAGGTGGCATATAGTCATGGCAGTTTAGCTTTGATTTTTTGGCTTATGGCGATCTATATGGCATTTTTTCAAAGGCTAAATTTTATAAATAACATTGCTTTTTATTTAATTTTTGCCCTTATATCACTTACACAAATTGGATTACACAATTTAAATGCATTGGTAGTTCTTACACTTTATTCTAGTATTTTCTCTAATAAAGTTGTAAATGAAATAAGGAAATAAAATAATCTTCTCTTTAGAGAGAGGTGTAATAGTTGAGATAATTTCCAGATCAACTTGATAAGTATCATCAAACTTTAAAGACGTGCCAAGAAGGGTTAACTTAAAATTTACCCTTTATTTGCAAGGTGGGCAGTATGAATGTTAATAAAATAATGGAGTTTAAGTATGAGTAATATATTTTTTAAAGATAAAATTTTGTTGATTACCGGCGGTACCGGATCTTTTGGTAATGCCGTACTACGCAGATTTTTGATTTTAGATGTTAAAGAGATACGAATTTTCAGTCGAGATGAGAAAAAACAAGATGATATGAGACGTAAATATGCCGATGATCGTCTTAAGTTTTACATTGGAGATGTTAGAGATTATGGGTCAATTATGAATGCGGTTAGAGGTGTGGACTATATATTTCATTCTGCAGCGTTAAAACAGGTTCCCTCATGTGAATTTCATCCTATTGAAGCAGTAAAAACTAATGTTATTGGTACTGAAAACGTATTAACAGCTGCAATTAACGCAAACGTAAAAAAAGTAATTTGTCTTAGTACTGATAAGGCGGTTTACCCTATTAATGCCATGGGTATATCTAAAGCGATGATGGAAAAAGTTTTTGTTGCCAAGTCTAGGCAGGGTGGTGATTCGACAATAATTTGTGGCACTCGATATGGAAATGTTATGGCATCTAGAGGTTCTGTAATCCCTTTATTTGTGGAGCTTATTCATGAAAATAAAGAGTTGACTCTGACTGATCCGAATATGACACGCTTTATGATGACTCTAGATGATGCGGTTGATCTTGTGTTGTTTGCCTTTAGTAATGGAAAGCCGGGTGATATCTTTGTACAAAAAGCCCCTGCTGCAACGGTTGGGATTATGACTCAGGCATTGTGCGAGTTAATGGGTAAATTTGATTACCCAACTCGTGTGATTGGCACAAGACATGGTGAGAAGCGATACGAGTCATTATTATCTAGAGAAGAAATGGCATGCGCTATTGATATGGGTGGTTATTATAGAATTCCGCCAGACTTGAGGGATTTGAATTATGCCAAATATGTAGATCTTGGAGAAGAGAGTATTACCAATGCGGATGAGTATAATTCAGATAACACAGAGCGATTAGATGTTGAAGGTATGAAAATTTTGTTAAACAAACTAAAATTTATCCAAGCCGCCTCTAGAGGTGAAATTATAGATTCAGAAGAATGAGATGAATGTACTAGTAACTGGATCTAACGGTTTTATTGGCAAGAATCTAATTGTTCGATTAAATGAATTGAGCGCTCAAGTTGTAACATATACGCGTAAGAACTCAACTCAAGATTTAAAAGGGCTTGTTAAGGGTGCTGATTGTATTGTTCATTTGGCGGGTGAGAATAGACCTAAAGATGAGAAAAACTTTGGTGTTGTTAATGCTGGGTTGACTGCGTCTATTTGTGATGCTGTGCGCTCTTCAGGTAAAAATACTCCTATTATCTTGGCATCATCTACTCAAGCTGAGCTTGACAATGCATATGGTAAGAGTAAGTTAGAAGCTGAGGTTGTGTTGAAAGCGCTTGAGATTGATACAGGTTGTCCTGTGTATATATATCGTTTGCCTGGTGTGTTTGGCAAGTGGTGCAAGCCTAATTATAATTCTGTTGTAGCGACTTTTTGCCACAATATAAGTCATGACTTGCCCATCCAAGTTAATAATCCAGATTTTGAATTGAGTCTGGTTTATATTGATGATGTGGTTGAAGAATTTGTTAAGATAATACAGGAAGCGAAAGATGACAAAAAAAAGTTGTCAGTGCAGCCAGAGTATAAAATTAAATTAGGCGATTTAGCCGATCAGATTAAGATATTTAAAGAAAGTCGAGATTCACTTATAACTGAAAAAGTTGGTAGTGGACTTATTCGTAAGCTATATTCAACTTATCTAAGCTATCTTTCTCCTGAGCAATTTTCCTATTCAATACCCTCATATTGTGATGAGCGTGGAATGTTTGCAGAAATGCTAAAAACAAAAGATAGCGGCCAATTTTCATTTTTTACTGCAAAGCCAGGGGTGACTAGAGGTGGTCATTATCATAACTCTAAGACTGAAAAGTTTTTAGTTATCCAAGGTGAGGCAAGATTTGGTTTTAGACATGTAGATTTAGATGAAACGCATGAAATTATCACAACAAGCAAAGAGTTAAAAATTGTTGAAACGGTGCCAGGATGGTCTCATGATATTACCAATATCAGTACGGAAGATATGATTGTCATGCTTTGGGCCAATGAAATTTTCGATCCTGATAATCCTGATACCATAACTCACAAAGTGTAGAGGTAAATAAGATATGAAAAAATTAAAAATTGTAACAGTAGTTGGAACACGTCCAGAAATCATACGTCTTGCATGTGTCCTTAAGAAGCTTGATGAGCATTGCGAACACATTCTGATTCATACAGGGCAGAACTATGATTATGAATTAAACGAAATTTTCTTTGATGATCTGGGAATTAGAAAGCCAGATTATTTTTTAGGTGCTGCTGGCGCAACCGGTGCTGAAACTATTGGAAATGTTATCATTGAAGTCGATAAAGTTTTAGAAGAGATTCAGCCGGAGGCTATGCTTGTTTTGGGTGATACAAATAGCTGTATGGCCTTATTACCTGCCAAGCGCAGAAAGATGCCAACATTTCACATGGAGGCTGGTAATCGTTGTTTTGATCAACGTGTTCCAGAGGAGATTAATCGTCGTTTAGTTGACCATATGGCTGATATTAATTTAACTTACAGTAGTATTGCTAGGGACTATCTTTTGAGTGAAGGCTTACCAGCGGATATGATTATCAAAACAGGTAGCCCGATGTTTGAAGTGCTGAATACTTATCGCGATGGCATTGAAAGTTCCGATGTGTTGACGCGTTTAAGGATTAAAGAATATGAGTTTTTTGTTGTCAGTGCGCATCGTGAAGAGAATGTCGATTCTGATAAGAACTTTTTGAATTTAATGGAGTCATTAAACGCAATTGCAGAGATTTATCAAATGCCGATTA
>Ga0233441_1001339_pt1 | contig 21950 bp, 19 predicted proteins | sample SI_123_September_4_FD_182781 | JGI IMG/M metagenome (GOLD analysis project Ga0233441, IMG submission 182781) | Seawater microbial communities from Saanich Inlet, British Columbia, Canada - SI_123_September2016_135_MG | ecosystem: Environmental > Aquatic > Marine > Inlet | place: Canada: British...
AAAAAAGTGACAATGTACTACTTAAAATACAGCCATTATTTTTAATCTCAAATTCATTTTTCTTGATTGCCATGCCAAAATCAAAAATTTTTGCCTTATCTAATACATTCCTAATAGACTCTGGAATACGGTTTAATGGTAGAATGATAGGCACATTCAATTCATTATAGCGATCTGACTCAATTAAAATCCGCGTCTCATGACACGCGACATATGCAGTAATACAATTCTTCGGAATAAGCTCATTAACATTAAGGCACAAAACAACTGGGTTTTTATTTTTTATATAGTCAATAACTACTTTAATATTATTATTTAATTCTGGACCAGAGGCTAGTATTAGTACATCTCTATTCTTTGCCCAACCAGACGCAGACCAACCTCCAGAACTATCTCCTTCAACTCCTACAAGTGCTGATAGCATTTTTTCAAAACTATAAAATGGTACGTTAGATTCTCTTAAAAAATTTATAGCTGAAAGTATTTGCCCTGTATCATAAAGTTCACCACTTAACATCTCTTGGATATAGGTTGGATGTATTCCATAAGTAGCAGATAGAAAATAATAAATACTCTCGCCCCATTCGTATTTTTTTTGTAGTGCCCCAAACTCTTGCAATGCCAATGGAAATATTGCATCTGGAAAATACACTGGACCATCTATTTGTATTATTTCAGTAAGTAGATATTCAGTTTTTGTATTGCCAGCTCCACGACCCATGCCACAAATTGTAGAGTCCAAATACTCCACACCACACTCTCGTGCTCTTAATGTATTCGGCAACGCCAAGCCCTTATTATTATGCGCATGAATTCCAATAGATCCAGACCAAGCAGTTAAAATACATTCGACAATTTTCTCAACTCTATCAAGATCCATACTTCCAAATGAATCTGCAAAATATAAAACCTCTACTAATTTCCAACTTTCTACTAAGGAGGACAACTTAACTATCTCATCATCTTCTACGCTATCAATTTGCATTAAATTAAGAAATACACGATAACCTAGAGAGTTCAATTCATCTACAATATCATACGAACTACTTATATCATCAATGTGTACAGCCACTCTAACTATACTAACCGGAGACTGTTCTTTCCTCGTAAATAACTGGTTAATTACATCCCTAACTCCGCATTCTTCATTGTTTATCAATTCAGAGGCATTTACCATAACAGCAATAGGAACGTCTCTAGGAATGTTTATACTTCTTAAATATTCATCAGTTGAATAAGCAAATGCACCAAAAAAAGATTTACTGGATAAAAAACGAAATCCAATTTCTATAACGTCAATTTTAGCTATTGCAATGGCAGATAAATACCTTCGTACAGTAGACTCATCAAAATCCCAGTCAACATAATACCCTCCATCTCGAAGAGTGCAATCAAGAATCATTCTTTAAAGTAACCTTAAATCTATAAATTATTATAACTCTCACTCTCATCATTATACTCCAGTGAATTTTTAAAAAAATATTTAAAATTAATCGGAAGTTATAGTGGTCTGACAAAAACTGTAGTGGTCCGTTAGTCTTGGACACATTTCAAGCCACTTTTTCCAATTCAGCCATCTTCTGAGCGGGTGTCATATACCCAATCGCTGAATGAATCCTTTTGTAGTTATAAAAATAAATATAACTTTCTACATTTTGCACTACCTCAAAATGATTTTTAAAACTTTGGTGATTTAATCTCTCAGCTTTGAGACTTCTAAAGAAGCGCTCCATTACAGCATTGTCCCAACAATTGCCCTTTCTACTCATACTTTGGGTGATGCTGTTTTTACTACAATAATCAATAAAAGCTTTAGATGAGTATTGTGTCCTTTGATCTGAATGGAACATTAAATTATCAGTGTTTGACTGGTTTTATCACCCCAAAACCTCTGACAACTTTTTAAAATTTCTTATATAGAACATCCTAAGAAGCCTTCTTCCATCTGGCAACAGTTGTTGGTGCACCAGATATGTCAATAATTTGTCTGTTGGTGTGGCCTTCATTGATCATTAGTTTGACGTAATCTAGCTTTTGTTCAACTGTGAATATTACACGTTGCTTCCTGGTTTTTACTTGTGTCATTTATTGACCTCCTTATAGTTTGTATTATAAGGCTATCTTTGTGTCCAAGTTTGTCAGACCACTACATAACACACAAATATAGAAGTTGAATTATTTTTTAAAGTTTATAATATTGTAATAAAACTTATCCATTAGATCCTCATATGTTTTGCAATTTGCATATACATACTCATTGATAAAATTGTCAACATCTATATTGTTTATTTTATTTTCCACAGATTTTATATCACAAATAAATTCAACTAAATCTTCTACAGAATTAGATTCAATACAGATATTTTTTCCTTCAAAAATAGTTGTATTTGAGTCGATAAATTTAGGTATGACAACTGTAACTCTTCTAACTAGCATTTCAAAAATCATACTAGTTCCATACACAATCCCTATATCTGCCCACTCTATTATTTCAGAGGAACTTTTTTTGGCTACTAGTGAAGCATTAAAATCTGACTCATGCCCTATTCCTCTTGTATGTGGCACTATCTTTAAATCAACCCCATTTACTGCAACTAGCTTATTTACTATCTTATTCACAAGCTCAGTATTGACACCAAATTTAATATTAGATACAAATAATGCAACTTTTATACTTTTTTTATGCCTTTTTTTATAAGATGACAAGCCGTATCCTACTGAAAATTTACTTATCCATTCACGGGTGAATCTTGGCACCCCTATTTCTATAACTCTTGAATGCTTAGTAAAGGTACCATAAAGATTACTTTTAAAATACTTATCTTTCTGATATGTGCCAACTAAATAGCCATCATAGTACCTTGCACACTTACCAAATAAATATTTATTAATAAAATAAGAAACTTTACTTGGAACTCTTTGTTTTTTTGATTTTATCGGATTTAAATTATCAAAAATATAATACCCATGCAAATAAGCAACGATAGGGATATTAAATTTATTCGAATATTTTATAAAGTATTTATAAGGAAAATGATTTTCAGTAGAAAAATCAGCCAAAAGTATGGTATTTTTTGGTAAATTTATAATAAACTTTCTTACATGTATAGATACAATTTCTTGTATTAACCTTCTAAAATTACTTAATAAAAATGCAAAAAATAAATTCAGTAGATGCAATTTACACTTTGGTTTTTTATACATTAAATCAGCAAGTATTAAAATATACCTACTAAAATAATTGTAATGTATTTGCTCAAAAGGAATTATATCTGTTTTCAATACTTCCGTGACATACAAAATATGCTTTTCGCACTTTTCATAACCTTGTGATGTAACACCATAAATTGTTACATTTAATAACTTAACATTTATTAAATAGTCTAGAATTGGCAATATATGATCAAAGTCATTATGTGATTTTATAAATACTACGATATTTTTATTTATACTCATAATAATTGTAGTTTTATACTATAAAAGTATTTCTGTAAATTTAGAAAAGTAACTTTTTTTAGGCTCAAGATAACTTTAGAGGCTCTTTTCTAAAAATTCCAAGCAAAACTCTATAAATATTTTGCTTGCGATTATTGAATCTAAATTCACATTCTTTCAGGTGTAAATTAAACATCTTTTTATCCACGCCAACCATCTGAATGAATAACACTATCAACGTCCGTCTTACCCTTGATAATCTTTTGTAGAGTAGTACTATTTCTGTATAAACTTTATCACCTCTTTTTAACAAGCCAAATACTACTGTTTTCCCTCTAGCGCCACAGCCGCGTTTTCCACGTACGCGCCGTGCTCAAAAGCACGATTCATCAACTTCAATCTGCCCCGCTAACAAGGCAGATTGAAGCATGGATAATTCCAAGATCCTAAGTCTAATAGCGGTCAAACATTTGTTAATTGTTTGCCTACTTATTTTTGTTAAACGAGAGATTTGAGTTACACTCAAATCCTCTGAAAATAACAAAATTATTTGTCTAAATTTAGCTTCAGAAATATGTAAACGAATTACATACTTATTTTTTACTTTCATGACAGTACTTTAACAGGTTTTTAAACATGCTTAAGTTGTCATGACCCAAAAACATATTAATTTAATTTGGAATAGACTAAATCTTTTAAGCTACTATAAGAGGTTGTATTTTCTATCTCACTCGACTTAAAACTTATGCTAAAACTTGATTCAATAAAAATCATTAGTTCGATATGTTTTAGAGAGTCCCAGCCTGGGTATAGATCTATACCAAGCTCACTTAAATCAATATTTTCATCTATATTAAAAAAATTCCTTAATAAAGCATCTAAGTTATTTTTTTCTCTGAAATCTTGATTTTTATTTTCACTCGCTCTATATATTTTATTTGGCTCATCTTCTTTTAAATTTAGTCTTTGTTCAGAGAATCCGAACTTACCAAATTTAGTAAAATTATGCTCTATCCATATATATTTATCACCCTTCTCCCATTCGCCCAACAATCCACTTGCAATCGCCCCTCCAATCTGTTCAGGCAGTAGTGTATTTTGATTAAATTGCCTATAATTTTTAGAAAAATCTGTTAATACAAAACCAGGGGCCACTGTCCTTGCACTTATACCATAATTTTCATAGTACTTACTAATTTGAGAGAGATATTGCGTTGTAGCGACTTTTGCAGCAACATAATTTTCCCATCCTAAAGGGTTAAACTGGAGTGCACTTGATCCAATAAAAGTAACGCTACCTGCTTGACGTGCTAACATTAATTTACATAACCCATCAAAAATTCTCTTGCAAGCAACAAAATTTATAGACATAAGGCTGTCTAGACCACTATCAATACTTGGACATGCTGCATGTACTATATCTATCGTTGAATTTCTTAAATCATAATCACAAATAAGATTAATAAAGTCGTCTATTTCATTCGTTTGAGACAAGTCCCCTTGAACAATTTTAACTTTAACATTATAAGATTTGCACAACTTTACAACATTTAAAGATTCTTTTTCATTCGTATTATAATGCAATATCAAGTTAAAGCCTTTTTTGGCTAAAGAGACTGCTATCTCACGACCAATCTCACCAGTAGAGCCAGTGATTAGCACAGTACGCTCCTCAGTTTTCCCAAAATTAACGTAATCAAGTTCAAATTCAGGAATAGTTGAGTCAGGAACATCATCTCGTACTTTTACTAATAATTCAGCATCTAGTAAAATGTCTTTTTCATCTATAGCAATCACCCTAATAACTAATGTTTTTTTCATTTCATGTTTAGCTATTATTTTTGCAGAATACATTATTTCCCTATCGTAATACATTGGCAATATTGATTCAAACTTTGTTTTCAAATACAGAGATTTGTGTCCAGGGATCATCGTACCCGCAATCGCAGAGAGTGGGGCGGCGGCAAGATGCATGGGCACTATAATGGTACCAAAATCAGAAGATTTTGAGTATATAAAATCATGGTGTAAAGGGTTTGTATCTCTGCTTATTTTAGAAAAAATTTCAAAATCTTTTAATGAGAAACTTCTTTGAAAAGTGACATAATCACCAATACAAAATTCTTCAAATTTTTTATCTTTTTTTTGCATATTTTTATATTTAACCTTCTTTTTCTGTGATGTGTACCCATTTTGAAATTTTAATTTTAGAGTCTTTAATGTCAGCAAACCACTCAGAACTATTACTTTTTTTGTAAAATCCATTTTTCTTAAATAATTTGTGAACTGGGGTGTTTCTACTAGTGCACTTAACCTTTCCAACCAATGTATCCATTCCCATCCTACTTGACTTTTCCAACCACCAGCCAAAAAAACCACATTCAATGCCTCTACCTAAAACCCTGCAAGAGAGCAATAAAAGCTCAAGTGTGGATTTCTTTTTTTTCTGATCAGACCAGTCTATTACTGCTACCCCAATATTTTCAAAATCTGAAAAAATATCTTCATAACCTAAAACATAGATTTTACAGCCATTTTTTTGTAACACTTCCAGCTCTTTTTGAGTATATCTAATGGAAGTTGTATTAAATTGATTTGTTTTAGCAATCAATTGAACAGCTCTAGATGTATTGGTCATATTAAGTGGGAATACTGTTACTTTAGGCTGGATATATTTGTAAAAATCTTCTAACTTTGAAAAATCTTTCTTTTTGTTCTCAATTTTAAATTTTGATGAGTATTGGCGTCCTCTCATCATATCCTCATTTGTCAAGTGAAAGGACTCAACATAAGGTGAGTTCAATAAGGCTGATGAATACAACGCAGGATCATCAGGCATATCTAGCACCCGAACCCCTGGTAAGTTAATCCTAATTTGTTCGCGCTCTATTGGATTATCATCTATAAATAATATATTTCTAAAATCTAATCCTATTTCTTTAGATACTCTAATTAAATTTTTCCATTTTGGTTCCCAATTAATAGCATACGCAGATATAACATTTTCTGTAATTACCATATTCGGAAGCCTTTGTATTGCTTCTAACGCCTCATCTTCATTATTCTTACTCAGAATCCCTAAAGCTACCCCTCTATTATTCAACTCTTTAAGTGTATTTTGAAAACCTAAAAAAGCATTCCCAGGAAAATCTCCGCCAAGTTGAATATTCTCAATTCCATCCTCCCCCAAAACACCACCCCAAAGGGTATTGTCCAGATCAACTAATATCAAGCGCACTGACTCACCTATAGCAGACAAAATAAGGGATGCATACCTTTTGATTAAAAATTGAGAGAATTTTTTAGAATATGGAAACCGTCCCAAATACCAAAGACGCTGATCGAAAACCTTTCCTTCATATTCAATTATTGCCCCCTTTAAGTCAAATAAATTAATATTACTAGCATTCTTTGATAGTTTATTTAATTGATAGTTCGAAGTATTTAACAGTTTAGTCAAGCCTCTATCTTGGTTTTGGTCTTCATTCTTAAAAATTGAAGAGGTTAGCTGTTCAAATGTATTAACAAAGATAACTCCTGAGTTATTGTCAGAATACTTTCTGACTATTTTAGTGTACACCTCTACAGCATTTAACTTCTCTTTTTCGATGTTTTGTAAAATATCAATTTTAAGAACATCCTCTAATCGATCAACAAAAAATGTAAAATTTGCAGAAAATTGATATAGGTCAGACTCCTCGTCAAGAATATTTTGATGCAACCTTCCAAACTCTAATTTAAATACCTTGTGCTTTCTTGATGGAATTAAAGCATTAAAAATAGTCTTGATTTCTGAAGAAAGAATGTCTAAATTACTACTGCCAACTAACGCCACTCTAATAGTCTCATTATTGCGCATAGATAGCAGATTATCTACATTATAACGAGCAACCTCAGGGTTTAATAACAAGGAATATTTATCATTGACTAAGTGTTTTCTACAAATACTTCCAAAAAGAGAACAACTGACAGACTCAACTATGCCATCACCTAATTTTCTTCTAACAATACTGTTTTCATCATAAAGACTGCCCATTATAAAATCAAAGTCATTCTTTGGATTTACAGATAAATTTCTAACAAACATTTTTGAACTATATTGTCTTGTCTTGCAACCAAAATCAGCCTTACCTTGAAAGGTCTTAAAAAACCTGTATGGGACCTTGGCTTCTTGTTCATAGTAGTGGAACTGCGTACAATGTTTCCAGCCACAACCAAGCATAACAAGCGTTGCATCTAATTTATCAAAAAGTCCAAACGGTGACTTTTCTCCAAAAGTAGTTGTATCTTGACTACCTATAATTTGCTGCGCACCCTTCCCCGCAACTGCAAAAGAATATATGGCATGATGGGTTCTTTGTACACCATTCAAACCAAGAAACCAATCACCTAAAATACCTGTTTCTGAACGAGATTCTAAATAATGGAAGTCAGATCCTTGGCAAAATGAAAATGTAAATGTAGGTAATGCAATAGTATGTCCATCCATCAATAATTTACGTAATGCACCCAAAATCGACCATTTAAATTCTGGAGAAAGCCTACCCAGTTGTGGTAACGATGAATGAATAACTACAACACGATCTTTCCCTTTTATCAGACTTTTAAGGCAACCATAAATTTCATCAGTAGTTAGGCCGATCATTCTATTTCTAATTTTGGAATACTTATAATATTATGATCCCAAAGTAATTTAGCTATATCTATAAGGTCTGTCGCCCTACAACCAATTTTTTCTGCAATAGAAATTATGTCACTATATCCATCTGCAAACGCTATAAAATCCATCATTAAATTTACACTTGACTTCTTATGACTAATTCCAGTATTCTCAACACCTATTTTATGATACAGGCCTCTTCTACCTAATTGAGGCTCACATAATATAGAGGTTTTATATTTATGATTATTTTCCAAAATTCTCAATACATCAATCATCACAGAATAGCTTTCCTCAAGACCTCTTTGAGTTATTAACGACAAATCATCGAAAGATGTATGGTATTCAGGAAAAGTTGCATATTTGCTTCTTGAAAAGCCGGAGACTGGTAGGTCTACACCTGGACTGCAATATTGCCTTTCATCGCTACCTCTATCAAGAAAACTATAAGTAGTTGGTTTTTCACAATATTGTTTTAATGTATGTATTAATACACGATCTGACAAACATTTTCCACTTCTACTTTGGATTATGGAAAAATCTCTTTGATCGCCAACGCAACTAATAACAAAGCCTGCAATAGTATTATTCTTCATTTTATGCAGATTCTGACTCAAATATGAAATAGCTCCAATGGTTTCTGGCAAAAATAATATTCTATATGTATAGCGATTATCTAAATCTAACGAACTTAGATGACGAGCAATAGCCATTGTTAAAACGGGTCCAGATAATTCATTATTTGCCATAGATGGGTGACAAATATATGTCGAAAGTAGAATTTCTTTATTTGAACTACCTTTTATAATCAATTCTCCATAGTTCAATACACCTTTTTTAAAACTACTGTCAATTACTACATGATATTTTCCAGGTAGCAATGACTCTCTTTGTTTATGAGTTAAGCAAAACCCCCAATTTTTTTCATAATAAGATGTAACATAAGGAATTGCATATGGATTATTTGGTAAGGAAAAGAGGTGTTCATTAATCTCATCTAGCATCATCCACCTATTAATTGGTTCAGAATATCCCACTACGTGTAAATTATGTTTAGATAATTCTACTATTTTATTGCCATTTTCATCTTCAATATATGCATCTATTATTTCCCACTCATTTGGAACAGTCCAATCAAAAACCTTGGTACCGCTTTTAAACTCTTTAATAAAAAGTCCTGGTAACAATGCTTTGATATAATCTAGCGTCTCTCTAACACCGTCCCCAGAAAGGGATCTATAAATTGGAAAAAGATCACATGCCCATTGGTACATTGGGTCAAAACCATCTGATGGATTATTTCCTGAAACTGGCTCTATGATAGGGTCTTTCTTAATCATAATAAATGTTAAGGTCGCCTAAAAACTGGCTGAACAATTCGTCCATGGAGGTTATCACTCAAATTATTATTATCTATCCAATGGCTTAAACTATTAAAAACATCATTATAAACTTCTAGTGTTCTATCAACATCACTTTGCGTATGGGAGTAACTTGGCGCATGCCATCCCGCCGCTAATACGCCTTGACTTATTGACTCTTGTTGAAAAAGACTTTTAAGTAATAAATCTTCTGCTCCATTATTTGTAAAATTAAATACACTTCTTGCATGATAGCCAGATAGACTAATTCTGCTTGATAATTCATATTTAAGAAGTAAATTATTTATACCTTTGATTAGATTTTCACCCAGCATATGAACATGTTCGAGAACTGGTTCATTCTCTAAAGTAGTTAGTACCTCATTCGCGGCAACAATGCCAAGCATATCACCGCCAAATGTAAATGAGAAAAATACTTCATCCAAACAATCCATAATTTCTGATTTTCCAACAATAGCAGAAATAGGGACACCATTGCCCAATGCTTTTCCAAAACAAGATATGTCTGGTTCAACATTAAACTTTCCATATGCTCCTTGCAAATGAATTCTAAATCCAGTCCAACATTCATCAAAAATTAGGACAACTTTGTGCTGTGTTGCTAAATTTCGGACAGATTCGAGATATCCTTCATCAGGAAAACAAATCCCCATTGGCTCCATTATAATTGCTGCAACTTTTCCAGAATTGTTCTTTAAAAGACTATCAAGTGATTCTAAATCATTATATGCAAAGGGGATAGTCAACTCTTGTACTTTTTTCGGGACACCAATATTTCTAGTTGTTGTCCCTATAAACCAATCATGCCACCCATGATATCCACAACACAATACAATATCATTTCCTGTATATGCTCTTGCTAGTCTAACCGCGCCTGTAGTGGCATCTGAACCATTTTTCCCGAATCTTACACGTTCAGCATAGGGGAACCATTGTATTAATCTTTCAGCTAATAACAATTCATCTTGGGTTGGTAACGAGAACGCAATTCCATTATCTAACTGTCTGCGTATCGCGTTAGTTATTGTTGGGTAATTATGGCCAAGTAATAAAGGACCAAGTGCCATAGGCCAATCTATAAATTTATTACCATCTACATCCCAAACGTACCCACCTTTGGCCTTTTTTGCAAATATTGGTGAAGACCCAAATGGGTATTGAGTCCAACCTTTTGAAAAAGTTTGGGTTTGAGAGGGTATGGCATTTAATGCTCTTTTAAAAAGAGCATTAGATTGTATAAAATTCATAAGCCCCTGATATCTGCCCAAATCGCAAAAATTAACGATCTCATAATTAAAATATTTGATTTTACCACTGATCCTAAACGAGGCTTTCCAAGTCGAGAATCAATTGGAACAGACACTACCGTTTTAAATAAATGTTTACGCAAGCAAAATAATGCTAACTCTGTACCTATAGAATTATACGTATTGAATGCACCATATCTATGATATGTAGAACTAAGGCGATAACCCTTTAAACCGCATAACAAATCACCAGTTCCAAACCTTATTTTTCCATATATGTTAAATATGAATTCAGAGAAGCGTGCAGATCTAAATCTAGCTCCAAGCACCAAATCAACATCACTAGATTCAAAACTATGTACAAATTCAGCTAAAACTGTACTTCTATGCTGACCGTCTGCATCAAATGTAATCACAACATCCATTTCAAGTTCCACTGCCTTCTCAAATCCACTTTGAATAGCTGCATCATAACCAGAGTTAATTTTATGGCTAACAACCAAAGCTTTCGCCTTTAATGCGATATCTCCAGTTAAATCTGTTGATGCATCATCAACCACAATTACAGTTCCAGCATACTTTACATCTCTAATTACTTTTGCAATTGTTTTTGATTCATTGTAAGCAGGAATAACAATCGCTATTTTCATTCTAGATCGGCTAACTTTATACAGTCGCCTTCTTCTATATCTCGAGTCGATACACGACCAATAATATCTTTTATCATATAGGGAGGAAGGCAATCATGAGAACATGGTCGCAACACTTCAATGTCCTTTTTCTTTATTACACCCCCAATACTTATGTGATGCTTTGCACGTATTCCACGACGCTGAACTATAACTGTTCCAAGCTCATTTCCCATTATTTCTTTTTTTTCTGGTCCTAAAGCTAATTCTAATTCTCTTGTTGCATGCACCATGGCACTCCAAGAATCAAAATCCATAGAAAACTTATGGTCAGGTCCATCACGTTTAACATTGTCAGTAAAGTGTTTTTCAATTACTCTTGCGCCAAGAGTCACAGCGCCCAATACAGTGGAATGACCAGGTGTATGGTCAGACAGACCAAGCACTACATTTGGAAATTTCTTCTTATAACTCTTAAGAACATTTAGTGCTATAAATTTAAAATTCTCCAAAGAGGCCGTATAATTAGTATTGCATTGCATTAATACTATATCATTTGTGTACCTATTGGCTACCTCCATAGCCATTTCGACATCAGACATATTTGAAGCGCCTGTTGCTATTAACAACGGCTTTCCATCTTGAGCTAGTATTGCAATATTTTCATGCCAGGTGATATCACCAGAGCCTAGTTTCCAGGCGCAAACATATTTAGATAATTCATTTACTATGGATATATCATACGGCGCTGTTAAATAATCAATTCCAGCATTATTGCAAGTTTCTTTTAACTCTTTCGTCCACTGTACTGGTAACGAAGCATCGTCATAAATTTCATACACGCTTTTTGACCATTTTGACTGATGGGAAACCTTACTGTCCATATTTTTAAACCCATAATCTGAGACTATAGTGTCAGCAGAAAAATTTTGAAACTTAGCGGCGTTTGCGCCAGCCTTAGCACATAAGTAAATAAGTTCTTTTGCTCTCTCTATATCACCATCATGATTTGCTGCAATGTCTGCTATAAAGTAAGTTGGGTGTCCAATACCTATATTACGACCATTTATTTGAATCTGATTATCTTTCATAGTTTTGATATTTCTTCTAACAATGTCGGCATTTTTAAATGCAATACATTCTCTAATCGACTAACATCTAACCTCATATCATGCAGTCTTTGAACCCTACCTTTTATACTGTCCGATTCACCTATTTTTACTGTTTCAACAGATAACCCTCTTTTCTTTGCTATTGCTAAACCAAAATCAGATTTTGACATCCCATCACGACAGCCTATATTAAAAACCCCTAAAATTTCCTTTTGCAACATTTCCATAATAATATTAGAAATTGTTCTCATATGTAGTGGTGAAAAAGAAATATCAGAAAAAAGTGTAATCTTGTCTCCATTTTTTAAACTATTTACAACAAAATCATCAATACTCGTTCTACCCTTTGTTAATGATTTACCAAACATATTTGTTCGAATAACTAGTGTTTCATGGTGTTTTAACGCTGCCTGCTCTCCAGATAGCTTTGTACGTCCATACATATTTACAGGGCCTACATCTTGCTCAATATGAGGACCTGGTAAATCGGGATAGACTTGATCCGTTGAAATAAAAACAAGCCTTGTGTGCTTCTTTAAATTTCTAGCAATATTTTCTGTATTTACTCTATTTGACTGATCTGCCAACTCCGGGTTTTCTTCACACAGCTCCACACTGCTCAAAGCGGCTGCATGTATGACCCAATCTGGGTCTACTTCTTTTAACATCTTCTTTACTGATTTTTCATCAGAAAGATTGCATGCTACATCTCCATTTTTTCGTGCTGTTGTAACAACTACATTTGACTTTTGTGCAGAATGAATTAGATATGGTGCAAGCATTCCAGCTGCGCCTGTTATAAGAACTTTTTTCACCTTCCTTTGAATTTATATAACATATGTACTTCTGATGAAAGGTGCTTTTCATCAATAGCACTTTGCATTGAATCAATTAACGGGATCATAATTTTTGACCAATAGTCTGCCATACTTTTTGTTTCTTTCTGTTGCTTCATGCGCACTTCAATATTGCGATAAAGGTCTACCATATCTGTCCCAAACCACCATGCGGAGACTGGCTCAAGGTCATATTCATTTGCCATCCACTCTAGTGAACTTTCTGTGTACAAATGCGTATGCCCGGATGTTAAATGCCTCTGCATAATTGTCGGAAAGACCATCTCAAAAAAAACACATGGGCTAAATAATGGGACGGATAAATAAAAATAATGCACATTTGAATTATTTCGTAAAGCATTTAACACTTCTCTAGGGTTTTGTAAGTGCTCTAAAACTCCAATCATTGATACTACTTCTGTATTAACTGAAGCTGCAAGATCAACTATTTCTTTCATTGAATGCACAACAAGGTTTTTAAGATTTCCTACCCCTTTTCCTAATGACACTTGCGCTTCTGATACTTCATATCCTGTTACATTTGGATTTCCAGTTTTTAACAATGCATTTACAAAAAAACCCGTGCCAGCTCCAAAATCTGAATATGATAAATTTTCACTAACCTCTCCGATATGCCTTAATGAGTCACATAAAAACTCTGCCTTTGGCAAATATATGTTGCTAACCCTGTAATTATATTCCTCTATGTCTTTTGAATTATAATTCTCTGCATAGCCTGTTCCGCCATCGTCAGTATATACTGCTTCACAAAACTTACTGGTATCTTGATGCAGACCATTCAAATGTCCACATTGTTCGCACACACTATATTCTACTTTTTGCTTAGTAAAACTCCAATTTTTTATTGGGTAGTCACAATTTTTACACCTATCTCTTCTTGGTTGTGAAATATAAATATTATTAATTTCCTTAGATTTCTTAAGTAAATTATCATTATCATTAAAAAAATCCTGCTTTAAATTCATCAGTGCTTCTGATGATTTACCAAACCGTTCAAACATTAGAAAATTCCATTATTAACTCTTACCGTGAGATAGTATACACTTTATCGTTTTTTAAAGATTTTTTTAGACCTTCATTTCTATTAATTCCTTGGTTTATCTTCATAATATCAGGATTATTACTAATAAGATCTATGATAGAATCCATATCGAATAGATGATTGGTATCATACAGTTCATCGTACACCCTTTCTACAAATCTAAAATCATTCAACTCGTCTACAGTCCATCTCATATTAGAATAATCAATCAATGAAGTATATCGACCAATTTTTATATTTTTCATTTTCTGATATATATACAATGTTACGTGTTCTCTTTGAGACTTAAGTTTTGCATCACTCCAAGCTTGCTTAAGGACTCCATAACGCATAACCTCAACATCCATTCCATCTGGAAATGTAGGAGGTTGTGCATTAGAAGTATAATCATAATTGCCTTTAATATGAAAATCTATAACATTATCAATTATCTTATGGTCAATCAATGGACAATCCCCAGTCAATCTAACAATATGAGAAGGTTGTAAAATGGAAGATAGTTGATAATACCTATCAAGTACATCACTCAAACTTCCTCGGAAACAATTAATTCCATTTTGGTTACATAAGTCCTCGATTTCATCATCCTCTGCTAAGTTACTAGTTGCAACATATAGCTGATCGATACGCTTTGATTGAGCCACCCTTTCTATTTGATGCAAGAGCATCGGTTTTCCTTTTAAAATCTTAAGGACTTTTCTAGGTAGTCGACTAGATGATACACGTGCCTGAAGAATTGCAATTTTCAAAATTAGAGCCTTGTTGTTGTTATTTCAAATAGTCACTATAAATCATATCTGCAGCTCGATGACCTGCCTCTGATGGAAATGAGCTTAAAAAACGTTTAATCATTAACGCACGATCTTTTTCTTTCTTTTCCCACTGTTTTTCGATAATCTCAATTGGTTGAGAAAGAAATTTCTTAATATTTTCATAAAATCCATCATCATCATCAAATAAAAACAACCCTTTAGAAAAATATTTATGCGCATCTAGCATTAGCGGCAGATTATTCTTGGCATTTATAAAGACCACCGGATTTCCAGACATAATCAACCAAGAAAGTGTACTTGTAGCGCAAGTCGTAACAAAAACTCTATGTTGTTTTAATAAATATCTCATATCAATCTTTGTATCATAAAGCTTGATATTGTTATAGGATTTTACTAATTTTAATACAGGATCTGGATCGGAATATCTCCTGTTTTCCTCTGGGTAAGGCTTATAATGAACTGTATGTGGCAACTTAGAAAAAACAAAATCTATTAATTTACATTCCTTCTTTGCACGATCAAAGTCGGTTTCCCATGTCGAAAGTAAACCAAGGTTCCCCTTATATAGATTAGTAGACACAAAAACAATAGGTGATAGAAAATTATGGTTAATTGATTTTTCGACCTGTACACGTCTATGTCTAGATGACATTCCAACAATATATGCTTTACCATAATTAAAGCCGGAACTCTCAGCATAAAATTTTGCCTCACCATTATATACAAGCAATCTATCTGCAAGATTGATTTCATGAACAACACTCATTTCATCATGGGTAGCACATATCTCATAAGTTACACCATGTTGTGCGGAAATTACAGGTATCTTGTATTTGCGACAACATTCGGCTATTGCAATTCCTTTTTCTTTTACTAAAGTATTGGACAAAACTACTATTTTATTAGTATCATTTTTACTCTTGAAATAAGGGTCAAGTTTAAATTTCCATGATTCAATTCTATTAAGCGCCTCAGATACTTCAGTAAACAACATATTCTCGCATCTTTCTATTAATTCATTTATAACAAATTTTTGTAATCTATTATTCACAATAGGTTGTATTTTAGACCAGACTGGCGCTATTGAAAAACTCTCATTTAAACTCTTATCTACAGCCAAAGAATCAATGTTTATTGGCACCACTCCCTTCAAAATAAGACTTGCTGCTGTTTCAATCACTAGCTCATTCTCGCTAGGAACTATAACTTTTCTATTTGTAAAACAATCTGGAATATACTTGAATAATGCAGTTACAGCTCGAAAAAGAATTGTCTCAATTCCTGCAATTCGATAACGCTTTAACCAAGATAAATTTTGTGCTGATAAGGCATCCGACTCATCATGTTTTAATTCATAATTTACAATCTTTGCTTTTTTATTTTTTAATAGGAGGCTTGCCCATGGAGAATTTATATTATTCCAACCATTGTTAGTATTATTATGAACTTGAACAATAATTCTTGGCTCAAATAAATCAGATTCTGTCAAACATGATGCCTTGTATATAGTTTTATGGAAATTTAACACCGATAGGGAAATTGCAAGAGCAATTTCATGAGTAATGCCATCAACGGTAATCGCTGCCTGATATATACTTTTTATAAATTCATTCATACTAGTTTGATAAGTTTTTAACTCATCTACTGTCCAACGCTTTTCAACGTGTTCTACATTATATTTGTCTATATCAAATAGCAAAGTTGGGGAACTTGTTCTGACTAGTGCACATCTTGAAAGTCCATTCTTATACAGCCATTCTAGCGCCTCCTTGCTGTCACAGAATAAATTATTATATTTATTCAAACCACTAATGTTGTTAAATTTATTTTTTATTGGCACGTCAATATCTTGCTACATATGATTAAAGAAATATTTATAAACCTAATGCCAATTAAGTAATTTATAAACACAAATCATAACTAAGAAGAAGTTAAATTTTGCAATTGATTTTCAAAATATCTTAACACTTTCGAAATTTGAACGCCGTTATGTATACGGTGATCATAAGAACACCCAACAACAGAAAATTTATCTGAATTGGCACTAGTAAATGGCAAAAAGTCTGATAACGCTAGCATAAAACTAGTATTTGGCGCTATTATCGGAACATGTTTTGAGATATTAAAAGCTGCCAAACTCGAAATACATATTGAAGCACCATGCAATTGATCGTTATTTAATTCTCTTTTGTATAACATTTTCTGCATGTAATAAACTTCATTAATAAAATCTTTCAAATTAAGATCTGAAGCATTGTGTAAAACAGGAAGAAACAAGTCACCGGAAACATCCATGGTTATTCCAAGATTCACTTTTTTTGAAATTACAACTTCAGAATTACTATCGTTATAATATGAATTTATAGTGTTAAATTTACATACAGTTTTTACAAATACCCATGTCAGAATGGAAAAAAATGGGTTGAAAATTAAACCATTGTCTTTCTGAAATTTGTTTGCGAAAACAACAACATCTTTAAAATCTATAACCCTTTCCAGATATGCTGTTACAACATGTCGCTTATGAAAAGATAAAGAATCTAATGATCCTTTTTCTATATTTGTCAACTCCCTTTTAATAAAATTTTCACTTCTATTCATCGCCAGCAAAATGTCATTCGATCTAATCAGATCTCCGGAGGGTGATATCAACCCAATGTCAATATTATTTTTTTCTGCTAGTAGGAGTGCTTTTTTTGTTATTTTGATATCAGTAGAATTCTCTTTAGGTTTTGTATATTCTTTTTCATTTATATATTCTGATTCGGTACTTGATATTACTATGATTGGTCTATCATATTTAATCTCATCTCCTGCTTTTGCCAACACAATTCTAATATATCCATCAACCTCTGATTCAATAGATACAGTAGTCTTCATTGTCTCGAGAACACAAACCTCCTGACCCTTGTCGACTCTATCTCCTACACAAGCTTCAACGCTAACTACCGATACACTCTGACTATTTGTATCAATATGTGGAACATTTATTACTGTAATCATAGATTTTTACCGGCCATCCATGGAGGGGGTATGACTTTAATTTTAGGCGGCTTTATACTTCTCTCATCCCAATCTTTTTTCATTAGATCATACTGCATAGTATCAATAAATTTATTATTGTATATTACGGAAGATCTTGATGTGCAACATCGCTTAAAGCCAAGATTTGTTAGTAACGTTATACCAGACATATTCACTGAATATGTGCCGGCAGTTGCTTTGTTATACCCATAATCAAACATAAATGTCAGGGCCCCAGCTAAAGAAAACTTAGCTAAATTAGATCCTGTAAACGCTTTATCGCCAATTATATTGGATATATCGAACCACTTATACCTGTTATTAACCTGCGCACAAGATATATTTCCAACATGATTATTATTAACAAAGATTCCCCAATGAGGGCGATGATTAGTAAGACAGTTACTAACAAATTCAGATACATTGTCTCTTGATATTGGTGTCTTATGTCTAATCTCAAGATACTTAATAGTAACAGGATCATTCAACCATGAAACATAGTCATCCCCTATATCATCTACAATTAATTGGCGCAATACTATGTCTTGATGATTGACTTTTATTATTGAATGCCCTCTATTTGCTTTCATTGTTCTTTTTAGCAATATAATCTATTATGCAATTAATAGTACCTAGATTATCCAAGTTCACCTCATCAGTGGGAATTATTATATCAAACTCACTTTCAATCCAAACTATAAATGATATTATTCCTTGAGAGTCAAGGATACCTAAGTCAGGAATTACATTATCATTACCTATATCGTCAGGCAATACAGCGTATGTATCAGCTAAGTCGTATAATTCTTGTTTAATCTTTTTGGACATTGCGTCAGTTGTCATAAATACAAACCTTTTTTAGATAAAAAAACATAATATTAACGCATAAAACCCCTTTAGTAACTTTCAAAAAATTTGTACGTTATAAATTATGTGTCTACTTTACTACATACATTTAAAACTCTTTAAGTTCCCTATAATGTTTTTTATATTCTTGTCCTATAATTTTAACTCTTTATCATTCCCAATTATAGGGGTTGAATACTCCTTATGGTTAAAGTTATGCCAATGATAGAATTTTTTTCCTAAATAAATCCAGTTCCTCCACTTTAGTGACATTTTTTCTGCCAATAAAGTATCAACTGAAATATTTTTATTATATTCATTATATTCATTATATTCATTAACTGCTAATAACTCACCAGTACTTTCTGATGTAAGGAGTGTATCATCAAGATAAACAAACACTCTAGGTAAATAATTATTATCACTATAATTAAAAATATTCAAACAACTTTTAGTTGATGTGTAATAATCTACATCAATAAAAACAACTCCAATTGGAGCATGGGCCTTCTCTTTAATAAATTCAGGAACTGTATCTTTAGTATCGCCAATAATAAGGCGTGTAGTATTTAGATATTTTTCTAACTTTACACGGTCCATACTATATTCTCCTGCGCTCCACATATATAAGCAATCTCTGTAATCATTAGATTGAGGGAGGCCAGTCCCAGCATCAAAACCATAAATCTCAAATTCTATTTTTAGAACTTCAGATATCTGATTTCCAATGTATTCTAAATCAACTAGCCCTGAACCGCCTGCACATCCAAATTCAAGTATACTTATTTTTCTATACCCTAATTTAACAGCTTCTTTAGCTGTTGAAACTAGTGCATATGCATAATGAGGCCTTAATACATGCCCCCCCTCTACAAGCTTTTCATACCTTTCAAAACTAGGGTTTAGCCGATAAACTAAACGATATACATAACTTACCATACGCCCATGCTTTTTTGATTGCTTAGACATTTTAAATTTCATAAATACTCCTTTAAAATAGTTCAATCCATAACACAAAAGGTTATCTTATGCTACCAATGTCATGATTAATTTTTTTAATTTTTTTATAGTTGGTAACACTTCGCTTTCTATTGGCATAGCAGATGGTATAGGGCAATCTTCTGCGCCCAATCTAACTACTGGTTTGTACAATGAAGAAAAAATATTTTCATGAAGAATACTGGACACCTCTGCACCCCAGCCACCTATCCTATGCCCTTCCTCAAGCACAAGTACGCGCCCAACAATTTTAGCCTGCTCAATTATATAATCTTCAGCAAGAGGGCGTACTGCACCAAGAGCCAATATATTTACTAATATTTCTTCATCCATAAATACTTCATAGGTGCACTCTGCGGCTAACTCGACCATTCCTCCATACGTTATAATAAGAACGTCAGCCCTCTCTTCTGGGTATAAACTCAATAGTATATTTTCAAATGAACTCAATCCTTGTGTTCTGATAACATCAAAATTATCGTACTTATCGCCATGTATTAATTCTTTTGGATATAGTCGCTTATTCTCAATAAAAAGACATGGGTGTTTTTCATTTACCACACACTGCTCTAACATTTTTCCAGGATTATGAAAAATTGATGGTGCAACAATCTTTAATCCAGGTACTGACATCAACATACTCTCTAATGTTTGACTATGAGTAGGGCCGTAACCACGCCCACCCCCCATTGGGGTACGTATAACAATAGGCACTGTTATCTGCTCATTAAACATCCAATGATATTTTGTTGCATGATTAATAATTTGATCAAAACATAATGTAAGAAAGTCTCCAAACATAATCTCAACAACTGGTTTCATTCCTTTCATGGCCATACCTATAGCAGACCCTACAATTGCTTGCTCACTAATAGGTGTTGAAATTACTTGTTCTGGGAAATCTGTTGAAAGTCCTTTGCTAACCTTAAAAGCACCGCCATAGGGATCAAGTAAATCTTCACCAATTAAGATTACACTCTTATCAAGAGACATAAGATTGTGCAATGACTTGTTTATAGATTCTAAGTACAACATCATCAAGTCTCCAACTTTATTGTTGAATATGGCATTTTATTTACTTTATCTTCTACAGACTTTAATCTGACATTAACCTTATCCTCTATTTCTATTGCGTCATTATCTGAAATAATCTTACGAATATGCACTAATGGGTCTTTTTTTCTCCAATGTTCTATCTCATCCTTATCCCGAAAATCATCACCTTTACTGTGGGCACTTAATCTGTAAGTGTGAACTATCTCCATGTGCGGTTTTTTACTGGTTCTGACCTTGTTAATTAAAGTTTCAAATTTATTATAAATATCAGAAATATCATTGCTTTCTATTTCGCTTGTTTCTATATTAAACGCCCTACCTCGTTCGATTATAGAACCTGCAAGGTTATGCTCAATTGGGGTTGTTTGTGCATATTTATTATTCTCAACCACTATCAATAGTGGAACTTGCCAAAGTGATGCTAGATTCAATGTTTCGTAAACTAATCCTTCACCCATTGTTCCATCCCCTATAAATGCAACTACAATATTCTCAGTATTATTGTACTTTTCCGCAAATGCCATACCAAGTGCGTTAGGCAAAAACCCTCCTTGTATGCCATTTGAAAAAAAATTATTCCTACATAGGTGTTGACTTCCTCCTCTACCAGAGCATACACCCCCTTGCCTGCCCATTATTTCAGCAAGCAAACCCTCGGGATCATCTTCTTTTGCTAGATAATGTCCATGACAGCGGTGATTGCTGAATACAGTATCAGATGTATGCAAATGAGAAATTACTGATACAGCGACAGACTCCTGACCAACATATGTATGAGTTGTACCAAACAATTTTCCTTTTGAAAACAGTTCGAGTAAACGAAGCTCAAATGCCCTAATAAGGTACATTTTTTCATATATTTGGATGTATGGTATTGTTTTCATTTTT
>Ga0233441_1001341_pt1 | contig 21948 bp, 26 predicted proteins | sample SI_123_September_4_FD_182781 | JGI IMG/M metagenome (GOLD analysis project Ga0233441, IMG submission 182781) | Seawater microbial communities from Saanich Inlet, British Columbia, Canada - SI_123_September2016_135_MG | ecosystem: Environmental > Aquatic > Marine > Inlet | place: Canada: British...
CCGACAATTACTATGCGATTGAACGGAAATCCAGAGTAACACCTCAGATAAGTTCTCTTGCTGCGGTCAAATAACAGCCACATTGAGTCGCTGGGCGCGGTGAGGTCGGTCTATATGGAGATTTGGGGTAACGCTTTATACCAAGGATTTCCAGTGCTTGTGTTACAGTTCGCGCAACCTACCTAAACGGTACCCATTGAGTACCTAAACCCTCAATTCATAGTTGAGATCATCACACAAGCGCTAGAGCAGAAAAAGATATGAACAATAGAGGCATCGGTCAAAAAATTGCGTATGGAACAGCACTATTCAGTTACTGTTCAGCTATTGTGTTGGCCTATATTCTGATTACCTATGATCAGGATACAGGCACAGCAGACTCGATTATCGCCAGTATGATGGCTGGTATTGTGTTTCTGATTGGTGTTGGCATCGTGTTACATGTGATTGGTAAAGCTAATCTTCCAGACCTGCGGATTCGCAAAGAGGTATAAGGGCTGCTCTAAATAATGGAGGTTTTACTAGAGGCCCCTTCGATTTCACGTACCAAACGGGGGAGTAGATATCCCGGCAGCCGCCCCCGTAGTTGATGGTGTAGTTCAATGGCAGCGGCCTCAGCGAGATCAAAGTGGTGGCTACCACTGACTCGATCCAATAGATGAAGATAGTAGGGGAGTACCTTGAGAGAGAACAGGGTATGGCTCAACTGCTCCAATATCTCAACTTGATTGTTTACCCCATTGAGTAGCACACTCTGATTAAGTAGTGTGATGCCATGTCGGTCTAGAGCCTGCAGCGCTGTTGCGACCGCTGAATCGAGTTCGTTGGGGTGGTTGCTATGGATGACCATCACCACTTGGAGGCGACTCTGTTGAAGGCGTTGTAGTAGCTGCGGCGTGATGCGTCGTGGAAGGACAACAGGGATACGGCTGTGAAGACGTAAAGTTTTCAGGTGAGGGATCGCCTCGATCTGGTCGATCAGTGCCGTGAGCCGTGCATCACTTAAAACTAGAGGGTCTCCTCCGCTAAGAATTACTTCGTGGATCGAAGTGTCACTCTGTAGCCAGTCGATGGCTGTTTTCTGGTTTAGGTCGAGGGAGTGATCTTGGTAGGGGTATGCTCGGCGAAAGCAGTAGCGGCAATGGATAGCGCAGGCGGCAGTGGTGATCAGTAGTGCTCGACCCACATATTTTTTCAGTACGCCGTTGGTGCAGATGGCTCTGCAGTCACCTACTGGATCAGAACTATATCCAGGGAGGATGCTGTTCTCATGTTGGGTAGGCAAGATCTGTTTGAGAAGTGGATCTTGCAGGTTTCCAATCTGGATACGTTGAAGATAACTCTCTGTAGCCCGTATCGGAAACTGCTTGTCTCCCCCCGCCATCTCTTCAATCGATGATATGGGAAGTTGAAGTCGTTGTGCCAATTGTGCAGGAGTCAGGCGAGCCTGAGACAACTCCTGTTGCCAAGTAGGTTGCAGTGTGTACACATCAGAGAGGGAAGCGGGTATCATATTGCGCTATTTTCCAATATATGTGAGCAGGATGCCATGGCTATAGTAAGCACAAGTGAATTCAGAAACGGTCTTAAAGTGATGATTGATGGAGACCCTTGTACCATCGTTGATAATGAAATGGTGAAACCGGGTAAAGGGCAAGCCTTTAACCGTGTAAAGCTGAAGGCACTGTTAACGGGGCGCACCTTAGAGCGCACCTTTAAATCGGGTGAATCACTGGAGCGTGCCGATGTGCATGAGGAGGAGTATCAATACTCCTACTCTGAGGGAGACCTCTACTACTTTATGCACCCAGAGAGCTTTGAGCAAATTGGTGCTGATGAAGCAGCGATGAGCGAGGCCAAGCAGTGGTTGAAGGGGCAAGAGATGTGTCTAGTGACGCTGTGGAATGGCAATCCTATCTCTGTCACTGCACCCAATTTTGTTGAGCTAGAGATCACAGAGACGGACCCTGGTCTGCGTGGTGATACCTCTGGTGGTGGTGGCAAGCCAGCAACGCTAGAGACCGGTGCCGTAGTGCGAGTCCCTCTATTCGTCTCTGAGAATGAGATGATTCGCGTCGATACCCGTACGGGTGAGTACGCCTCTCGGGTAAAAGATTAAACTCATGTCGATTGCCCCTCTTCTGCAAGAGCGCGCCACTTTTATGCGTGCGATTCGTACCTTCTTTGCCGAGCGTGAGGTGATGGAGGTGGAGACACCGCTGCTCTCTACGACTGCTAACAGTGACCCGCATGTGGACCCTTTTTCTACGACCACCCAAGGGCGTGATGCAGAAGGGCCAGAGAAACTCTATCTCCACACCTCTCCTGAGTTTTTTATGAAACGTCTGCTGGCTGAGGGGAGTGGTCCCATCTTCCAGCTGGGGCCCGTGTTTCGTGCAGGAGAGATCGGCCCAATCCATAATCCTGAGTTCACCATGCTGGAGTGGTATCGCCCTGACTTCAGTATGGAGCAGTTGATGGATGAGGTGGAGGATCTGGTCACTAACTTTGTCGACTTGCCCTCTATTGAACGATTGACCATTGCGGAGGCATTTGAGCAGGTGGGTGTAGAGAACCTCTATGACACCTCGGCTCAACAACTACAGGCGATTGCAGTTGAGATGGGGTTGCCCTCAGCAGATGAGTTGGATCTCGACTGGGATAGCTGGGTAGACTACTTTATCGTGTTGGCGATTCAGCCACGTTTCGCCCATGCGGCGCTATTTTTGACACACTATCCAGCCTCACAGGCGGCGCTCGCTCGGATCAGTCCAGACAACCCTAATGTTGCGGAGCGCTTTGAACTGGTACTGAATGGGATTGAGATTGCCAACGGCTTCCATGAGCTGACTGATGCCACTGAGCAGCGCAAGCGTTTCCAGAAGGAGTTGGATCAGCGTGCAGAAGAGGGGCTAGAGGCTCTGCCGATGGATGAACATCTTTTGGCGGCCTTAGAAAAAGGTCTGCCAGATTGCTCTGGTGTTGCCATTGGGGTAGATCGTTTGATGATGTTATCGATGGGAAAAGAGCAGCTCAGTGAAGTGATGCCTTTCCCCATCCAATCGGTGTAATCGCGCCTACTGAATCAGACCATACTCTAGGCTGCTCTTGAACAGGTCTAGATTACTGGTCACTCCCATCTTCTTCATGATATTGGTCTTATGGACCGAGACGGTCTTGGGACTGATAAAGAAGGCCTCTGCAATCTGTGATGCATTCTTGCCATTCAATAGCTGAGAGAGGATCTGGAACTCACGCTTGCTGAGGTTTGGGTTTCCATTGTCACGTTTAGGTGCCAGTGAAGAGAGGGCCATCTGCTGCATAATGTCACTGGAGAGCTGGGTCTGCAGAGGCTGGTCATTGAGATCATCCCAGTAGATCGTCTCAATACCCTTAACCAACTCATCGATACCACAGTTTTTGGAGAAGTAACCGATGGCTCCCATATTTAGCATCTGCGTAATATGAGGTTCACGATCATGTTCGCTCAGTACAATCACTCGGGCATTGTGATTCTGTTTAAGTAATTTGGGCAGGGCCTCAGTTCCATCCATGATTGGCATACCAATATCGAGCAAAATGATATCTGCAGCTGTTTCACTGTAGAGGTTCAACAACTGTTGACCATTGGCGGCTTCGCCAACGACTCTAATTTTTTGGCTATTTTCCAGTGACTGCTTGAGAGCAGTACGGAAGAGGGACTGGTCATCGGTAAGGATTGCTTTAATCATAGTTCTGTCAATTTATTGTCTGTTGTCTGTTTGTAATGTGCTTGTAACCTCCTTTGAGCAAGTGGTGTGCCAACCCCTGTTTTAACCTCATCTGAATTTAAATAAGGGAACTCTTACTGATGATTAAGCCCTCTCTATGCGCAGAAACGGGGGTAAAGGCCGATAATGTAACCATGGTTTTGGGCATGGTGCCTCAGATCAATGAGACATGAATCAATAGAATATGCCTCAATGAAAACTGTAATGATCAGGAGAAATGGAAAATGACATCTGTCGATTTCAAAAAATTCAAACTACTGCCTCTGTTGGCAGTTGTACTGCTATCGGGATGTAGTCTGCAGTCAATGCTGACCTCGGTAACTGAGCAGGAGCCTCAGGCTGTTGTACCAGAGGCTGTGTCTAGTGAGCAGTCAGCATCCTGTCCAAGCTGCTCGGTAGAGAAGCCTGTTTTACCTCCCGTAGGTGACTGTGCCAAGGCGGTTGCTGTGGTCAATTATGCGGATAGCTGTCAGGCATGTGGACGATTTCCGGTAACCGTACGTGCACATCGTGAAGATGAAAGTTGTAAATAAGGAGTAGATGATGAATAAAACCAATACAATAGCTCTACTGGCTGGTGCTTTGCTCAGCTCATCTGCAGTTGCTCAGCCGCTGAATGATTTTGCAATGGTTCGATCAGGCATCACCACGCCGTATCAACAGAATGCTGGTGTTTCTGTATCAGGTGAACTGAATGAGATCTCTCGTTTCCTAGTCGATCAATTGACACAGAACCGTGATATCAATAACCTTAGTGAGAACCCCATTGCAGTGACCTCTATGGTAGAGATGGAGAATTTCAAATCCACCAATAAGATTGGACTGTGGGTGGGAGAAAATGTGATGCATGAGCTGCAGATTCGTGGCTTTAAGACCATCGACTTCAAGATGATGCCAGCTATTGAGGTGACCTCAGAGGGTGACTTTGTAATGAGTAAGAAGGTTGACGAGCTGCGTGGTAAATTTGATATTAATTATGTGCTTACCGGAACCTTTACCGAGTATCCAGATGGTGTCACCTTTAATGCACGCATTGTTAATATGGAAACTGCTGTAGTGGCATCCACAGCTCAGGCGCATATCTCTAAGGCTTATTATCTACGATTGATGAAGGGGTTGAATAATACCTCCAGACCAACTCGTCAGCATCAGGTTGAACTGCGTGGCCCTAAATAATCTTGATTGGATGGCGCTTTAATTAAGGAACGTATTGTGAAAATACCCCATAAAAACTCTCTTCGAAGTCGTTCTGGTTCTCGACTCTTCACTGCTCTATTACTGGCTTCAGTCACTCTGCTCAGTGGTTGTGCCAGTACCGAGGAGAAGGTTGTAGAGGTGGTGGTAGAGCCGGTTCAGCAAGCAACCAATATGGGAGGCTATATCAATGAGGTGAGTCAGGCGATGGCAGACCAGTTGATTCGCAATACTGACTTGACTCAGTTCTCTGAAAACCCTGTGGCGATCACCTCGTTTGTGAATCTGGAGAACTTTGAAGAGACCAGCCGAATGGGGGAGATTATCGCCGAAAACATGGTTCACGAACTGCAGGTACGTGGACATAAGGTGATCGATTTTAAGATGATGCCCTATATCCGGGTGACAGAGTCGGGTGATTTTGTCCGTAGTCGTGAGATTGATGAGCTGATGACGCAGCACAATATCAATGTTGTTTTGACAGGTACTTATGTCTTCCATAGTGATGGCTTGGTGATCAATGCTAGGATGATGGAGTTTGAGTCTGGCGTGGTAGTCTCCTCTGCACAATCTTCAATTCCTGGTTGGTATGTAAATGCGGTTGAGGGTGTTCGAACTGGGCAATATGAACAGCCTGTTACTGCAGATGTAGAAGTTGGGGATGTTAGTGTTAGCCACAACAGTATGGAGAGTGAGGCTGATATGGCACTAGCCGTGAGCGATTCTGAAATAGATGAAGTGACTTCGGATAAGCCCGCAGGTTTTTCACGTGACCTGCAAGCACTGGATGATCTGCTGTTTAATGGAGGGGCGCTGGAGGCGCAAGCAGCTGAATCTGCTGAAGAGCAGTCTGCCGACTTTGTTGATACACAGGCGGAAAGCGGACGCTATCTATGCTCTCCACAAGGGATCTGTTTTGACCGCCAAAAGGCGGGTTTAGATACTGAAAGTGTCGCCCAGTTGTAAGCTCTCCAATTGTAGTACTACTACGCTTCAACGGTAGCGTTACCATTTTCGCCTATCTTCTCCCCCATTTTCAGAGGGGTGGTTGCTTGGATCTGATCTGAAAATTGGCAGGCCTCTTCTCCAAATAGCAAGACAACCGTGGACCCCATATTAAAGCGGCCCATCTCTTCACCCTTTTTTAATGTGATTGGATTCTCTTCACCATAGCGCCAGCTCTGTACAAAATTACCGTTTGGCGGGGTGATCTCTCCAGCCCATACTGTCTCGATACTGCCCACAAACAGTGCGCCTACCAAAATCATTGCCATGGGGCCTGCTGGAGTATCAAATAGTGCAGCAACACGCTCATTGCGCGCAAATAGGCCGGGAACGGTGCGTGTCGAGGGATTGTTGACCGGATAGAGTCGTCCCGGAATATAGACCATCTCCTGCAAGGTGCCATCGATGGGCATGTGAATACGGTGATAGTCACGTGGTGAGAGGTAGATGGTGGCAAACTGCCCGTTTACAAAGGGGCGGGCGCGTGTCTCTAGTCCGCCCAAAAGGGTGGTCAACTCGAACTGTCGCCCCTTGGCCTGAAAGATGGAGTGACAACCAATTTTTCCACATTGGCTAATGACTCCATCGACAGGGCTAACAATGGTCTCTGCACCCTCTGCAATGGGGCGTGCGCCGGATTTTAATGTGCGGGTAAAGAACTCGTTGAAGCTGGCGTACTGTTGTAGGTCAGGCTCAGCGGCAATAGAGAGGTCGATGTTGTAGCTTCTGCAGACCAGCCGAATCAGTGCTTGTGAGAGCGTACGGTTTTTGGAGCGTGCCAGCCAATGGATCAGGCGAGAGAGGCGATGGTGGGGGAGTACCGCCAGTGGCAGCATAAAGATTCGGTCGGTTAGGTATTGCAGTGTTCTTTTCATGGGTAAAATTCAGCGATTTAAGGGTTATTGGGTGGCTTGAGTTGCATCGAGCCGTATGGCAAGGCTTTGCCCTACTTTGATCACGGCCCCTCGTTTTAGCTTATTCTGCCTCATCAGAGCCTTGGTTGTAGTATGAAATTTCTCAGCAATCTGGCTCAGGGTATCGTTTGCTCTTACTGTGTAGTAGATTGTCTGCGTGGCCATCTTGGTGGCAAAGGCGGGGCGTCTCTTAAGCTCTGGTAGTGGACGTTCTCGGCTCCAGATTACCAGCGGCTTACCCACGCGCAGCATATCTCCCGGAGCCATCCCGTTCCAACGTGCAAGCTGCTTGGTGGATACACCATACTTGCGAGCGATATCCCACAGCGTCTCTCCCTTGACTACGGTATGTTGATGACGCACCCCCGAGCGTTTACGGTTCTGCAGCTTATCCAGGCGGGCACTGGCCGTTAGGGTGTAGCTGCCAATCGGTTGTCGGGGAATGGGGATAGTGATCTCTTTACCCGCCCGTAGTTTGTTGTTCTTCATGCGGTTCTGTTTGCGAATCATCCCCGCTGTGGTGCTGTATTTGAGTGCGATCTGGCTCATGCTCTCGCCGCTTTTCACCTTGTGACGTCGCCACTCAATCAGTGGTGCAGGTGCCAGCTCTAGATTATTGCGGAAGCGCTCTGCATGAGAGATGGGCAGTAGCAGGCGGTGAGGCCCATCGGGTGGTGTGGCCCACTGGTTGAGCCCCGCATTGAGTTCATAGATCTTCTCTAGCGGCAGTTCAGCCAGTTCAGCAGCCAAAGAGAGATCAATCTGGCGGTTGCCTGTGCTGACGGATTCTGTCAGTGGGCGGTTGGGGATGTTCGGTAGCTGGAAGTTATACTTGTCTGCCTGTTCAATAAAACGGCTCAGCGCCAGAATGCGGGGTACATAGCCCTGTGTCTCTCTGGGGAGGTTGAGATCCCAGAAGGTTGGCTTCTTGATGGGCCTCTTCTGCTTCTTCTTTTTTAATTTCTTCTTTTCATCTTCATAGTAGTGACGGATTGCCTTGCGTACATTGCCTGCCCCTGCATTGTATGCCGCCAGTGCAAGTAACCAGTCGCCCTTAAACTCGCGTGACATATCCTTGAGAAAGTAGAGGGCCGCATCGGTAGAGGGCAGCAGTGAGCGCCGCTGGTCGATCCACCAGTTCTGCTTTAGTCCATAAATTTTTCCGGTAGCAGGGATAAATTGCCAGAGTCCGGCAGCACTGCCGGGGGAGTAGGCGTAGGCGCGAAAGGCGCTCTCAACCGCAGGCAGTAGTGCGAGTTCTAAAGGGAGATTCTTCTTTTTTGCCCGTTTGACGATGTGATAGAGATAGGGGCGTGCGCGGTTGAGAACACGGTTGAGATAGTCTGGGTTCTTCTTGTACCAGAGCAGATGGGGTGTTAGTCGTGCATCCTTACGCTGTTTGATGCTGAAGCCTTGGATTACCTCGTTCCACAGTGAACTCTTTGTCGGTGCAGAAAAGCTGGGTGGCGTGGATAGCAGCAGTAGAGCAAGGAGTAGTCCGCTAAAATGGAGCGATAGGGGACGTATTTGGTTGGTGGGTAAATTCATGGATCGGGTATTATACCCAGATGCAAAGCAATCAACCTCTACAAGACTGGTTTTCAACTACCACTGGCAGACTGCTACTACAGCAGGAGCGGGCGTGGAATAGCGAAGCATTGAAACAGGTCTATGGTATGCATCTGATGCAGTTGGGGCTGGCGAAAGAGAATTTTGCCAAACAGGCGGTTGAGATCTACCACGCTTTTGTGATGGATATTGGTAGCCATGAGGAGCAGAGCTGGGCAGTGTTAGAGGGGCAGGATGTCGCTCTGCCGATCGCAACAGAGTCACTCTCTGCGGTGATACTGCCGCATGTACTGGAGTTTTCCTCAGACCCACATCAGGTGCTACGTGAGGTAACACGGGTGCTGGCAGAAGATGGTACGGTGGTGCTCTATGGCTTCTCCCCTTGGAGTCTGCAGAGCGTCCGTCGCCGTAGTGCACAAGGGCGTTTCCTCTCCCCGCGTAAAGTAGCAGAGTGGCTGGCGCTGTTGGGCTATCAAGTTGTGGCACAGCGGCAGTTACCCTGGTTTAGCTGGTCGTGGCGCAGTTCACGACTGAATAGTGGTGGCTATCAACTGGTAGCAAAGCGTCAAGTGACGCCGCTCAACCCGATTCAACCACGCTGGAAGCAGCGTGCGGCGATGGCCACTGGAAATTTGATCAACCGAGAGGGGTGTGAAATCAGCACCCCCCATAGAGAATCTAATGATGAATGAACAACGTAGAACAGAGATCTTTACTGATGGGGGGTGTCGCGGTAATCCTGGTGTAGGTGGCTGGGGGGCGTTGCTGCGCCATGGGGATAGTGAAAAGCCACTCTATGGTGGTGAGGCAGAGACTACCAACAACCGTATGGAGCTGACCGCCGTAATTCGGGCGTTGGAGGCGATCACCCGCCCAGTTCCACTGCATATCACCACCGACTCCAAATATGTGAAAGATGGGATTACCCAGTGGATCCACAACTGGAAGAAGAATGGTTGGAAGACTGCCGCGAAAAAACCGGTGAAGAATGCGGATCTCTGGCAACAGTTAGATGTACTGGTACAGCAGTTTGATATTGAGTGGGGCTGGATCAAGGGGCATAGTGGCCACCGTGAGAATGAGATCGCCGATGATCTGGCTAATCGCGGTATGGATGAGCAGCAAGCATGAGACAGATCCTGCTGGATACGGAGACCACAGGGCTGGAGCCGAAGCAGGGGCACCGTATCATTGAGATCGGCTGTGTGGAGATGGTCAACCGTCGTTTGACCCAGAACCACTACCATCAATATATCCGTCCGGATCGAGAGATCGATAGTGAAGCGATGGAGGTGCATGGCATTACCAATGAGTACCTGGCTGATAAACCCCGCTTTGCGGATATTGCTGAGACCTTTATCGAGTATGTACGAGGTGCAGAGCTGATTATCCATAATGCTCCGTTTGATGTTGGCTTTATCAATAATGAGTTCCGGTTGATGGGGACGGGGCTGCCGCCGCTGGAGGAGATCTGCGAAATCGTTGACAGCCTGCAGATGGCGCGTAAGCAGTATCCCGGTCAGAAGAACAACCTTGATGCACTCTGTCGCCGCTTAGATATTGATAATACGCACCGTACCCTGCATGGCGCACTACTCGACTCCGAAATTTTGGCTACAGTCTATCTGGCGATGACTGGTGGGCAGACAGGACTGGATCTAGATGGGCTAGAGGAGTTTGGAGGGGTAGAGCCGGTACGCCGTTTCTCCTCGGAACGCCCTCGTCTGCCCGTGCCTCAAGCCGGTGCTGAAGAGTTGGCCGCACACAGCGCTTATCTGGAGAAGATCGGCGCTGAGGCTTGGTGAAAAGAGCGCGCTAAAAAGAGGTGTGATAAAGGTTTACGGTTTTTCTGAATTTCTCGATAGACGCATCACCATCTCCAGCATCTCACTGCTGAGATAGCCTGTGATCAACACCCCAAAGCTGAGCACCAGACCACCCGCTAAAATCCACGGTTCGCTGTGGCTGCTGATCCATGGTTCTATCTGTTGTTGTAGTTGTGGCAAGAGAACCAGTGGAGAGCTCTCCATTCGTTGTAGCAGCACCACCAATGTGGAGGAGAGGATGGCTGCAAACAGCGTCTCTCCTAATAGACGATTGAGCACAGTGATCACCTCAGAGAGGGCGTAACGCGAGTCATACAAGGTACGGATCTCAGCTGCACGTAATAAAATAAGATGGATTACCGTATAGCCTCCCAAAAGTAGAACAGCCTGTACTGCAGCAGGAGCCAGTAACTCTACATCTCGTTCGGGACGTTCTGAAAATAGCAGGCGCTCTATATTCTCAATCGCATCGCCAATCAGGTAGATGGTTAAGATGATAGCGGTCACCCGTAGCAGGTTGGAAAAGATAAAGCGAAAAAAGCGACCATCGGTGAGTACCGACAGCCATCCGTAGACAAACAGGATTTTCTCCATCTGTTTAGTGCTCCCTATTTGACATTTTAATAATGGTTATTGATTGCATTTATCTGGATATTTGATAAAACTATAAAAATGGTTGATGGGCGCAAAATTATTCTCATCGGTATACAACACAATACAGGAGAGGGGATATGGGGGACAAGAAAATATTGCTGAATTCAACGGATAGTGTGGAGGGGGTTGAGCTACCGGTTCTGGAGGGAAGCTATGGCCCCGATGTAGTGGATGTGCAGCGGCTGCATCAGCAGACGGGGATGTTCACCTTTGATCCTGGTTATCTCTCAACTGCCAGCTGTAAGAGCAGCATCACCTATATTGATGGAGATAAGGGAGAACTGTTCTATCGGGGGTATGCGATTGAGGAGTTGGCAGAGAGAAGTAGCTATCTAGAGTGTTGTTACCTTCTGCTGGATGGTGAGCTGCCGAGTGTGCAACAGCTACAAGAGTTTGAGACCACCATCAAAGAGCACACCATGGTCAATGAGGCGATCCGTCGCTTCTATGAGGGGATGCGTTACGATGCGCATCCAATGGCGATTACCTTGGGGGTGGTGGGGGCGCTCTCCGCTTTCTATCATGACTCCATTGATGTTAGTGATCCAATGCATCGGACCATCTCTGCACACCGCCTGATTGCCAAAATGCCGACGATTGCCGCATACAGTTACAAGTACTCTCTGGGACAGCCCTTTATGTATCCGCAGAACAATTTGGGTTATGCGGAAAATTTCCTGCACATGATGTTCGCCATGCCTTCCTGTGAATACCATGTCAACCCGGTTGCTGCAAAGGCGATGGACCTGATCTTTATTCTGCATGCCGATCATGAGCAGAATGCGAGTACCTCAACGGTACGCTTGGCGGGTAGCTCGGGCGCGAACCCCTTTGCCTCGATTGCAGCCGGTATTGCTTCACTTTGGGGGCCGGCTCATGGTGGGGCCAATGAGGCTGTGATCTATATGTTAGAGGAGATCGGAAATAAGGAGTCTATTCAGGAGTATGTTGAACGGGCCAAGTCAAAGGATGATCCTTTCCGTTTGATGGGCTTCGGCCATCGTGTCTACAAGAGTCATGATCCACGTGCACGTATTATCCGTGGAGCCTGCCATGAACTGCTCGATTCACTCACATTGGATGATAAAGATGCACCACTATTTGAGGCGGCGTTAGAGCTAGAACGTATCGCGCTGGAGGATGACTATTTTGTTGAGCGTAAGCTCTACCCCAATGTGGATTTCTACTCCGGCTTGATTCTCAAGGCGTTGGGCATCCCGCTGAATATGTTTACTGTGATCTTTGCGATGGCGCGTACGGCAGGGTGGATTGCGCAGTGGAGTGAGATGTTGAATGACCCTGATCAGCGTATTGGGCGACCGCGCCAACTCTATACTGGGGCTAAACCACGTAGTTATGTGGGGGTGCAAGAGCGATAAGAGGGGAACTTCCAACCATTAAAAAACCCGCCGAAGCGGGGTTTTTAATGGAGCCAAATGGCCCGCTTACACGATATCCTTCAGCGCCTTGGCTGGAGTAATCTTCAGTGCGTTATGTGCTGGCTTGGCAGCAATAGTGATGGTCTCGCCCGTCTGTGGGTTGCGGCCTTCACGTGCCTTGGTTGCTTTCTTCTTATAGCGCTTGATGGTCATGATACCTGGCAGTGCGAAACGGCCAGCAGAGCGTGGTTTAACGTGACGCTCAATGATAGTACCCAAGCTATCCAGAACCTCAGAGACGGCTTTTTTGGAAAGTCCGGTATCTTCAGCGATGGTTGTGATGGTCTGAGCCTTGGTAAACGCCTCTTTTACAGCTGTGATTTTTGGTGCCATTACAGCGGTTCTCCCTTCTTTCGTTTTCAAAACAGTGACTATCAACGGGACAGTACACGATGGTTCACAACTAAGTGAATCCTTATTGTCACTGCTCTATTACAAAAAGTGAAGTGTTTTTTTAGGTTATCGATAAAAAAAATGGCGTTTATATGATTCTATATAATGTTTGCGAAGCGTGTCGCGGGTAATGGCGTATAGATTCAGTTCAGCGCTGATGAGTTACTAACTCATTTAGTATTGACCCCAATAGGTGTCCGTCAGCCTGTGTGATGGGGTGTAGTGCCATTGTAGAGATGGTCAAGGCGCGCCCTTGCAGTGCGGGGATGTTGTTCATGTCTTGGCTCCAGAAGGGTACCAGTGCATCCTTTACCTTGGCAGGAGGCTGACGACGAATGATTGAGACGTATTGAATATCGGGATGAGGTTGTTGATTCAGCCAGTGTAATAGGGTACCTGGTTTAGCTACGGTTAGTCCCTTGAGCATCGGGCGTGATTTGCGCAGCATCTGATATTTATCATGCGCCACCAGTTTAGGCAGCAGACGAAGCGGGAAGGGGAGTGTAGCAAGGTCATAGGCCAAGTTGGCATAGGGGCTGCCTAAGTGTGGTGAGGCCAGTGTGATCAGTCCGCTGAGTTGAGGCAGTTGGCTCTGTATAGCGGTCATACGTGAGACAACGCCCCCCGCAGAGTGCCCTACCAGATAGATCGGTTCTGATGGATGCTTGTTGGCGATCATTATCAATATCTCCTCCAGTAGTTCACTCTGCTGCTCCAGAGAAATGAGTGAAGGGATATCAGCAAGATAGAGTAGACGGTTGCCTCGGGGGGGCTGCAGAGGTTCGGAGAGCAGAACCCCGGTTGGACCGCCTGGCTGTACCCGCCCCGCCTGTTCCCATCCCATCTCCTCCAGTGCCGTGGTGGCACCACTACGCTCCCAAGAGTTGCTGCTCCCCATCAACCCATGCAGCAGCACGGTGATTTCAGCGTGTGCCGGTAGGGAGGCGAATAGCAGCGTGCTCAATAGCAGAGCAGAGAGTTGTTTGGGATTCATCAGGGAATGATTCCCTGTTTCTGCGGTGAGGTCAATCAACATTCAACCTCAGGCACTGTTGTACATTATGTGTTGTCTGTTCGATAACCTCTTTAGTCGGTTGTCCGCGAATATCAGCAATCTGCTGTGCAATCTGTGGTAGATGTAGTGGAGAGTTGCGCTCCCCTTGTGCCCAGCTGGGTGGCAGGTCTGGGGCATCCGTCTCCAGTGCAATTGATGAGAGAGGAATCTGCTGTACAACACGATGCAGTTTGTGAGCATTGGGGCGTGTCACTACGCCACCAACACCAATCAAGAAACCTGCATCAATATACTCTGAGGCTTGCTCATAACTGCCGCTGAAGGCGTGTACGATGCCGCCATAATGTGATTGTTGTTTGAGTAGCTCAAGTACCTGTTGATGTGCTTTGCGTACATGGAGCAGTAGTGGTTTATGATATCTTCCTGCAATCAACAGCTGATTGCTGAATAGCTGTTGCTGAAGTGCACGGTCATAGTTTTTTGGGTAGTAGTCGAGCCCAATCTCACCCACCGCAACAACCTCTGGATGTTGTTGCAATTGCTGCTCTAACTGCTGACATCCATCGGAGGGGTGTTGGCTGCTAAAAAGGGGGTGTAGCCCCAGTGCTGTGTAGAGTGAGGGGTGTTGATGGCTCAGAGTGAGAGCGAGTCTCCAGCCTGTAGTGGTGACTCCAGGAAGAATCAGTGCGCCGATATGGAGCTTGTTGCATGCGCCGATGATTGCAGTGCGGTCAGAGTCAAATGCGGGGTGATCCAGATGGCAATGGGAGTCGATCAGCATGGCAGTCGTGTTCATCCGTTCAGAGGTGCCCCAGAGTTTGATGAATATCAAACTGTGGATTAGGTTGGGGTGGAAAGGCGAGTGTTGAAATGGTGGAATGCACTCCATCCTAGATTAGATAAAGTGACTTCGCAATGGAACAAATTTCGACAATTATGACCAACCAACATCGTCTCTGTGATGACCACTTCGCCGCGCTGGAAAATGCGGCAAGTACCGGAGATTGGGAGACCGCAGAGAGCGCATGGAAACGCTTCAATCAGAGTATGCTGGACCACTTTGATAATGAAGAATCGCTCCTGTTTCCCGCCTTCGAGTCGATGACTGGGAACACTCAAGGCCCAACACAGATGATGCGGATGGAGCATAAACAGATGCGTTCCCTGCTGGAGGGGTTGCAGCAAGCGGTAGAGAATCACTATACAGAACAGGTGTTGGGCGTAGCAGACACCATCATGTTGATGATTCAACAACACAATATGAAAGAGGAGCAGATTCTCTACCCGATGATCGATAATGCGGTAGGGGAGTCTCCAACCGTACGCGAGCAGCTGAAAAGCATCGAGGCATAAGCGCTATGTCTCGGCCTGGAGAGTTGTGCTGTGATGTGCAAGATCTTCCAGCACCGGAGCCAATGAATGAGGTGCTCAAAGCGCTAGAGCAGATTCAGCCAGGCGGGTATGTGCGGATGATGCATCGTATGGAGCCAGGGCCACTCTATGGTGTGCTACGCGATATGGGTTATGAATATCAGATACAGTTGCAGGGTGAAGCCCCATTTGAGTTGATGATCTACCACAAAGGAGATGAACTTGCGTTGCAACGGCTAGCGCAAGCCTATGGGGATCTAGAGCGGTAACTGCGGTGTGATGAATACAGCGCACCTCTCTGTTGAGTCGGCACCACCGATTCAAATTCCATTTCGATTTTTTCTTACCGCTCCACTGTTTGGCGTACTGTTTGCGCTGCTGTTGAGTTGGAGTGGTGCTGATTTGGTAGAGAGTCGCTGGAGCCCTCAACTGATTGGAGCGCTCCATCTGCTCAATATCGGTGTGCTGATGATGATGGTGAGTGGGGTGCTGTTTCAGATGCTGCCGGTTGTGGGTGGTATTCAATTTCCGTGGATAGGTGGGCTATCCCGCCTGCTTCATCTCTCACTGACAGCAGGTACGCTACTGCTATCTGCAGGAATGATATTTTCACAACCGCCCCTGTTATCACTGGCTCTTTGGGGGGTGATGCTTGGTTTGATCCCTTATCTACTGCTATTTTTCTGGCTGCTGTTGCGTATAGCTGCACCGCCAGAGTGGGCTAGACTGCTGCGCTATACCCTCCCTTTTCTGCTGTTACTTGCAGGATTGGGGGTGATGCTATTGATGGGGTGGAGCCAAGAAGGGGTTGCACTGCAGCGTAACTGGACCGATATCCATGCTGTTTGGGGATTAGGGGGCTGGTTTACCCTGCTATTAATGGCAACCAGCTTTCAGTTGATTCCGATGTTTCAGGTAACGCCCCCATTTCCTGACTGGATGAAACAGTGGGTGGTGCCCTTAGTAGCACTCTCACTACTACTGTGGGGAGTGACGTCCAATCAGGTGTTGTTGATGCTGGCCGCAGTGGGGATCATGCTTTACGGTAGTGTGACGCTTTATCTATTGAGGCAGAGAAAGCGAAAAATCTTTGATGTAACCGTGCGGTTTTGGCAAATAGCACTGTTTTCACTGGCTCTAGGAGCGACTCTACTGTTGCTCTCTTTATTGATTAAGCAGATCATTCCCAGTTGGCTTGCTCTGTTCTGGATCTTTGCTGTACTGCTACCGATGTTGTTAGGGATGGTGCTGAAAATTGCCCCTTTTCTAGTCTTTCTCCACCTACAACAGCAGATGATTCGAGATCCAAGTCAGATGGGGAATCTTGCTGCTCTGCCCAATCTGTTCCAGATCTTGCCTACCCGTTGGGGCAAAATTCTTTTGGGACTCTATCTGGCTGCGGCAGTTACTGTGTTATTGGCATTTTTCTACCCCGTACTGCTTCAGATAACAGGAATCATCCTCTTTTTTCTCTTTTCTTGGTTGGGGTGGATTGTGTACCACTGCTATCAAGTATATAATGCCCGCGCTTTATGATGCGAGCGTGGTGGAATTGGTAGACACGCCAGATTTAGGTTCTGGTGCCGCAAGGTGTGGGAGTTCGAGTCTCCCCGCTCGCACCATCTTAACTTTAGAACAGTTGCTTGAATATACGGTCTTATCGTAACAGTGCCGTAATTATAGATTCTGAAGTGTAAGAGAAATGGTGTTCATAGATGCTCCTATTTTCTGCAGCACAACTTCCATATTTTGTCTGCTTTCAGCAAAATATTAGAACTTAGATTACTTCTCCTCATTTTACAAAAGTATCGGTTTTACTGGAGGAAAGGAGAGAAATCTGTCATCATTTCCCGCTTTACAGATTAGTGTGAAATGGCCCCTCAACTGGGGTCATTTTTTTAGGAAAAAGATTTAAGTGTACGACCTTTCTCAGATTCGCAACTTCTCCATTATTGCCCATATCGACCATGGCAAGTCGACCATTGCTGACCGCTTTATTCAGGTTTGCGGTGGTTTGTCTGAACGTGAGATGTCCGCTCAGGTGCTTGACTCGATGGATATTGAGCGCGAGCGTGGCATTACCATCAAGGCACAGAGTGTTTCATTGGAGTACAAGGCGAGTGATGGCCAAATTTACCTACTGAACTTTATCGATACTCCTGGACATGTGGACTTCAGCTATGAGGTCTCCCGTTCACTTTCTGCTTGTGAGGGGGCGTTACTGGTGGTGGATGCTGCGCAAGGGGTTGAGGCGCAGACGGTTGCCAACTGCTACACCGCTATTGAGCTGGGTCTAGAGGTGGTTCCGGTACTGAATAAAATTGATCTCCCCTCAGCAGAGCCAGAGCGGGTGATTGAAGAGATTGAGGAGATTGTCGGTATTGAGGCAGAAGATGCCAAGCGGGTCAGCGCCAAGACAGGGATGGGTGTTGATGAGCTGCTGGATGAGATTGTTGCACTGATTCCACCACCCGAAGGTGACCCAGATGGGCCGCTACAGGCGCTGATTATCGACTCTTGGTTTGATAACTACCTTGGTGTGGTCTCTCTGGTGCGGGTGGTCAATGGTCGCATTCACGCCAAGATGAAGATGAAGGTGATGTCGACGGGAGATAGTCACCTCGTTGATCAGGTTGGTATCTTTACCCCCAAACGGACAGCCAAAGATGAGCTGGTTGCGGGCGAGGTGGGATATGTGATCGCTGGAATCAAGCAGATTGACGGTGCCCCTGTGGGTGATACCCTGACCAGTGAGCGCGAATCGGTAGATAAGCCACTGCCTGGGTTTCAGGAGGTTAAGCCTCAAGTGTTTGCGGGGATGTATACCGTTGACAGTGATGACTATGAAGACTTTCGTGATGCGCTCTCCAAATTGCGCCTTAATGATGCGGCGCTGGAGTATGAGCCAGAGGTCTCTCCTGCACTCGGCTTTGGTTTCCGTATCGGCTTCTTGGGTATGCTCCATATGGAGATTATCCAAGAGCGCTTGGAGCGTGAGTATGACCTCAACCTGATCACTACCGCACCTACTGTAGTGTATGAGATTGAGCAGACTGACGGAGAGGTGATCTATATCGATAACCCCGCGGATCTGCCTGTAGTCAATAAGGTTAACGAGATTCGTGAACCCATGATTGCTGCAAACATCCTGACACCGCAGGATTATGTGGGGGCGGTGATCGGCCTCTGCGTGGAGAAGCGTGGTATCCAGAAAAATATGCAGTATATGGGGCGACAAGTCTCATTGACCTATGATCTACCCCTGTCAGAGGTGTTGGTCGACTTCTTTGATCGCCTCAAGTCGGTCAGTCGTGGATATGCCTCAATGGACTACCACTTCAAGGCCTTTGTGTCTGCGGATCTGGTGAAGGTGGATCTGTTGATCAATGGAGATAAGATGGATGCACTTTCGATGATTGTTCATCGTGATGAATCTCTCTCTCGTGGACGTGTATTGGCAGAGAAAATGCGTGAGATTATCCCGCGTCAGATGTTTGATGTGGCGATTCAGGCCACGATTGGCGCTAAGGTGATCTCTCGAACTACTGTGAAAGCGTTGCGTAAAAATGTGACTGCCAAATGTTACGGTGGTGACGTGAGTCGTAAACGTAAGCTGCTGGAGAAACAGAAGGCGGGTAAGAAGCGAATGAAGCGAGTCGGCAAGGTCGATATTCCGCAAGAGGCCTTTATGGCAGTACTACAGACGGGGAAGAAGTGATGCACTTGGATTTTTCGGGGATACTGTTAATTGCACTGGTGGTCACGGGATCGATCTGGGCATTGGATGCAAAGTTCTGGGCACAAAACCGTTTCAATGATGATGAGATGCCGATTCTGGTGGAGTATGCACGCTCCTTCTTTCCAGTGATCTTGATTGTACTGGTACTGCGCTCCTTCCTATTTGAACCATTCCGTATCCCCTCCAGCTCAATGCGCCCTACGTTGGTGGTGGGTGATTTTATTCTGGTTAACAAGTTCACCTACGGGTTGCGGTTACCGGTGATCGATACCAAAATTTTCTCTCTGAATGACCCGCAGCGGGGGGATGTTATGGTCTTCCGCTACCCAGAAAACCCCAGTATCGACTATATCAAGCGGGTGGTGGGTGTACCAGGTGACCGCATTGAGTACCGCAACCGTCGGGTATTTGTGAATGGCAAAGCAGCAGAGATGACCAAGCACGGCACTCACCTGTGGATGAATAACCAGTGCCAGACCATCGACTCCCTACGTTTCCGTGAACAGACCGATGATACGGATCATGAAATTCTGATCATTCCACGTCGTGCTTCACGAGCTGAAGGAGAGTGGGTGGTTCCAGAAGGGCACTACTTTATGTTGGGTGATAACCGTGACAACAGTCGAGATGGTCGCTACTGGGGCTTTGTGCCAGAAGAAAATATCGTTGGTAAGGCTGTTGCAGTTTGGATGAGCTGGGACTTCAATTGTGGTGATGGTATCAGTTGGGGCCGTATTGGCGGCATCGATTAAGAGTAAAAACAGAGCGAGAAATAAAATGAAAAAGATGACTCAAGTGGCTGTATTGTTGGTAATTATGCCGTTTTCTCTTTTGGCGGCTGAGGATCAACCCAATGTGCGCACCATTACTGAGCAGTTTCAAGACTGGACGGTAGCCTGTGTTGAACAGGAGGCGGCCACGGTGTGTGAAGCACGTCACGCGATTACCGCTCCAGATGGTGGCGTACAGGGGCAGATCAGTATCTCTAACCGAACCGATGCAGAGGATCAGTTGCTGTTTCAGGTGGCGCTACCGCTGCTGGCTGACTTGAAGCGTACCGTTGCGGTACAGGTAGAGGGGAAGACGAAAGAAGAGGCGCATCAGTTCCAGTACGCTTTCTGTAGTCCAGTAGCCTGTTTTGTGGCTGAGTTAGCCAATGAGAAAATGGTAGCAGACTTCAAGAAAGGGGTGGGGTTCATCATCCACGCCCGTAATATTCAGAATGGCGAGATGGCGTTAAAAGGTTCTCTGTTGGGCTTCTCTGCAGCGATCAATCGACTGAAAAAGAGCACTACTGCGTCAGCAGCCAAGTAACTCAGTACTGTAAGCGTATAACAATACGGCGATTTCTCGCTAGAGACTGCTTGTCCCCGTTGGTGTTGATGGGGACCCGGTCTCCATAGCCCGTTGCCGTGATCTGTGACGGGTCTATGCAGTTATCTACCATACGGCGTAGTACACTGGTAGCACGTATCGCCGATAGCTCCCAGTTGGAGGGGTAGGCCACCGTCTTGATTGGAATGCTATCGGTATGCCCCTCAATACCGATTTTGATATCTTTGTATTTGCAAAACTCATTGGTGAGTTTATCAATGATAGCTTCTGCGCTTGAGGTCATGTGACCCTTTCCAGAGCGAAAAAGGACGCTGCTATTGATATCGATCTTCACTGACATACGATCTCTGCTCGGCTTTGCGGTTACGATATGTCGTAGACCGACTTTGCGAAAGTCTTTTATAATTAATTTGGATAAGGTGTTGATGCGTTCTTGGGCCTTTTTCTGATATTTTAGATCGTTATAGTCCTCCTGTTGGATCGCAACCTGGCCCTTACCAACAAACTTCGCGCCTTCAAATTTTTTTGGGACGAGAAAGAAGTTATTCTTGTTGACCAGCTCTGCAAATTTATCACTGTTCACAATTGATAACCCCTGCAGCATCACAAAAAACGTGAGTAGTACGGTGATCAGGTCTCCATAGGTCGTCATCCAGGAGTTATCACTCTCCTCAATCTGTTGGTCAACCAGAGATTTCTTCAGTGCAGCCTTACCAATGGTCTGTTTGCTTTTCGACATATGTGCAGTGCTTAGCCCTCTACTGGTCATCCAATCGTGCTTTCAGGTCATCGTATGAGATACGGTGACCTACCGGAATATAAGAGATGGCACGTTCATAGAGCACCATCATCGATCCACCCGTTGCCAGTGAGGTAGCCCCTTCGTAGATGATCTCCAAATTAACGATACTCTCTAGCATCACCACACGCAGTTTTCCGGCAATAGGGAGAAAGATCAGGGTGGCTAGAAAAGCACCATAAAATGTGGTCAACAGAGCCAGCGCCATAGCCGGTCCTAGTTCAGCCGGATTGGACATAGAGCCGAGCATCTCCACCAAGCCAATCAAGGTGCCGATCATCCCCATCGAAGGGGCGTAAATCGCCATTCTCTTGAACACCTCTTGGTTGATGGTGTCACGTATCTTTACGCTATCAATTTCGGTGCGTAGCGCAATTACGGTGTCCTCTTCAGAGAGGTTGTCGATAGAGAGCTGGATCGCCTTTCTCATGATGCGGTTCTTCATCATGTTATTCGACTCTTTCATATATTTATCGAGGGCCAAGCGCCCATTTTTCCGAACAATATCGTTGAGCTTAAGTACCTCAATCAGTGTGTCTATCGGTTTTTCACGTTCGGTAGAGAAGACTCGGGCTACAGACTTGTAGGCCCGGATCACATCCTTGAGGCGAAAGTTGAGCAGAGTCGCCGCAACGGTGCCGCCGAGAACAATCATTATGCCTTGACCATTAACATAGTCACCAGGGTTACCGCCGCTGATAATCGCTAATAACACCATTAAGGTGCCAGCACCCATTCCGATAAGTGAAGCAATATCCATTGATTAATTCATCCAGAGTTGCAGTACCTTAATCATACAGCCCCAATCCCCAGATAGAAACAGATAAAAAAGAGAAAGCCTTGGTCGTATAATGAATTGCAACCAAACAGCTCATCACCCACTGGGTGCAACCAAGACTCTCTCTGATGAATATTCTACCCTACA
>Ga0233441_1001353_pt1 | contig 21778 bp, 21 predicted proteins | sample SI_123_September_4_FD_182781 | JGI IMG/M metagenome (GOLD analysis project Ga0233441, IMG submission 182781) | Seawater microbial communities from Saanich Inlet, British Columbia, Canada - SI_123_September2016_135_MG | ecosystem: Environmental > Aquatic > Marine > Inlet | place: Canada: British...
AACCTTATACAGGCGAGACTTTCGCTTTATACGAATCTGGTCAGATGAAGTCTGAGGGCTCGTGGATAAATGGTGTTAAAAATGGTAGTTGGGCTTCTTGGAACGAAAAGGGGCAAAAGATACTGGAAGCCGAATATTCAAATGGTGCCTACGATGGAGATATTAAAATGTGGGACAAAGATGGTCAGCAACAACTAGAAGCAGAAGTTTCGAAAGGTAAGATAATAGGATCAGCTACGATTTGGACTTTAGACAAAGAGAAAATATCTGCTGATTTTAGAAACAACATTGTTGATGGTGGGCTTAAAAGTTGGTACGCAAACGGACAGAAACATGTAGAAATTGATAATATCAGATATTCGCGGAATTTCCCAATTTCCCACTTTATCCAAGACAATTTATTTCTGTTTCTGTTTCTGTCTGTAGGAGATATACCGAATCTAAGTATGTTCCCAAAGGAGAGAGAATATCAGATAGATAAAATGTTTTACTCTTGGTACGAAAATGGTCGACAGAAGCATGAAATAAAATTCATAGATGGTAAATTGGTTGATTATAAATACTGGCTTAGGGATGGCGGAAAAGCAGAGATGACAGATTCTGACGGCAATAAATATAAAACCGTCCAAATTGGAAACCAGGTATGGATGGCTGAGAATTTACGAGTTACTCACTACCGAGATAGTACTCCAATTCTTAAATTAGAGTCAAAGTCAGATTGGTCCTCGAGTAATGGATCTTACTGTTATTATTACGATAATGACAAAAGAAATGCGGATACATATGGTGCACTGTACAATTGGTACGCAGTAAATACTGTGAGAAACTTAGCTCCAGAGGGCTGGCATGTACCCACCGATGATGAATGGAAAGAGCTTGAGATGTATTTAGGGATGAGCTCGCAAGAAGCTGAGAGTGAGGGTTCACGAGGTACGAACAAGGGGAACAAGTTAGGCGGTAATGTTGATTTGTGGAACGATGGAACCATGGAGAATAGCACGGAATTTGGGATCAGCGGTTTCGACGCACTGCCAGGTGGTTGTCGCACGTTTTTAGGAGGCACAGCCAGTGAGTTGGGCAACAAGGCGTATTTTTGGTCTACTACCGATGCTGGTGGACTCTGGGCCTGGAGCCGACAGTTATATTACGACAACTCAGCTATTGACCGAGGGCGTCGCCTAAAAAACCTTTGGATTTCTGTACGTTTATTACGGGACCCCCCGACCGATCACTGGTAGCTATTAGCAGGATCAATCCCAGAAAACCCAAAACCGTAATTGATGGCAGAACACTCTGATTTATGACCCAAACATCTACTAAATGGCTACGAGTTCCTGATATTTGAGCTGTGAAAGATAATAATCTCGGGAAAATTGAGGACTATTGAATATGAGTAATAACAAAGAATGTCCGGCTTGTGCTGATAAAATCAAAGAGGCCGCTATAGTCTGTAAGCACTGCAAGGTAAAGTTAATGAAATGTGCCTCCTGCGATGAATGGACAGATGCTTCGAGGAATAAATGTCTGATCTGTGAGTCTGAAATCTCAGCTCCTATCGCTAACACAATGAAAGCCAGGAGTGGTCCTGTCTACTGGCTATATATATTGTATGCTTTGCCAATGGGATTTATTAATGGCTTAATTCATAGTCTTATATTAAAGCCCTCATTCTTCTTCAAAATCCATGGTGTTGATTATACACATGACCCAGTACTAGAAGAGATTTTTGATTATCGAGTATCAACCGCTGTTATACTTTATCCACTCATAGTTCTCAGTTGGGGAATAATTATAAGAAAAATATCGGCAAATGAAAAGCCTTACGCAATTATTAAAAAACACTTTATCGGATTATCCCCCATTTTTATTATGAGCTATGCAATTTGGGGAGAAATAAATATTGAGGTTGCGAATTTTATATCCTTTGCAATAGTAGGTTCAATATTGATGGCATTTCCTAATAAATTACATATCACAGTGTTAGCGACTCTTTTTGCAGCAATACTTTCTAACAGTATTTGGTTTTTGTATGATGGATTATCTGATCTAGATAATATTTATCTTTCCTTTAAATTATTTCTATTAGACTGGAGAACATTTTTTCTACTTTTAGTGCCAGTTTTATTTTATCAACAGATTGCAAAACACTACGAAGCTGAGGATCTTCCTGTCTTTCAAAAATTCTCACTATTCTTTAAAAACGATCTTAATATTCATCCAAAAATTTTTAAATTGAATTAGATGAAAAATAAATCAAAACATTATTTACATGATTTGTCAATTTGATTCTGATATTGGAATGTTTTTGGATGATACATGGAGCAATATTGCGCAATTTGATCAAGGTTCTCATACTCTCTATGATACATGTGGTGGTGAACTATTTCACATGCCCCCACCACAAATCAATTCTATTCACCTAATGGTGATGAACGCATTTTGATACAAACAGTAATATGTTTTTTGAATCATCTGGATGTGGTGAGTATTCTTCTTCGGCTGTTGGAGGAACCCGGTGTCCCAGAAGATTCCGCACCCAAAGAGAAAACCCGAAATGCTCATTGGTTAGATCCTCTTTATGGATTTGTCTCAGGTGTTTAGTTTGATCTGATTGTCAGCGGGCACTTTAAAATGGGCCACCTCACTCGGTGGGCACTTGCTACCCCTTGTAGGTGGCACACTTTGACTCAGAATTTCACACTTATTAGTGGTTGAATTACTACTTATTTGATCACTTTTGTCAGCGTTTACAGCTGCGTGTTCTTCTTTCCATTGCTTGCGATAGAGTGAAACTGTATCACGGTGTATACCGGTACTTTTATTGATCTTACGGTTACTCCAGCCCAGTGTTAATAACCGCCTTATCAGGTCTCTTTTTTCCATCCTTAGAGTATTCCCAATGTTTTTGGCTCTCCTTATTATTTATAAGAGAACCTAATGGTTTTTCGCTCTAGGGGTGGCCTATTTTCAAGTGCCCACTAGTGGCACACTTTAACTGCCCGCTGACAATCAGATGACATAGCATCAACAACAATAGACACAGCTTCTTCAATATTTTTTGGCTTCTCCGATCGCATATGCTGAAAGTTATTTCGTGGATACCTCCTAGAAAGTATAATTTGACTTCAGAGTGTTAATATACACACTGGTTCCAGGTTCGAGTCCTGGGCGGTTTACAAAATATACCGTTGAGTCGAAAATAGGGGTATATCGGTGTTGCGGGGGTTGGTAGACTACCATACCAATTTCCACTTAAATGTTTCGCGGCCGGTTCTAAACAGAATACATGGGCACTCGCAATGATATTTGACCTGTGGCTATATTCCAAAAACCAAGAGAATTACAATTATAATTGCAAACATAGAAACAAGGCACCCACTTCCGCTACCTATTCCAGGTCCAAACTTGGAAGCGGGCCAACGCTTTTCAATCTCAGTCAAATTCTTTTTGCCATAAATACGGACAACAACGGGTAACAAATCATGACGCATAAAATGACCCGCCAATGAATCTATTACGAGCATTTCCATTATCCTATTCTCACTAACAATACCGGTGTAATACGGTGTTAAAGCTCTCCAACTATCGAGCTTTTTTATGTTTGTGTATTGCTCAGTATCGAGGTCAAAAGCTCTCTGGAAAACCCAATGAATATCTTTCGACCAGGTAAGCCATTCCTGTTCGGTGATTCCAACATATTTACCATTCTCGGGATTTACGGTGCTCGTCTTTTTCAATAAGAGCTCAATGTCTGTAGCACCCATCATCGCAGGGGTACCTTCCTGCTTGTTGATACTTTTAGCTCCTATTTTCAGTTTCTCAATGAGAAACGCCTGCATCTCGTTCATCAAATATTTACTCCCATACAATTGAATTATGCTATACACACGCCAGCAGTTTCGAAGCCCACAAAAAGGGAAATATCATTGATCATGAAGGGACTTTAGTGTATTAAAGGCAGAATTTATCAGCCTCATCTGCTTCTCCGCGATTTCCTTATATTCAGGTGCCAAACCAACCACTTTATCTGGATGGTACATCTGGGCCATTTTATGATAAGCACTAGATATTTCGCCCCATGTAGAGTTTGGCGAGACGTTTAAAACAATATATGGCTCATTTTCTTTGGTCGCATTCTCGCTAGATGGCTCCGGACCAGCACTGCTATTTTGTTGGCTATTTGAGTTTGTCTGGTCTTTAAACGTTTTTGAATCTCTGATAAACAGAATCTTGTACTTAAAGTAACTCAATGGGAAAGTTCTGCGCCGGCGGTCAATGACTTCAAATGATATGTATTCACTATCCTTTATGAAAGTAGCAATCTCATTTAGAACCCTCGCATCCGCATCGTAAGAATTCGCAAATCCGTCCACAAATATTTTTATAGAGAATACATCCTGAGCATCAGTCGGTTTGAACCCTTTACCGTAGGTTGCTGTTGAGTGCAAAGCATCCCCCATCATTACTTCTTATACAGCTTATTTTCATGAACTTTAAGAGATGTTTACAGCTCATTTGGTCTTTCTCTTACGCTCATACCCCAGAAAGTCGGGCCAGGATATCCACCCCTTGTCTCTATAGTAGCTGTAAGGGCCTCTCGGAATTTTCGATGGTAATGGAGGAAGATTGTCAAAATCACCATTAACATATTTGCGCCACACTGCCTGGCTCCTTAAGCCTAATTTGTGTACAAACTTTCGTGATTCCTGAAAAGGAAGAAAAGTTTTGTTTTGATTCGCGATTCGCCCAGTTCCCAGCCATTTACCCCAGCTTTCCCACCCTTTATTTTTATAAACTTTGGCTGGGTCAGATGGTATCCAATCAGGTTTAGGTGGAAGATCCTGAACGTGTCCCTTGATATATTGCTTCCACTGGTCTGTCGACTTTAGTTTGAGATCTACAACAAATGCTGCAGTATAATCATATTCAGGATAAGCATTTCTTCGTTGCCTTTTCTCACAAATTGGACACCACTGAGATCGGTTTTTTAGATTGCTTAGCTTTGCAATAAATTCGTGACCAAGCTGACAGCGAAACCTATACTTTCCATTTGCTCCCCTGTACTCTACACTCAGAACCACACCATGATGTTGAGAGGCAAACTCAACGACATCTTCCAATGAACCAGTATGTGCTATCTTGAGGGAGCTCATTGCACATTGCTTGCACCATGCACCACCTAATAATTCACTCCCTGAGACCCTCCATTTGTTCCCGTCACTATTGCACTTCACCAGATAGCGGAATTTTACTCCTAGCCATTTCTTGCTTAGCAAAGTACCATTTTTGCTTTCTACTAGCTCCCTCAATTCTTCTAGTCTGTCCTCGCGGATAAACGCATCCTCAAATCTGATCTTCGAATCAAAATCGAGCTTTGTTACATCAACACCAAGCGCCTTGCATTGACTTAATATCTCAGCTTGGATGTCTTCATATGGAAGTGATGAGTCGATTACGAATAGGCGGACACCATGTTCCCGGCAAAGTTCAACTTTTGTTTGGTCGTCTATTTTTCGCTGCGCTAGAGATGTTCTTTCTCTATGAAAATGTTGAACATATTCATAATGTTGTCGACCTTGATATTCAAAGCCGATTCTGAATTTCTTTGAGTATCCATCAAGTTCCATTTGATTACCACGATCATTTCGAAGCCATCGTGGTCTGTATTTATTAAAAGTATCACCAAATATTTGCATGAAAATAGTTCTACATACTTCCTCACCAATTCCAGCCCGCCCACAAATAGGGCACCACTGGCCTGACTTGATTTTATTAAACGTTGCGTCCCATTCATGGCCAAGATTGCATTGCCAACGATATTTTGTGTCAGTATTTATGTAGGCTCTCGCTAAGCACACCCCGCCGCGGTCATTAGCGAGCTCTTGCATCTGTTTCAGAGAAAGTTTGCTGTTACCAGCGCAGGTGGGACACCAGGTACCCTGCCTCAAAACCGATGTTGCTTGGGCTTGCCACTTATGTCTCTCTGAACACTCCCAAGTCAGTTTGGTTTTTGCATTGTTGCATACATGCGAAAGGCATTTTCCATCGTATGATGCGGCAACGAGTTGTGCCTCTGAGATTAATTGTTTGGATCGAATTTCGGCTTGTTGATCTTTACTGCACTCTGGACACCAGCGCCCAGATTTGACTTTATTCATACTTAAGTAAAATTTGTGGTGTCTTCTACATTCCCAAAGTAGCTTTTGATTCGCATTGAGGTAACTCTTTGAGAGTAAGAGGCCACCTTTCTCTTTTGCAAAATTCTGACACTGTATAACATATTTTCTTTCACGATCATCACGTTTTTTCTCGCGGAGACAGACTGGGCACCATTGTTTATGTTTAACGTGGTCAAAGCTTGCACTCCAGGTATGACCATATTTACATTGCCATTTTAGAGGGTGCTGGATCCCTATATATGCCTTGGATAAACATTTTCCTTCTCTTTGAGACGCAAATAATTTGGTATCATTGAGCTCAATCCTAATAGGCATATTTTGAAGCTCTCCTATCAACTGGAGTAGAGCCCTCATCTAGATAGAGCTCAACCAGTAACTCAAATATGTCGCCCTTGTCCTTTGTGTTGGAACAAGCGTCAATATTAGGTTTGAGGTTGAGCCAGTTGTTGCTTGAAGATATGGTTTTTCTGTGGTCCAAGATGCTATTAAGCTCCTTCAACTTATCCCTTTAGTGTGAGCCGCTAGTTTTTAACCGTTTCCAAGCGTCTTACCAGCTGAAATAAATATGCCATTTCTATCTACAAGAATTGCAAAACATTTTCCACCTATTCCAACTTTTTCACTAGTTGCTTTTTTATCATCATCAATCTTTTGCTGAACCATAGCTTCGTATAAATCATCGGGCAACGTTTTTACGTCTGGAATCTCGGCAGGCGGTTTTGTTACAGTGCTGACATACTCATATTGTTTTGAAGTGAATTGGTCATTTGATCTATATGAAAAGGCATGAATTGATTCATCTTTTTCCATATACCCAATTTGGTATATAGTATTTTGCCCTAAACCTTGGTCAGAATATTTTTGCACCAATTTATTTAAATATTCCGGTGTTATTCTGTCAAGGTCTAGAACGTTTGTCGCAAGACTCTGCTCCTGAATAAATCTGACCCAATCAAGAACGAATTGAAATGTGCCAGACCCAAGAACAACAGTATGGATATGCATTAAGGGGAAGGCTTTAGATACAAATTTAGCTGGCTCCCCACTCATGGGCAATGATGCCTGAGAGTCCACACAAATTACAGCCTGCGATTTGGCGATATGGAGGTTAATAGCTGTCATTTTATCTTTTCAATTTTACCATACGCCCCAAATTCCCCCATATGCGCCCATATCGTTTCTTGAGCCGTCAACATCATTGTATTGTTGAGATGGATTGCCTGTATCAACACACGGAGATGAAGCTGACAAATGGAAATTCCCTGATTCTGCATTAATAAAGGATGGTGATGTGGTCTCCAAAATAAAATTTGATCCAAAATTCACACCCAAATTATAGTCAGCAGGACCAACATAGTTATTGTTCAAACTTGATAGGCTCCCCCCATCATTTGAGAGAACTATATTGTTATATATAGTCGCTCCAGCTTTATGAATGTATATACCTCCACCATATCCAGACGAAATAGAGTTGTTGTAGATAATGTTGTTTATTATTGACGTGGACCCATTTTCTACCAGATGTATCCCACCTCCCACATACTGACAGTGATTGTTGTAAATTAGGTTATTCTCGATAGTTGAGTTGTAGACAGCTTCAATACCACCACCTCCTCGTGCATACGAAGCCCAAGTGCATTCATTATCACGAACGATACAATTTCTTATTGTTGAACCATATAATAAAATTCCACCCCCACCATTATCAGTTGCATATCCGTTTTGAATGGTAAAACCCTGGACAAGTGATTCGGAGACTGCTAATACTCTTCCTTGATTTCCCCCATCCAAAATGACATTCTCGGCGCCGTCAAGACCAACAAAAAACAGCTCGGGATAATTCGTAAAATTCAAATTGTAACAGTTGTAGGTTCCTGCGCTGACACTAATTGTATCGCCACCATCGAGATAGTTCTTTATGGATATATCTGCTAATTCAGAGAAGTCATCGGGAATAAATATATTAGTAATCTCAACGTCCACGTTAATGGAATCGGAAAGAATATTGCCCTCAGTATTCCGTATAATTGTCTTTATTCTGTGATTTCCCTCCCCTCCTCGAAAAGTGTCCCATAGATATTCATACGGCACAATTCGGTCCACTATTACTAAGGAGTCATCAACATATATCTCGACCACATCTATTCCTGTCTCATCCGTGGCTTCCACAACTATAACTGCAAGCCTTCCTACAGTTTCACTTATAGGAGAAATTATTTCTCCTGACGGAAAATGTTCCGAAGCATGAGTCAGAGGATCTTTATCACATGCCAATAGAATCAGGCCGACACAAGAAATCACTGAACTAATTTGCAACAATAGTACTATTCTCTTAACAATATTCATATTACAACCCAATTCGGATGTACAAACGGTGTGTGTACTGTGAATCTAATGTATTCCCGAACTATTCAATTGAGATAGTATTCCCTTCAGGGTCTGTTTTTACTAAATAGGCATCTCTTTCACCGAAATTAAATGAGCGAGTTGACCCCGATAGGATGAATCCACCATCATCAGTCTGATGGACTGAATTTGCCCACTCGGCACCACTTGCACTTCCTATGTATTGTCTCCATTCCTCTTCACCAATTGAGTTAGTTTTTAGCAATAAAGCGTCTCCACTCAAAACTCCAGCGATAATAAATCCTCCATCAGAAGTCTGTTCGACTGAATTTCCATGATCATTTTGGATATTGGAATATATTTGGCTCCATTCTTCCAGGCCTTCAGGACTAACTTTTAACAGCCAAGTGTCACTCCCATACATACCAGTTATTACGAATCCACCATCCTCATCTGCAGAAAGAGAATATGCAACATCAAAATCAACACCTCCATAAGTATGGCTCCATTCCTCATTCCCTTCAGAGTTTGCCTTTAGCACCCATAAATCCGTATTAGAGCCAATGGACGAGTCGAATGTGGTATAATAGCCCGCCACTACAAACCCCCCATCGGATGCTTGAAGGACAGAATATCCTTTGTCAGAATAATTTCCGCCAAAATTATTACTCCATTCCTCAGAACCACTTGCGTCTGTTTTGATGAGATACATGTTAAGCTGATTATCACCCAGTGTATCTGGGAGATATATTGATCCAGTGATTATGAATCCACCATCTTCCGTCTCTTTTACGCATTCACCTCGATCAGTAGCTAATCCTCCAAAAGTTTGACTCCATACCTCACTTCCAGATCCGTCTGTTTTCATCACATACACGTCTTCATAGTTCGGACCTAAAGTATGAGTCGATCCTGTGATTATGAATCCACCGTCTGAGGTTACCTCGATATATTTTCCTATATCATTGCCAGTACTACCATATGTTTGAGTCCACTCTTCTATTCCTGATTGGTTTGTTTTTACCAGCCAAACATCGGATGAACCAAACCCAAATGACTCAGTATACCCTGCCATGATGTATCCTCCATCATCCGTTTGATTGACAGAATATCCTACATCTGAATTTGATCCACCAAAAGCAGTATTGAATACTATATATTCACCCCCTCGTTCAATGGGACTACCCGCTTCAAGTCCAAAAAGGTCTACTACAACAATTTCGTAAAAACGTACTACTCCTAATTCATATGCTCGAGTGAATGAAGTTCGTTCTTGATTAAATGTTAAGAATACTAACTCTTTATCGTGCATATCCTGACTCAGTGATTCATAGAGGAGATATTGTTGGAAGTCTGTATCAATGCTTTGACTCCAGGAGATATTGAGCAACCCATCGGAATGTGTAATGGGATTGAGTGTTACAGGAGCTGGTGGCAATTCAATTTCATTTGACATTGAGTTACCCGTTGATACTAAGCCCCAATAATCACTCACTCTCACCTGGAAAGCGTTTTGATCAGTTGGGTCAAAGCTTTCCACTGTGAAGTGATTAGTGGCAATATCTTCAGTAAGTAGAATCGATTGTGGTGGATTTCCATTTATGCTTTGATACAATTCATATGAGGCGAAGTCATTATCTTGAGATTCATCCCACTCTACAATCATGCTCTCAGTATTGTATGTTACTGATGTTATATCTATTGGTTGAGGGGAAGCATCAAGGGCATGGCTCAACCCCTGACCTACAGAACTTTGGTCCCATTTATCGATGACTTCAACCCAAAACCAGTTTTCATGAGTAGGGTCATAATCATAAAGAGTATGAGATGTCTCTGATGGTTGATCGTATGTGTTCAATAGCTCTCTATAACCATTTTCAGTAATTGAGTTGTAAACTTGATAAGACTGAAAATCTTCTTCTGTGAATTGTTCCCAGGTGACGCTCATTTGTGTTAAGTCATATTCTACGCTGACTACATCCACACTCACGGGAAGAGGTTCAATTGTATTTGTCGAGCCGTTTCCGATAGACGTTTGTTCCCAATAATCATTGACCCTAATCCAAAACCAGTTTTCATGAGTAGGATTAAAGTCTGTAATAGAATGTGATGTGACCTGTTCATCAGAAATGCTTGTCAGTATTGCCTTTGCACCATTCGCAGTCTCAGAATACAAAACATCATAGGAAACGAAATCATTTTCCATCTCAGTTGCACTTCTGATTAATAATCTATAAAGATTGGGGACATACTGATCCCAGCTAACCGTCATTTCATCAATAGTATATGTAACTGAAGTAACATCAACACTATTAGGGGGTGAATCTATGCTATTTGAATAATAGTCACCCTGTGCATGTTGCCCAAGAGTATCGAATACTAACACTCTAAAATAGTTTATCTGCAAAGGATCAAACTCACTTAATGAGTATTCCGATATATTTATATCTGTAATGGTTGAAATTATGGCATAGTTGTTTGAATCACCACTACTCTGGTATAGTTCATAATGTAAAAAATCAGTCTCGTTGGATTTCTCCCATGTGATAGTCATAGCAGTTGTATCATAAGAAACAGATTGAATATCAACTGGTGAAGGGATGGCATCCAAGACCGATGAATTGACTGAACCATTGCTGGAATAATTCAAACTATCGGTTACTGTTACTCGGTAGTACTGAAAAACTAAGGGATCAATATCAGAATCTACGTAGACAGTATCATCTATATCCAGTGAAGAAAATATTTGAGCATGATCGCTCATGTTTGCCAATAACGATTTCTCTAAGGAATAGGATTCAAAATCACTGTCAATCGATTTATTCCAAATAATTGTAAAGCCACCCAGGTCATAACTAATAGAGGCAATATTTAATGGAGTTGGAACAGACAAGGAGTTATCAACTGTAAGTGAGAAAGGGGAACTATCAGCTGCGTTTCCGCTGACATCAAACGAGCGTATGGTAATAGTGTATGTCCTATTCTCATATGTAGTTGTATTCCATTCAAGTGAGTAAGGTTCTGAGGTATCATAAATGCCTGTAAACGAACCATCAATCCACAGCTCCACCTTCTCAACCTTATCATTGTCCAATGAGATGCACATCACCTGAACAATTTCATTCACAACAGAATTATTTTGAGGGGAAGTGATTGCAACAGAAGGAGGTGTCGTATCCTCTACTTTTGGATCTTCACAGGTAAAAAGTGAAGTCAAAATAATCAAGAACACAATAAAGAATCTGTTTAAATACATTTACCCCCCTAGGCTTTGGTTCGATATCTCAAAGTTAGATTGAAGTGATCACATTTCAAGTAGCAATTGACGCCAACCAACTGAATATTTATCAATTCATTTGAATTGATAAATCATTTTTTGAGAAAACTATCAATGTGTCATGGTAGTATTCCTAAGGAATAGAAAGTTTAATGTTTGTAAGTTAGATCGCTGATACTGCATAAGACTACCCCTTATACAGAAAAATAAACCATCAACCATGTTGCCTGGAAAACAAAATTCGCTCAAATTATTAGCATCAAAAAGGAGATACCAGTATGAGTACAACTGTGGAAATTGACGAAGAGAAGAGAGTAGTTACCTTGACAAATCAGTGCCCTACCAAAGATAGTGAAGGGAATCAAAAAATTGTTGAGAAAAAAAGAAATATTGTTTTGGGACGATCGTACAGACTCAGTTCAAAAGATTCTAACAATGGGAAAGCAGGGATAGTAACAAAATTTACTTTTGATCCATTCCACCCTGAATTTGTGGAGGGCGTTGTTTTCAGAATTGATGGCACCAGGAAAGGCAAAAAGTACGATATACTTCAGATCATGGAGAAATAGAGTGATCCCACTATGTTTTTAGACCTTCAATATGCTTTATCAGTTAGTCCAGGATAGTGGTCATATATGAGTGGGTTTTTATGCCTAATCGCTAACTGACGACGCTCTAATCATTTTCTTGACTACTGATATGTCTAAGCATCCTGCGAGCGTTATCTGCCCTCAGGTTGAAAATATCGTTGGGCTAAAGCCCCTGCTATTTAAGCAGGTTCCCTTGCCTGCAATTAGCTGATTATCAGGGGGTTAAGCAAAAAGAAAAATATGTTGCCTGCCATAGCGTTGCCTAAAAAAAGCATTAAATCTGCTTAATATATTATATATACTAGACTTAACTCTAATTCGGATTTGTCAGCTGATTAGAGAGATAGTTGTCCTCGGAACCTGGCAAAATAGAATTGTTCAATTTTGAAAATGCTTGAAGAGCGTATGTAATCCATTGAATATCGAACTCAATCAATGTTCCACTGGAACTACCATGAGCATATAGCAATTGATCCCTAGACTCAGATGCCCATGCCAAATGTTTCATGAAATCATTCTTGCTGGCTCCTCTGATAGACTCTCCAAAAGAAGTCGCAGTAAATTGCCCAAATAAATCTATCAATTTTTCAAGCTCAATTCGCTCGTGAATCACCATATCAACTATATGTCCTACCTCTTCATATAGCATACCTTCAAAAGCAATAGTCCTAACTTGATTTTCAATTAAGGATCTAACGGCCGCATGGTACAAAACACAGCTGACACGAGAGTATTCTCTATATTCAAGAGGTAGGTCAATGATACTCTCAAAAAGTTCCACGATTCGATTATCAGGCCAACGGTCATTACAACCTGATGAATGGCAATGTGGACAAATCACCTGACCATTATTCCCAATATACCACATTTCAGAAGGGTTGATATGACTACACCTCCGACAGTTAAAAAACAAATTTAAACCTTCCTGTCCTGCAACTTTAATTCCGGATAATTCTTTCATCTTATTCCTTCTTTCTTTTAATGATTTTGAATATTTAATGTAAATTCATTATATACATTGACTAAACAATCTCCCCTTTAATTCAATTTACGATTGCAGCTTGGGTTGGATAAATCGGTCTAAGCATATTCTTCTGCACCAGGTCTGGAAAGTCCTGCTCAAGTCGTTTTATGTCAAATTTAGCATATATCTCTGTAGTCTTCACGTTTGCATGACCGAGCAATCTGGCTACCTCGTAAATGTCTCTTGTTCTTAGATATGTTCTTACCGCTGCAGTATGTCGAAGATGGTGAAAGTGACGATCCATAATTCCGACTTTCCTGCAAGCTTTCAGGAGCGATTTACTGTAATGTTTTATCTGATGGGTAGATCTGATCGGATGCTTACTAAATTTAGGGAAATTACCTTCTTCATCTTCCCAATGTGTTTTTTCTCTCATCTCTAGCAAAATTGTTTTTAACTCTGGAGTTAGATAGACATCCCTGGATCTTTTACTTTTTGACGTTTCTGCTCTAATGGTCAAAAAGTTTCCGTTGATTTCAGCCTGAAATGGCTCTGAAAGCCTACAACCAGTCTCACGATAGAAGAGGAAGACAGACCTAAGATATGGTCCTACATGGTCACACAGAGCCTTAAATTGGCTATTACTAAAATATGTAGGTTCAGCTTTTGCACAATTCAACATTTTTATCGCTGGAACGATCGAAATGTACTCCCTTTCCTTGAGCCAAATAAGGAATGTTTTAATTGCTCTCAGCCTAATGTTAATAGTAGTTGAAGAGTATTTTGGTTTCTTGGTGTCGGGATCTTTCTTGGTACAAAACTCCTTGAATTGGTCAATATGTTTTAATCTGATATGCTTGACTGGAAATGAAGGATTTAATACTATCTGTAAACTTAATAAAGCTTCTCGATATATATTCCTCGTCGATTTGCTTATTTGCTCAGCTGCACGTGCTTTAAGATACTGTTGTGTAGCTTCCTCAAGGGTTAAATGAACCACCAGAAGTTTACCCTCGTCATTTAACCAGGGGAATGAAAGATCAACACCTGCTCGAAGATCATCCTCACTCTGTTGGACCTCAATTTTCCGTTCCCTTGCCAACAATTCATTGCTGGTTCGTAATGAGATTTTCAATTCTTTTCGACCAGAATCTCTTGAGAATTGGATGCGAGCATAATAGGTATTCCGTATTTTACGCATGCTCACCATAATGAGTTCCTTTAGCAATATGATTGAATACTATAATACTAGTATAATAGTATTTCATTTGTTTTGCAAGATACTTCTCTGGTTGCTTGCGCATTTGCCTGATGATGCGAACCATCATTATATTCTTGAGATACTTCACTGTTCGTGGACGTCTACAATGAGACTGAACTCGCTGAGAAAAGTCATATTAACGATTCCTGTTTTACCTGCTCTATTTTTTGCAATTGACACTCCAAGTATTTCCCTTGATTTATCATCATAGTCATGCAATAAATAAACTATGTTTGCATCCTGCTCTATCGCTCCGCTATCACGAAGGTCATATATCTTTGGTGGTCTAGAAGCTGCTTTTCGGTTTACCTGGGAAAGAAGGATTACAACAACACTCTCACGCTGAGCAAATTGCTTAAAAGCTCTCGTAATCTTACTTAGCTCGTTATTGCGGTTTTCAGATGAATTACCTGCGCTCATTAACTGGAGATAGTCAACGACTACTATTTCGACCTTGTCTCTGTGTACAAGCTGACCAGCTCTATGTAGTATACTGCTCAAATCATTTTTGATGTCGTCAATGATATATAGCGGCTGCTTCTCTATTAGCCCTTTTGCTTGTAAAGCTGTTTCAAAAACTCCATTGGAGATGTTCGCCAACTTCAGATCTGCCCCATCTATCATTCCCTCTCGGGATACTAGTTTTTCGACCAGCTCATTTGACATCATTTCAAGACTTATAAATGCCACTGGTATCTGCTTCGCAACAACATTCCATGCAAGGTTCATAGCAAAAGTCGTTTTTCCCACGCCTGGCCTAGCACCAATGACAACAAGATTTCCCGCTATTAAACCTCCTGTCATCAAATCAAGTTCTTGGAAGCCAGTTGGGATCCCAGGGGCTTTTTTTCCATCAAAGCGATCATTAAGATCATCAGCCCATCTATCAGACTGGTATTGTAGCGTCGAATTTGACTGAGGTGTTGATCCTATTATTGAAACCAAGTTCTCATTTATATCTGCGCTAATCTCTGCCGGAATAGAAGAATTTTGAACAATTGATAACTGATGTTGGAGCTGAGAGTGTATTTCCCGAAGCTGTCTCAGTCTTTCTAATTCTTTATAATCACCGATAACGAAGTTGGTAGAATCCATGTAATCGAACGAAAAATTTGCTACTTCATGTACTTTTATGAACCCTCCAGAAACCTGACTAACATTGATTGGTTCAATCTCCTGCCCCTCCTCGGCAAGTGCCATGCATGCTCTTAGGATTTCCTTATGTCGGTTCACAGTAAACAAATCTTCATTCATAGTGTTGGTTTTATCTATAGTGGCTTTATAGTCATAGAGGAGTGCAGCTATCATCCGCTCTTCTGTTTCAATATGTTTCAAAGTGTTCATAATGGATTCCACTTGTCCGGATCGATGGGCAATTGATTGTCTAGCTCCTCATCTTCCCATCTGGCTTGATTTAACCAAGTAGCCAACAATGGGATGAATTGTCCACGATCTTTAGTCCAATCATCCGTTTGTCTCTGTGCTTCAAGGGCAGTCAGCATTATGGAAAACAAGACGTCGTCTGGATTGATTTTATGGAAAGCTTTTAATGCAACTTTCTTTGATTTCTTTTTTGGGTATTGCTTCCATAACTGCTCAAAACGAACCATTGTTTCTTTGTTTTGTTCTATAGTTTCTTCTTTATTTATTCTATTGGGTGACAGTTTGCCTATTTTCATACTAGTCACTGGTGTCACAGAGTCACCACCAAGTAGTGAAATCATATTTGGTAGATTTCTTTTTCCCTCAATGCGCTCCTCGATTGAGATAAGTTCTATTTTTTCAAGCTGTGCCATGATTCGTATGGTGGTCCTGCGAGAAACCCCAACCATTGAGGCGATATATGCATAACTCGCTACGAACCGTTCCTCTACTTTATTTGAGGCAATTTCAGTAAGCACTAAATATACTGAGAGAGCCGTAGCCAATTGATTGGATGAATCAAAATGTTCTCGGATTAACCTTATTTTATGTTTGGCCAGCCAGGCGAAAGGAGCTTCCCGAATATCTCTAATTATGTTTGGATCGCTCACGATCAATCCTTTCATCAATCGCTTGGATCTGCAACTGTATTTGCACTATCTGCATTTTTTCAAACATTTCATTCAATTCATGATCGGGTATTGCATTATTTGGCAATGATAGATTAAAGCTTTCGGCAGTAATCATTATACTCGCATTTATTTCATTCATCACAGGATCAACCTAAAAGTTTTTCTATCTGGTTTTTTTGTGATGCGGAGAGTCTCTGGCCATATCCACAGGCAAAACGGTCGAGCCATTTCTTATGAAAAAGATATCTCCCACCAATTTTATTCCTGCGCAAATGTCCCCTACTCATAGCTCTTCTGATTGAGCGAGTTGAGATTCTTAAATACTCCGAGGCCTCTTTCATATTTAACCAAGCTATTTGATGAGATAATTGGCTGCTTCTATTCATGATTATCCTCATTGCGTTTGAGATAATCTTTGACAATTTGAATTGCGTGAGGGTGATAGATATTCGAGTCACCCTTCCCCATTGCCTTATGGATTCTGGGCAATTGATTTGTTAGGGTCATGTGTGCAATTACCCAATAAGGAGCTGAAGTATCTTTCATTAGATCCTTGCGGGTAATCAGGTTTTTTTTGGGTTTCATTTCGTTCTTCCTTTCTGACTTTAACTCTGTACCACATTGTTGTGGTGCAGCCGCAAAGTACCTAGGAGAACAAGAACATAACGAATGGGGATTGGAGTCCAGTAGCTTGGAACGTCAGGAAAGCTGGTACGGAAACCCCGGAATGTCAGGAAAGTTTATTTTTGGGGGATATCTAAGAAGACAACCGATGTGTCTAATTTAATCAGGGTACCATATAAATTTTTTATCGGCCCCTTCCTCGATTTCCTAAATAGATCTGACAGTGAACTAAATTTTACACCTGTAAATTCGGTCCTAAGGATTGCAAGAACCTCTTTAATGTTCATGCGATAAGGTTCTGATTCATATAGTAGCTCAATTAAGCGTAATTGTTTTTCGTTTAATGCATGTTTGTCATATTGAGCACCTACTCCATACCACTGACCATTAAAACGAAACCCCAGACCAACTGTGAGGCTAAAGCTATTACAGGAACTGGGATCAATTTTGCTCTCAGGATTTATATTTTGCTTTTCAGAGCTTCCTTGAGCCCCTTCCTTATCCACCGCTTTGGTTTCAGGCGGGAAATAGTATTGACACTCAGAATAATATGAGTGTAGGTCTACAGATGATTTAGATTCATTATCGATCCAGGCATTAATTATCAGATTAAACACTTTGACAAAATTTTGGTCGTGCACATATGCGTGAGGAATTATTTCATATTCTGGCACCAACCCTTTAAACATCGCAATTAATCTAGGATCACTGATTTCATAATTCTCTCCACTGTATTCGCCTTTGCTTGGTTTCCAGTATATCCTGATCACTTCAGACACCATTAATGTTTTCTCATCATCAAATGGATCAGCGCTCTCCTCTGCATCTTCGAAACCTGCAGCTACGATATGTTTTTTATGTAGGTGAGGACGTACACCATCCATTATGCTAGGCATATCTCGGACTAAATCTCTAAATGTAGGTTCTGATATCATTTTCATCATCCCGCTCTTTGCATTGGAGTCAACTCTATACCTTTGATGTGTATTGAATTTGTATGATTAGTCTGTTTCAATTGCAATCTTATCAGGAGTTATATTCGATTTCAGACGAAGTAAATATTTTGCTGAAATAAAATTTAGCAATGCCAATACAGGCACAATGAGAGCAAGCATAATAGCACCAGTTTTGAAGCCACCAGTTATTCGAATAAGTGGGAGGGGTATGGGCTCATGAAACCAAACAACAACAAGTAATATCCAAGAATAAGCTTGAATCATGGTATTTAAAAATAATACTGGTAGTAAAAAATAACCACGACCTAGCATTGCAATTGCACCGCATATATTGATATATGATATTAGTGGTACTCTTGCTCTACTCCCAACAACAAGAGTCCATGCCACTCCCAAAATATAGTTATGGTCTGTTGTCCAATCAATTCCTGGAATAGCTCCCTTAGCGAAGGTAGAGTAAACACCATAAACCCAATACACTGCCGCCATTAAGAATAGGCTTTGTGAATGAAGTACTGGAAACGAGGTTTCTAAGTCAGTTCTGTTGCTCATACTCTATGTCCAGTTTCCTAATAGTCTACCTAAACCACTGTTTAGTGATGAGTATAATTTTTACAAAATCAATGCAAGCAACCAAGGCACGATAGCTGTAATAAAAGCAGCAATACCGACTAAGCCGATATATGTTGACCACTTAGGGACGACACCTAATCCTGCTGTTGTCTCCCATGCTTGTTGTCCAGGGAGATATTCTTTATTGGTTGCAAATTCTGGAGCGTTTTTCTTAATATAGTGTCTTATCAGGAAGTTACTAACTAGATACAAGAATATTCCGATGAAAAGAAGTATCAAAGAAACGATCCATTTTTGCAATTCAAATTCTCGCATAATATTCACTGCTGCAACAGATAATAAAAATACCCATGATATGATGTGAATCATTAGTTTCCACTTAAATCAAAGATTGAAGGATACATAATTATTAATAATCAAATTTAACTCACTATTATCTCACAGGATACAGTTAATCCAATGTGATTTACCCACCAATAACCTCACTAAGTCGCTCGGCAACGAGCTTTTCGGTAATAGCTTCATCAAAGCGAAAAAGTATTAGAGGGACTTTCTCTTTTTCACAGATTTGGGCTTTCCTTTCATCTCTCTCTTGATTCGCTTTTAGTCCCGAATCTCCACCAAAGAACTCTATGGAGTGATAATGTTGTTCACCCTGATACTCTATCCCAATATTTAGCTCCTTTATAAAAATATCTAATTCTTGCCCAAACAGCCAGGATGGTCGGTAGTGATGAATTATTGTACACTCAGGGTGTAACTTTTCAACCAGCTTAAAAAGATTGGTTTCATTGAGGAATTTTTTACCAACCTTATAATAGCCTAATTTCTCTCTAATATCATTTTCTAGCTTTCGCTCAAGAGCTTTAATAGCCTTATCTTTTTTTCCTTTTTGGTGACGAATTTGAGATAATTCACTAGCGATTGCGCCAACGTATTCGCTTAGATGATGGGCTGTTTTAGCCAATATCTCTGAATATTTATCGGGTAGGTCTCCGATCAGAGCGATGAAGCCTTTTTCATCAGCACTTATTTCATCATATTTTTCTTCTATATAATGAAGAGATCTAACTCTTGGATTTAATTCAACCTCATAGAAATATTTATTAAAAATATCATACGGAATTAACCGTACGTCGTTTTTAAGAAAAGAAAAACCCCATTGATACATTTGCTTATGAATATAAGCACCGTACTTCTGCTTAATTATACTACCGTAGGGAGAACCACAGTAGTAGTGGTCTGAAGGTTTTTCACTGCAGACGTGACATATATTGGGCAGATATTTAATATCTGGTTTTATGACAAACGATTTGAACCAATTTATTGCCTCATCTAGATTTTTCTCGATAATCCTTTCCAACGCTTGCTCACCGTGATAATAGAACTCAAAAATGTTGATGCCACTCAAATGCTTTATGTATGTTGGGTTAAAATTCTCAACAAATTCTGACATTGATCCTTTCTGGAAATATTCTTCTTCGAAAAAAGTGCTCTTAGATTTTTCTAATAGGACTTTTACAGCCTCAGAAAAGCATTCACATAAAAATTGTTGCTCGCAATCTTTACACTCCCAAGTAATTCCCCATTTCCATATTCCTGGATAATGAGGGACTAAATTTGCATGTTTACAATTCTTCATATAAATTATACATCAACCTGAGTCATGGAAAAATGCTGCTTCCTACAACAGACTCGCTTTGTTCGATAATTGTATCCATCCACATCATTTTTGATTTCTACCCCCCTTGCGTGAGAGTCAGCTCTAAGCCTTGTTATACTGCAATCTTTCTGACGTTTGACGCCAGAGTGTGGATAATCTTGAACTTTTCCACAAGCTCGTTGGAAACAGATGGATATTTCAATAAATCCATTTCACCGTCAGCCTTAGGGAAGATCACATTTAATAGGTCAAGTGTAGCCAAATTGATAATCCCATTTTGGGCATAAGGATCCTCTGCGAACACCTCTTTAGCTTCAGAAAAAGCACTCTCTCTTTGATTAATCCGAGTATAAAAAAGCTCTCTAAAATCATTCATACTGGGTTCTGAATTGAAGCCCATTTTTTTAATCAATTCAAGAAGTGTCCATTCAGCTATTAAATCAACGTAAGTACTTCTTTGAGAAATTGATGTCTGCACTAGCAGAGTTCTACTCACTATATGCAGCATAAAGGACACCATCTCGAGGATAATTTTGATGTGGATTTCACCTCTTTGCGCTGATTCTTTGTGTTCGATAAGTTCATTCAGTTTGAGGAAGTGTATAGAACTATCAATGCTTCCTGCGACGACCGCCTCTCCAACCTCATCGATTGAGGTCGCCCCAGAGTCATCTGAATTACTATTATTGCTCTTTTGACTTCGACGGCTAAAGTAAATGCCAACGCAAACTACAATAATCATCAACACTAATACATCCATACATATCCTTACTGTTGTATTGTTGTAGAATCGTCATTGTAATAATGATAAAACAGACTGAGTTATACCTCTAATTGGGCGATTGTGCCGTAAGTTAAAAATATCATCTTTTATAAAATTCATTTAAATGGACAAAAGTATCGAATGATATTGTTATCTGATATAACATACGGTCTATTTATGATGAAGTGCCCATTTGCGCCCCCCAGTTGGTAATACGTTCTAAAATGTAATTGCTTGCACGATTTTATCAAGGGGTATGATGCGGAGAAGATAGCGTACCTCGTTTCTCTGTTGCCTGCAAAAGCGTTGCCTGCAAGCAGGTAAAACTGACCATTTTTGTCAAGAATTGTCAACTTTGACAAAACCAGAAATATTGTTCAGTAGTGAGGAAATGGCTCTATAAATAGAATAGCCCCCAGGAACCGAAGTTCCCAAGGGCTTGGGGGGGTGGGCGCTGAGGGATTCGAACCCCCGACCCCCTGCTTGTAAGGCAGGTGTTCTAAACCAACTGAACTAAGCGCCCCTGTT
>Ga0233441_1001355_pt1 | contig 21747 bp, 21 predicted proteins | sample SI_123_September_4_FD_182781 | JGI IMG/M metagenome (GOLD analysis project Ga0233441, IMG submission 182781) | Seawater microbial communities from Saanich Inlet, British Columbia, Canada - SI_123_September2016_135_MG | ecosystem: Environmental > Aquatic > Marine > Inlet | place: Canada: British...
TGCCAATAGGGCTGATACGGGGTTTTCTGGGCACAGAGAAAGCTTTATTAATTGCGTTATTGATTATGATTGTACAGAAAGATTGTAGCTTGTTATTATTTAATTTACACTGACCCCTTTATATTGTTTAAATATCAATACGATCCCTTTAATATTAATGAAGATAAATTTGCAGACTATATTCTACAGATGGGTGAAGACCTAACTGTTGCAACTATTCAAAGGCGAGTAGCCAGCCTTAGCAGTATATTCAATCTCACTAAAAGTACCAACCCTACAAAAGAGCCTGTGGTCATTCTAACAATAAAAAAGCTTAGAAGAAAATTTGGAAAACCCCAAAAACAAGCAACACCTCTAACTTACGATATTTTGATCAAACTTAAAAAGGTTTGTTCTGACGATATAGTCGGACTCAGAAACAAACTACTTTTACAACTCGGCTACGAAACCATGCGTCGACGTTCTGAAATATGTCAATTTAAATTTGAAAACTTACAACATCATGGCAATCATAAGCATGCACTTTTACTGCAACACTCTAAAACGGATCAATACAATCAAGGGAAAATAATTCCGATATCTGATGAATTGTCTGAGATGATCTTAAGCTGGTCATTAGCAATTGATCATGATAGTGGCTACATCCTTAGAAGCTTCAAACGAAACCTATCTACTAAATCTTCCCTTACACCTGCATCTATTAACCATATTTTAAAGAGTCTTCAAAAGAAAGCTGGTCTGAATCAAATTGGAGAGCTATCAGGTCACTCATTTAGAGTCGGCGCTGCACTTGACTTATTAGATAAGAATATCCCATTGGAGAAAATTATGCTTAGAGGTGGATGGAAATCAGAAACAAGTGCAATGAGATACCTTCAAAGCTGGAATGATAGCAACTGGCTGATTATTAGTTGAGTATAGAAAAAAAATGACCTAATTTAATATTATCGCCAGCTTTGTTAATGACTCACGCCATCCCGGTTAATAACCTTTAAGAAGGTCATCCACAATATTTTTATATCAAACCAAAACGATTGGCGATTTAAATACTCAGTATCTAGTGCAACTTTATCTGGAATTGACAATTCATCTCTGCCATTAACTTGAGCCCAGCCTGTAATACCAGGTAATAACTTATCCACGCCCTTTTCAGTGCGCAAAGCAATCAAATCATCTTGATTATAAAGTGCAGGACGCGGCCCTACGAAGCTCATATCACCCTTTAAAACTAAAAACAATTGTGGAAGTTCATCCAAGCTAGAGCGGCGTAAAAAACCACCAATAGGAGATAAATAAGTATCTGGATTATCTAATAAGTGGGTTGCCACAGCAGGGGTGTCTGTCAACATTGATCTAAACTTTGGCATCTTGAATATTTTATTATTTTTGCCAACTCTATCAGACCAATATAAAGCCGGACCTTTAGATGATAAGCGAACAGCGATAGAAATTAATAGCATAGGAGCTACTAAAAGCACAAGAATCGCAACACCTAGTAATAAATCAAAAATCCGTTTCATTCATATCCTTTAAAGATTTTTTAGCTCTAAATCCAAGCTCCTCTAATTTGACAGAAGAATAGCACTCATCGCCTAGTAATTTGTTAATTTTATATTTAATGCGAGGACTTGCCAGGCTAGCAAGATCGAATAAGGTTTTTGGCACACTCCATTTTGGAATTAATTTGCCTGTCACGCCGCACATAGTATTATAAATCTCACGAGAAGAACAAATATCATCATAATGGAAGAATCTTATTTTCGCAGAATACCGACTCTTTGAAGAAATACTAAAAACAAACCTGAAAAAAACATATAAAAAAACATAGAACCTGAAACTGCGGGTACGAGATAACTGAAAATCAATGTTATGAATGCAATTACAGAGAAAAGGTGTGGGATATTACTCCGGTAATATCCTACGCCCAAAAGCAAACCGACTATTGAAAAGGTAAAAGCCACTCCTAGATATCCACCACCAACATAGGATGTTAAAACTTGCCCTACATGGGCATTATATAAGCCTTGATTTTCCAACATCACAATTTCCTGAATTTGGACAGCCCATAAGTTATATTCAAACTCGACATGACCAACACCCATAGCCCTCGAAAAAATAAAGAATGGATAAATTAGATAGCCAAGAACTAGATTAAAACTATAACCAACCGTATCTTTGTATACAGCAACCATTTCTAACGGAATCCAAATCTCAGATATCACCCCGTTTATTAATGCATCAAATAAAATATCGGTTTCAAAAACAAACTCACCTCCTCGAAATTGAAAAATTGCCACAACAAACATTGCCACTAAAATAGATTTAAAGATTAAATTCATATTGATATTTAGAGTGGGTCCTTTTTTACTAAAGTATGGTACAAACAAGAGAATAATCGTATATAGAATAAACCAACGACCCAAAGTGACTACCGTTCCCATTAAACACCAAAGGTATATATACTTTTTATACTTCGAAAAGTTTCTTTCAAGCATCAACTGGGAGAAGAAAACCACTGCAAAATATTCACATACGATATTAAACAGTGTTCCAAATTCATCAAACCCAAAAATCTCTGCCTTATTCTCAAAGTAAAACATTCGGTAAAGACTGCCTTCTTTAGATATCGAGAGCAAACTCATGACAAATGCATAAGTCATCACTGAAAAAATAAGTTTCAAGCATACCGAGCTAGCCTTAGGCCCAACATCGTTAGGTCTGGATAAAAAAAATGGCACATGGAAAGACATAACGCGCCCACAAAGAAACCCAAAACATATCGCACTAGAGCAAAGGCCATAAAGAACAAGAACATAATAACTTGAAGAATAGATCACACCATGGGCCACTGGAAGCCAGATAAACATCATACAAATTATAAGGAGAAAAAAATTCATTCGGAACTTACGATTTCTTTAAAAAACGCCACATACCGGGAAACAACTAATTGCTGCTCAAATTCTGCAATTGCTCTCAGACGAGCAGCCTCTCCTAACTGACATCTGATTGCCTTATCATTTACTAAAAATTCTAGTTTACTAGCCAGGGAATGTACGGCTGCCCTTTCGAACAATATGCCAGTAACTCCATCAACGATAGCATCTCGAATCCCATAAATATCTGTACCTATTGATGGAATTCCTGCCGCAGCAGCCTCAATGATAACTGTGCCAAAACCTTCTCTATGGCTTGGCAGACAAAAAACATCTGCTGCACGGAGATAACTTTCAGGCTCGTCACTAAAACCTCTTCGAACCAGTCGCTCCGCAAGTTGAAAACCTAAATCTTTGTCGATACCATCCAATAAACCATCCTCATCAGGACCCACTATTAATAGCTTTAGATTAGTATTTTGTGGCGCAACTAATGCGAATGCCTTCGTAAGATCAAGAATTCCCTTGTCGATCGCCAGCCGACCTAAATACAAAAGAACGACATCAGTGCTAGAGAAGCCCAACGATTCTCTAATTTTTCTGCGAGAGCATTTATTTGCCGCAAATTTCGAAATATCTACCCCAGATATTGAGCCATTCCCGAGAACTTGAATTCGACCTTTTGGGGCTACATTTTCAGCCTCAAGAAACTCTCGTTCACTGTGGCTTACCGCTAGTATAGCGTTAGCTGCTGAAGCAGTAATTCTATCAGCAGTTTTTAACATAAAACGATACAGACCAGACTTTGATGCCCATACCTCGCCCTGAAAAATATGAACTCTTAGCTTCACTGAGGCAACCAAGGCCGCCAGCATAGCAAGCAGCCCGGCTTTCGGAACTACTGAAATAACGAGATCATATTTTCTTTTTCTAAATAACAGAAATAAATGCCATAAAGCTATAACATCCCAGAATATAGCGATGTCCCGATTTATAGGCGAATGAATTATTTCTCCCTTAAAAGCGAGTGGAGGGAGATAATTATCTAACTTAGTATTACATACAAGAGTCACGTTAAAGTCTTCTGATAATGCTTTCATGTGCTCTGTTAAGAAAAAATGTATTGTTAGACGAGTTGCAGCAACAAAGCATATAGAGGGTTTGACACTGCTCATTTTCTTAACCTTACTCTAATTGCTCGCCGAAGGAACTTCAATAAGGACCAGAATGACGCCAAACCAAAACATAGTCTTCCGATTTTTCCTTTACTCGCGAGAGTACGCAATGCATTAAGCTCGCGCTTTTCATGCGGCCACAGGGCTCCGCTATAACCTGCTCCGAACTCGTCATTGTGAAAATAAGCAAGCGGGGGCGCAATCTGAGATCCTCTGTAGCCGCTAGTTAACAACTCCAGCCATAGTAAAAAGTCTTCAGCAGCTTTGTATGGGTTCTTTGTGTCATTTTCTGAGAACCTTAAGTTTATATCTCTCTTCAACATCACAGAGCGAGTATGCAAACGGTTTGCAATCAGCATAGCAGGAACATGAATTTCTAGTGATGACAGTGCTTTTATAGTTGGCATACTTAGTTCATTTTCAGGGAATCTCTCCGACAATGATCCAGAGAAATCAATTTCAGGATGAGCTAACATCCATTTAAGCTGTAGTTCGGTCTTTTCCTGATGCCAAGAATCATCAGCATCGAGAAAAGCGATATACGGCTGGGTAGCATTCTCCCAACCGATATTTCTTGCAGCCCCTGGGCCACCATTCCTTTGCGATGCAAAAACTTTAAGCCAGCCATCTGGATACGCAGTCGGCAACCGTTTCAAAAATTCTAGCGTTCCATCCATACTTGCATCGTCCACTAAAATGACCTCAGCCGGACGCCAAGATTGCTGGAAAATAGACTCCACAGCACGAATTATTGTTTCTTTACAGTGCCAACATGGGATTATTGCTGATACCTGAACCCCCCCTTTCACACCATCTCCTTAATCAGAGAATCCATTGAATCGATAAACAAATCTGCAACTGACTTGTTGGAAAACCGAGTATCCATCACGGGTGTCTTGCTTATAGTTTTACTAGCATTTTGAATCCCTCTAACAATATCATGAACATCTGTCGGATCGAAATATTCTGGATAATCACCACCAACTTCTCTCAGCACCGCAATATTAGAGCATGCAACCGGCCGTCCCAACATCATAGCCTCTAATATGACCCGCCCAAATCCTTCACACAAGGAGGGATAAACAATGACGTCACTCTCTAAGTAAGCATTACGCAACTCTGCCAACGAGAGAAAACCTGTAAAGTTCACTCGCTCTGTAACACTAGCTGGAAATTTATTTAAACATGTCTTCCAACCAGCATCATAATTCCCGGTAATTTTAAGTGTAGGCTTAAGGCCATTCTGAATGACTATTTGAAAAGCTTCCATAAGTCTATCTATATTCTTGCGGTACTCACTGCCGCCGCTATACATTAATGCCAGAGACTCACTAGCGCTTGTTACCTTTAAATTTACCATTGCATGCGAGGGGGTCTCCGAAACGAGACCAAAATCCAACGTATTAGGTATTACTTTAACGACGGAGTCGGAGCAACCATATCTCCTTACAACATCCGATTTACTAGCATTTGTCCCCGTAAGAATTAAGTCAGCGGCTCTCATATTGAGTTTCAACATAAATTCGTAGTAAAAGCGGATTTTTGCTGGATAAATTCCAGGAAGATCTCCGATACAGGTATCGTGAATGCTCATCACCGTCAGGATATCCTTTGGCAACCTAACATCATGATATGGTGTATAAAGAAGTTCCGGTTTTAATTTTTTAATGGCATTTGGGAATAATGCGTTATCATAAACCACGTGCCTCAATGGACGAGGTATCCAAGTCGGCCAGCTTACATTTTGAAATTCTACATTTGGATAGATAACCAAATCGTCCATTGCGAAACTAGGCCCAACCAATATAAACTTAAAGTTTGGCTTTGCCCTTATCCAAGGGATAAGAAGTGATTTTAGCAGAGCGGCTATTCCGCCCGAATATAAAGCTAGATTCTTTGTATCTATGGCAATGAGCAATTTCGAATCTCCGATTTAGTGTTTTAATGATTCATTCAAATTTTTAGGCAACATACCAAAACTCCAGAACAAAAATATTGTCATTATAAAGTACCAAATACCCTCACTAATCAAAGCAACCAACCTGAAAGCTAAACCTTCACCATGATACAAGTCTGGTACAAAAAATAGGGCACCATAAGAAATAGCGCCTACCTTAACTACAAAAAATAAACCTTTGAAGAACTCCATTAGCGTAAATTCTGAATTTCGCATAAGATAAAAAATGATTATAAGAGCACCAAAAGCAGTAGAAATAAGCCAATGCAAAAGTAGTAATTCGGTAGAATCAAGATGGACAGCTAAAGTAATAACTGCGCTACCAAATATCGCCATTAAAATACTAATAATAGCTAGGGGATAAGCCAAATTTTTGGACATTAAAATTTTCACCCCTAGTGTATAAACGGTCAAAGGTATGGCTGCGAAGATGGTTGATCTTAATGCGATTACCGTTCTCTCCAAAGAATATTCATTAAACTCGCCCCGATAAAAAAGTATATTGACAGCCTCACTGGAGGTGCTGAAGATAAAAAAGCACACCAAAGTGACAAGGATTAACATGGGTCTCGCTGACTCAAAAGCAAATTTTAAAATAGAAAAATTACTTCTTTTATTATCATGGGCCATAAATTTAGGCCACAACAAATTGATCATAGGATAAGCAATAACACTTACCATAGCTGTTACTAAAGTATAAGCATACTGATAAGAGGAAATTAGCCCTTCTCCGACGCCTGCTAGCGCCCACCTTTCTAAAAATATATAACTCTGTGAAAAACAATAGCTTACCAATAACGAAAAAAACATTAACAAAAACTTCGGTTCCTTAAAAATTCCCCAGATATTCCATCTTATCCTCAGCCCTACTCTATGTAAGCCGATTAAAGAAATTATTAAGATACTGATTTGTCCCAACGTAATACTAGCGACAATACCATTTACGCCATATATGGGTGCAATAAAGAATGTTACCACGAGGGTAGTTACCACACACAAAACCCTAGCCTTAGCTTGTATCTCCGCCAAATCAAAACTTGTTAGTGCAATTAAGCACATCTCCGATAGTGCAAAAATGAATACATAGGGAATCAACAAAGGTAAGATATTAATAGCATTTTTTAACACTTCACTCGAGTGCCCTATGTCAAATAGATTGGTTCCTACTAAAATCAGCGCGCAACTAAGAATCCCCATAAAAAATAGTGTAACCAAGCCACTCGTTAAAATTTCGCTTGCCCCTTCCAAGCTGTTATACGCTTTTTCAAACACTGATGATACGATGGCTTCCTTAATAGGGTTTAAATAAACCATCATAAGACCCAATATTGCTAGAGCATAAAAATAGCCATCCAAAGAAGAGCTAGTGCCAAAGTAATATGCTAGTAACATCTGATGGAAAAATGCAATTACGTAAGAAAAGCCTGAAAGAACGGTTAAATTAAGATACCTTCGATTGCGAACTACCATCCGTTAATGCCGCAATCGTCGAGCTACCGATTCGATGAACCTGATGAAAAAACCCGCAGTTGAAATAATAAGGTAAAGGCTCTGCTTGACAACAGAACGTAAGCCCCTGGTAGGTATTTCACTTATCCCTTTGGCTGCAATTATTGCCGAGGAACCAAGAAGCCCCATAGACAAACTAGCATAAAACTCAAGATGATGCTTTCTTTCAGCTGAATCACATTTTTTAGATAACTCAATATACTCGATTATAGCTTCCGCCCTGTGGTCATAAGTATGCTTAGATAGGATTAACTCTTTAGCCTCCACACCGACTTGTAGCATCCGTTCTTCGTCGGTCAAAAGTTTCTTAACAAGACCGATCAACTCCTCACTATTTTTATAAGAAAAGTAATGTTTTTCTTCAACAAACAAGTCCTCTAAACCGTTACTCATTATAGGATCCGTAACAAGCACCGCGCCCGAACCCATCGCTTCAAAAAAGCGCATGTTAAGATCGTTATTAATAGATTTATTAAAAACGATCTTAGCCATCGAATATATAGTAATCATCTCCGGTGGATTAGCTCTTCCAAAAGAAACTGAGTCAAAGTGGTTTCTTAAAGTATCAAGTAGCTTATATCGCTCATGATTAACGTCCCGGTTAGTCGAGCCAACATATGCGACATCGATATTGCGCTCTCTATGTAATGTTGGCAACAGCCGATGTGGGAATCCTAAAGGCAACCAATCTACATTATGGAGTCCGTCTTTTTTAAGTGCGTTGACATATTGCTTTTGTGCTATCAATGTTAAATCAAAGAGAGCGCCGAGCGCCAAGTGCTTCGCATAGTTCATATGAGTATCAATACCATACCATAAAGACAAGCAAGACAGCTTTTCAAGACTTACAGGGATAATTCGATGAGAACCTCCCTCAATAAAAAAAATCGCCTCTGGTGAAAAATTTTCACTCTCAGAAATCTCAAAAACATCTGCTAGTTCGCCGCAAATCACATCCGCAGCGGAATGGTAAACATCAGAACAAACCAACAAAGTATGACCTAGAGACCTTAACGAATCCACAAGATAGCTCGCCGTTGTATCTTTTGTAAGTGATGCTATTAGGATGATTTTCATTCGGGGCTCCATTCATAAAATAGGTAGGTACTCTTGCTTACAACACGCTACTAATTTTTCGACCATTTACTCTTGAAATATTGATAGTTCCTCTCACTCAAGCTAACCGTATCAATCGTCTGCCCAAGGTAGCTTATATCCATTTTTCGAGCGCTTACTCCATGATCCTTAAAATGTTTTATTTGGATGCTAGAGTTGGAGCAGATAGTTAGCCCTAATTCTCTAATTCGATAACTTAAATCAATTTCTTCATAACCGGCTGGAGAATAATTTATATCAAAACCACCGATCTCATGAAAAGTGGATGATCTAAGTAAAAAGCAAAACCCAGAAATAACATCACAATTCTGCCAGCCAGTCCCTTCAGAAAAACTTTTATGCTTGCAATCTTCCCAAAATGAACCTTCTGGACCCACTTGCCCAATAGTCTCAGAGGATAATAACTGGGTCACTAAACCTTCTATGGAGTTTTTCTTAATTTTGATATCGTCATTAAGGTAGCAAAGCACCTCCCCGCTCGCCAGTTGTGCCCCCATGTTCCATGCCCTAGCCACACCGACATTATCACTGTTGAGACAGTACCGAGTAACTCGGCTATCACCACAGATAAACTTAGTTAACGTTTCGTTCTGCCCGTTACAGACTATAATAATTTCATAATCGCAACTTACATTTTCATCAATGTCGTCCAACACATCACTAATAGATGCCTTCGGCATGAAAAAACGCTTAGGATTCTTAGGCCTATCAAGATTAAGGACTGGGATAATAAAACTAATAAGGGGGTTCATGTATTCCTCTATATGAGCGATTCTAATTTCAACCAAAATTTCTCTTCAACACCTTCATAATTAGCAGGAACAGAAAGATCCATGTCAAAAGAAAGTGCTCCCACGTTTTTATTCCCAACTATATTACATCCACATAATGCAGCCTCAGAAACCACACGGCCCTGAGGCTCTTGCCAACGAGGCAAAAATAAAAAATTCTTGGACCTATTCATGTACAGAGGGATATCACTATAACTAACATGGCCGTGATATGTACCGAAATCTAAATCGATATCAGGAGATACCAATCCTACAAAATGTACATTCTCATCCTGATACTTCTCTCGTATTTCAGCTAGTCCTTTTGCTTCACTAATTATTCCTACAAACAAGTAATCAATATCTCTCTCTAACCCCATATTTAGAAACATTTTAGTATCAATCATTGGGCTAAGCAGGTAACTTTCTGGCAAAACGTCGGAGCCGAGTAATTTTTCTGTAACTTCCTTATGAAGTGGCGATAAATAAACATTTAGGACCGCATCTTCATATAAACTTCGAACATGATCTCGCATAACAAAACACGTGTTGCCAAAGTCTCTAATCATTGTCTTTTTTATTAACGAAAGCTTGTGCTTGACCGGACATACAAAATCATATGATTGACCAGAGCACGGTAAATAAGGTAGATTACATATATCAACATATGCGTTTGTCATATGGACAAATGGCCCAAGACTTTTCATGTCTTCAATAAAACGTTTTCTAAACCCCCTCCAAAAACCCAGTGACGCGATTGTATGACCACTATTATAAACATCAACAAAAATGCTTAAGTCAGGCTTATCATGAAAATTTTCTTGCGACGGCCTAACTGACGAAATTTTGACATCATGTCCTCGAGACAACGCAGTCACAAATAGACTTTGGGTTATCATTTCACCACCGCCATGGAACACATTTGGATCAAGAAATGAGATAACATTAATCTTCATAGTCGGTACTCTTTAGCTTGGAACAACGCCTAAAACCTCTCTGAAGTGTTTAATAGTGCTGACTAGTCCTTCTTCTATCATAATCTTCGGCTCCCAACCTAACGTCTCACGCGCAACAGTAATATCAGGCCTTCTTTTCATGGTGTCATCCGACGGAAGAGCTTTATATACAATTTTACTTTTACCTTATTATACTACGACAGTAGAAGCGCATTGCTTATTCCTACATATCCAGCGCCTACAACTGTAATATTAAAAACTGATTTGCTCAAAATTAACTCCATAAAATTTAGTATTTGGACACACACTCAGGTAATTCATGCTTCAAACGAAAAAAATACTGTGCCACTACAAATATTTATCATACGAACTAAGTAATCTATTATTTAGCCGCTATGTTTTTAAACTCTATTTCAAAAACTCCAAAGCCATCTGTGCTTACATGGAGGTTATGATTCTTATCTTTTGAAAATTCTCGTACACGCATTCCAACATCTATTTTCTCTACAGAAACAACCCGTTTCGCGATCTCTTCTACTAAGACTACAAATACAGACTTCGCTCTAAGGGAAGATAGTAAAATACATTTTAACGGATCGTATCTGCGCTGCAGTGCTTTTGGGCAGTTAGCTATATCACTAGTCGCCACCGAGGGTATGAATGAGAAAAGAGGATTAATATAAGGGGCTGCTCCCACAGTATCGTAAGGCGTGCCTTGAAATGGGATCCTACCAAATGAATATGTTGAACCAAGTGAAAATTTAGGCCACCCATAATCCCCTCCCTCGACTAATAAATTAATTTCATCACCGCCTTTAGGGCCATGCTCAACGGCATATAGAGAACCCCCAGAATTTACCATTCCCTGCATATTTCTATGGCCGGACGAGAAAATTGTAAAAGCAAATTTATTTGAAGGTTGATCTAGTAGTTGATCCTCTTGGAAAACTAAAACTTTCCCATACGGCGAAGTCATGTCCTGCGCTAATCGCTCTGTTTCGATTCCATTAACGCTAGGAGCGCCCACGGCAAAGTATAACTGGTCATTCAATATCGCATTTCCTCCCCCACTAGCGTTAAAGTCAATGGCCTCGGGGTTTGGGATACAAGGGCCACGAAAAACTTCAAAGCTCTTAGAAACATTAACAAGTGATGTAAAGAAACATTCTTTATCATTTTTTGATCTCAACCCAAGGTAGAAAAATACATCACCCTTGAAGTAAAAACTCTTTTTAAGGCCCCCAGCAAAACCACCATTTTGATTTGTTCCAATAATCGCATCCTGCAAAACCTTTGAGGCTCCATATACTCCGAGTAAAGACCGTGCCTCGCTCTGCTCAAATACACTTAACTTACCTGCTCCATCAAACAGTAACCCGCCAGTTTTTTTGGGATTACCTAAACTATCGACCCTATGCATCTCAAGGAAAAAATCATTCCCGATAAATCTTTGAATGCCAGCATCAGGCGCTAGAGGGATTGCTTTTGACGGAATAAATACTCGTTTTAATGCTTGAATATTATAAAATAAATACCCTGGTTTCAATGCCTCCTGCATTCCATAAATAATCCCAGCAACAAGCAATATAACGGCAAGCAAGCCCAATGTAATTTTCTTCAAATAAAACAAAATTCTACTCCTAAATTAATTTAGGCGAGTGAAGGGTAATCTTCGCCTTAAAAAAGTTACTATCGATAAGTCTGCTACTTTCCATGCCCTATGTTTATGCCTTAAAAAAAGCGATAGACCATAAATTAAGATCAATATTTTCCTAAAAAAGATTAACCGGGGAGCCTAAAGAAAACATGTTGATCATCTCAAACTTCAAAACTAATCATCGATTCAATTACATCTTTCATTTTTAGCTTTGCTTTCCAGCCCAATACAAGTTGCGCTTTTCTTGCATCGCCGTAGCTATTTTTTATATCTGCAGGACGCAATAAACCATGATCAATCTCAACGTGCTCCATATAGTTTAATCCCAAACTCTTGAACGTTATCGAAACGAAATCCTCAAGACTATTACTCTCTCCAGTTGCAATTACGTAGTCATCCGGATATTCATACTGTAAAACCCGCCACATTACCTCAACATATTCGACAGCAGAACCCCAATCTCTGCGAATATTTAGATTACCCAACTTAAGAATTTCATCTGATCCTTTAGCAATTCGGCATGCCGCTTTAACTATTTTTTTAGTAACAAATTTATCTGGCCTCAATTGTGACTCATGGTTAAATAGCATGCCCGTACAAGAGTGCAGCCCATAAGAGTCTCTATAAATTTTACTAGACCAGTAAGCCGCCACTTTCGATAGCGCGTAGGGGTTAGAAGGTAAAAATTCGTTATTTTCTGAGGCTCCTAGACCATAAGTTTCCCCATAACAATCGCCACTACCTGCATTAAAAAGTCTAAATGGTTTTTCTACTTGACGTAAAGCCTCAAGTAGAATAATTGTAAAAATAGCTTGACTATTAAACGTTTCTACCGGCAGAGAAAATGATAACCCGATAGAACTCTGTCCCGATAAGTTATAAACCTCACAAGGCCGCACACTGTCAAATAATCTAGTCATAGATACAATATTAGGCTTTTGAATTGAAATTATTTCTACTCTTGATAAGATACCAAGTCTTTCTAAATTATTACAGTTAGCTTTAGTCTTCAATCTTGTTTGGCCGACTACTCTGTAGCCTTTTTTAAGTAACAAATCTGCCAATAAAGACCCATCCTGACCTGTTATGCCAAAAATAATAGCGGTTTTTTTATTTTTCAATTTTTGATATTTAGATCAATATTAATTTCATACAATAGATATAGTAATCTAAACTTTTGATTATAGTTTTTTTATTGTCTTTTCTATATATTCTTTTACCGAAACTGTCTCATTCCACCCAAGCCTTCTAATTTTATCACACACCACTTCAGCACTCATTCTATTACCTTTTCTTTCAGGTAGCATTTTTATTTCTAAACCAAATATTTTTGCAATCTCTAAAATTGACCAACTCTTAGAACACCCTATGCCGTAATTATCGCCAAACCCCTTTCTACCAACTAATTCAAGTCCTAAAATTATGTCGTCAATATGTGTAAAATTTCTTAACTGCGTCCCAGGACTGACCACAGTTAATGCATCTCTATTTTTATATTGCTCCATAAATATTCCAATTAGTGTTGCATACTTTCCTGTTGAAATTTCTCTACCGCCATACACATTGTAAAAATAAACTATAGCATAAGAAATACCAAACCATTCTCCATAATTTTTTACCAATTCAGTATTTGAAGCTTTAGTCCAAGCATATGGACTTTGATCTCTCCCCGCCCCTCCATCTCCAAACTTAGTACTACTACCGGCATAAACCAACTTTGCTTTAGTCTTTCTGCAAAATTGTAATATAGAAAAAATTCCCTCTTTATTAGATTTGAATACTTTTTCAATATCATTAAAACTTTGCTCCACTCTTGAATACTCTCCAAGATGATAAATAATTTCAGGAATAAATGAAATACTATCAATATCTGTAGTGCTTCCTTTTATGTAAGTAACATTATCCACATGATTTTCTGTACTCCCAGTTGAATAGTTATCCAAAGAAAACACTGTATTTTCACCTTGTGCTAATTTTTCACATAGATGTGAACCAATAAAACCTGCGCCACCAGTTACTAATATATTCATATACACATCCTTTATATATTGTTATTTTTGATAAATACTTAAAATGGTTTTTTTACCATTTACCATTCAAGAGAATTTGAAGCATCAAAGCCATTATCTTTAACTAATAAATCACGTTTAGCAATATCGATATCATTTCCCATCATCTCATGCACCATCTCTTCTAGGGTGATTTTTGGCTCCCAGCCTAGTTTTTCTTTGGCTTTGGTTGGGTCGCCCAGTAGTGATTCTACTTCAGTTGGTCTGAAGTATCTAGAGTCAACAGCCACAATTAAGTTGCCTGTATCGGCATCATAACCTTTCTCATTCATACCTTTGCCTTCCCAGCGGATGGCTTTACCTAAATGACCCCAAGCAAAGTTGACAAAGTCACGTACAGAGTACTGCACACCAGTGGCAATACAAAAGTCATCCGGCTTATCCTGTTGCAGCATTAACCATTGCATCTCCACATAGTCCTTTGCATGCCCCCAGTCACGTTTAGCATCCATATTTCCTAGATACACTGTATCTTGCAATCCTAATGAAATACGAGCTAAGGCTCTTGTAATTTTACGAGTTACAAACGTCTCGCCGCGCACCGGAGACTCGTGATTAAATAAAATACCATTACATGCATACATACCGTATGCTTCACGATAGTTGATAGTTATCCAGTACGCATATAGTTTAGCTGCCGCATAAGGTGATCTTGGATAAAAAGGCGTACTCTCTTTTTGTGGAATCTCTTGTGCCTTCCCATACAACTCTGAAGTGGAGGCTTGATAATAACGAGTTTTTTCCTCAAGTCCAGAAATGCGAATGGCCTCTAAAATTCGTAACGCACCCAACCCAACAGTATCCGCTGTATATTCTGGCGTTTCAAATGATACAGCTACGTGTGATTGTGCCCCAAGATTATATATTTCATCTGGCTGTATTTTCTGAACAATACGAACGATACTCATAGAATCAGACAAATCACCATAATGCATAAAAAATTTATTATTTGCCTTGTGCGGATCTTGGTACAAGTGATCAATTCGTTCAGTGTTAGATGAAGATGAGCGACGTCGAATACCATGCACTTCATAACCTTTATCCAGTAAAAATTCCGCCAAGTAAGCACCATCCTGCCCTGTTATACCTGTAATTAAAGCTATTTTGTTATTTTTCATATTTAACCCGTGTTTATATTGTTATAAGTTAATAAATGCTAAGTTATTTTACGTGAATCAACTCAAGTGTAATGTCCAACAACTCGAAAGATATCTTTGGTGCCGGCATAAAAGCTATCTACAACGATAATATTATGACCATTGTCAAAAAGACACTTGGTGATTAAGGTTTTTTCTAGATATACACATAATTTCTTTTAAATTAAGTTTCAACAGTTAGCAAATATTGCAACATTCAAAACAATCCAACTCTTTGTTATCAATATTTTCAGAAGTCGTGTCCAAACAGGTCTCTTGTATAAACCTTATCCTTTGAGTCTTGTAATTCATCTACCATTCTATTAGTCACAATCACATCGCTGATATGTTTGAACTCTTCTAGGCTGCTAATTACTTTTGAGCGGAAGAATTCGTCCTCGCCTTGTTCCGTTAGGACAGGTTCATAGATAACAACCTCAACTCCTTTAGCTTTAATACGTTTTATAACGCCCTGAATGGAAGATGATCTAAAATTATCAGAACCAGATTTCATGACTAGTCTATGCACGCCAACAACTTTTGGCTGTTGCGAAATAATTGAATTTGCAATAAAATCTTTACGAATGACATTAGCATTAACAATGGCATCAATAAGTGCATTTGGCACATCTTTAAAGTTTTCTTTCAACTGTTTTGTATCCTTAGGAAAACAATAACCACCATAACCAAATGATGGGTTGTTGTAGTGTGATCCAATTCTTGGGTCAAGGCCAACACCTTCAATAATTTGTTTTACATCTAGATTGTGTACTTCTGCGTATGAGTCTAACTCATTAAAATATGAGACTCTCATAGCCAAATAAGCATTACTAAAAAGCTTCACTGATTCAGCTTCAGTTGAATCTGTAAACAAGACTTTAATGTCTTCTTTTATAGCGCCTTCTTTCAGAAGGTTGGCAAATACTTCAGCCCTATCTGACTTTTCACCCATAATAATACGTGATGGATACAGATTGTCATGAAGGGCTGAACCTTCTCGTAAGAACTCTGGAGAGAAAATGATATTATCAATATTAAACTTATCCTTAATGCTTTGAGTATAGCCAACCGGTACAGTTGACTTGATGATCATTGTTGCTTTAGGATTAATATTAATTACATCTTGAATAACCGCCTCAACAGATGAGGTATTAAAGTAGTTGTTATCTGTATCGTAATCAGTCGGTGTGGCAATGATGACAAAGTCAGCGTTTTTATAGGCTAGTTCTTTATCAAGTGTTGCAGTAAAGTTAAGGTCTTTATTAGCTAGAAAATCTTCAATCTCAGTATCTACAATTGGAGAGATTTTATCGTTAAGTTGTTCAATCTTCTCGGGGATGATATCAAGCGCAACAACTTCATGATTTTGAGACAAAAGAATGGCGTTTGAGAGGCCGACATAACCGGTTCCAATTATTGCTATTTTCATATATTAACCTTTTTTTTAATTTTTTTAACTGTTACTTATGTAAATAAATTTGACTAAATTTTACAATGATAGCTCTATCACACAAGCACTAAGAGGCATCTTCCAATCAGAAGTATCTGCACTAAATGCTTTGGCTATTTTATCTTTATTCATCAAGGTATTTTTCGGCCTTTTGGCAGGCGTCGGATACTGCTCTGTTGTTATTGGACTAACCTTACAATCTATCTTTGCTAGCTTAAAGATCTCTTTAGTAAAATCATACCAGCTTATCTCGCCATCATTTGAATAATGATAAATCTGTGTTGTTTGATTTGCCTTTCTAAATTCTTTGCTATCTATTATTTTTAGTATAACTTCCGCCAAATCAGTTGCATAGGTTGGCGAGCCTATTTGATCACTCACTACACTTAACTCATCTCGCTCTTTACCTAGTCTCAACATAGCCTTAACAAAGTTATTGCCATATTCTGAATACACCCAGCTGGTTCTAATGATAATGGCATTCGTTGTCATCACTGCTTGCAGTGCTTTTTCTCCAGCTAACTTAGTTTTTCCATAGATATTAATCGGGTTAGTTTTGTCAGTTTCAATGTAAGGCTTATCACTCTCCCCGTCGAATACATAATCAGTAGAAATGTGAATTAATTTAGCTTGCTGATTTTTAGCAATCTGAGCTAACTGCTTCACTGCTAAATGATTAACCTGATTTGCAAGATCTTGCTCTTCTTCTGCCTTGTCTACTGCTGTATAAGCGGCACAGTTAATAATAATATCAAACTTATCGCTACTATCAAAGTAGTGACTAATACCACTTTCACTGCTTAAGTCTAACTCCTCTCTGCCAACAAAGATAAACTCATTAGAGTTTTGATTATTGTCTATTTTGGTATCAGTGTTAACTAGCTTCTGAATAGATCTACCTAATTGGCCATTTTTTCCAGTAACGAGTATTCTCATGACTATCGGCTACTCAAACAAATCTTTAGCATTAGCTAAAGATAGATGAGTTTTATCTTTGTCTGAGAGTCGTAACTCTTCTGCTAATAATTGCCAATCAATTTTAAGTTGGTCATCATCAAAAGCAATACCTCGGTCATGTTCAGGTGCATAGTAATTATCAACCTTGTAAGCAAAGGTGGCACTATCACTTAATACAACAAATCCATGAGCAAAGCCATGAGGCACAAATAACTGATGTTTGTTCTGTGCTGTTAGCTCTACAGACACATGTTGGCCAAAAGTAGAGCTAGACTTGCGTATATCAACTGCTACATCCAATACTCTACCTTCAATCACTCTGACAAGTTTAGCCTGAGTGTAAGGTGGTAGTTGATAATGCAGTCCACGCAATACACCCTTAGTTGATTTGGATTCATTGTCCTGTACAAAGTTAACCTTGTATCCGATAGCCTCTTCAAACAAGTCTTGCCTAAAAGTTTCTACAAAGTAGCCTCTATTATCACCATATATCGTGGGTTCAATAAGTATTACATCTTCAATCGACTGAGGGATGAACTTCAATTGATTTCCTCTGCACGTTTGAGTAAGTATTGCCCATATTGGTTCTTAGCTAAGGGTTGAGCCATCTCTATGAGTTGTTCTTTAGTGATGTAACCTTGTTCAAAGGCAATCTCTTCAATACAGGCCACTTTTAGACCTTGTCTTTTCTCGATGGTTTCAATGAATGTTGAGGCCTCCAATAGGCTTTCATGTGTGCCTGTATCTAGCCAAGCGTAGCCTCTACCCATAAGCTCAACTGTTAAGCGCTCTTCACTTAAATACATTTGGTTGACGGTAGTAATTTCCAGCTCACCTCTATCAGATGGTGTAACTTCCGCAGATTTTTTAACCACATCATTAGGATAAAAGTAAAGACCGGTTACTGCGTAGTTACTTTTAGGTTTCTTTGGTTTTTCTTCAATGCTGAGTGCTTTTCCAGTAGAATCAAAATCAACCACACCGTAACACTCCGGATCGTGTACATGGTAGACAAATACGGTAGCTATATTTTTATCTTTAACATTATCAACTGCATTAGATAACACCTGACTCATACCGTGACCATAATAAATATTGTCACCCAGAATTAAACAAGCATCATCATCACCAATAAAATCTTTACCCAAAATAAATGCTTGTGCCAATCCGTCAGGAGAAGGTTGTACTATGTATTCAAACTTCATACCAATGTCAGACCCATCACCAAGAAGCCGCTCAAATCTTGGTAGGTCTTCAGGTGTGGAAATGATAAGCACCTCTTGAATGCCAGATAGCATCAGCACGGACAACGGATAATAAATCATCGGCTTATCGTAGATAGGCATCAATTGTTTTGATACGGATTTAGTAAGAGGGTAAAGGCGCGTACCTGAGCCACCTGCTAGAATTATTCCTTTCATGGTTTAACTACTCCTAATCTTTCACCCTGGTAACTCCCATCCTGAACATGCTCACACCAAGTATTGTTGTTCAAATACCACTGCACAGTCTTTTTAATACCTGTTGCAAATGTCTCATCTGGTGTCCATTTAAGCTCATCGGCAATCTTAGTAGCATCAATTGCATATCTAACGTCGTGTCCTGCTCTATCTCCTACATAAGTAATCAGCTGCTCATATTGTTTAATACCATCAAGCTCGCTTGGCACTAGATCATCCAGGATACTGCATACAGTTTTAACAACCTCAATATTTTGCAGTTCGTTATGTCCACCAATATTATATGTTTCACTAATTTCACCAGTTAATGCTACATGGAGTAGCGCTCTTGCATGGTCGTCAACATAAAGCCAATCACGTATTTGTTTGCCATTGCCATAGATTGGTAAATCTTTACCTGCTAAAGCGTTCAAAATAATAAGTGGAATCAGCTTTTCAGGGAACTGATAAGGGCCGTAATTATTTGAGCAGTTCGTTATTAGAGTTGGGAATTTAAAAGTTCGTTGCCAAGCTCGTACCAAATGGTCAGAGCTTGCCTTTGCTGCTGAGTAAGGGGAGCTTGGTGCATATGATGTTTCTTCAGTAAAGAGATCATCTGTACCCTCTAAATCACCATAAACTTCATCAGTAGACACATGATGAAATTTGAAGTTATCTTTTTTGTCACCTTCTAGGCCTAGCCAATAACCTCTAGCCTCTTCTAGCAATATATAGGTGCCAACAATATTGGTTTGAATAAATTCATCAGGACCATCAATAGAGCGATCAACGTGTGATTCAGCCGCTAGATGCATAACAATGTCTGGATGATGCTCATTAAATACACGTTTGATCTCAGCCGCATTGCAGATGTCTACTTGCTCAAAAGCGTATCTTGCATTGTCTTCAATAGATTTTAAGGACTCCAAATTACCCGCATAAGTTAGCTTATCGACGTTAATAACACTATGTTCAGTATTGACAATAATGTGACGAATAACTGCGGAGCCAATAAAGCCTGCACCGCCAGTAATGAGTAGTTTTTTATTTTTTACACTCATTTTATCCTTCCATAGATATCCTCAAATCTGACAATATCATCCTCACCTAAGTAAGTACCACTTTGCACTTCGACAATCTCTAGCTGTTCATTGGTTTTATTCTCTAAACCATGCGTTGTTCCGATCGGTATATAAGTTGAATCACTTTCTTTGAGAGTTAAAACTTCTTCTCCATTAATGGCTGTAGCTGTGCCACTGACTACTACCCAATGCTCTGCACGTTTATGATGCATTTGCAATGAAAGTTTTGCACCTGGGTTGACATGTAGTCTTTTCACTTGAAAGTGTTTGTCATACTCGATAGAATCGTACCAACCCCATGGGCGATAAACCTTACGATGCATGGCGCCTTCATCGCGCCCTTTAGTCTGTAGAGACTCAACAATGGATTTAACTTCTTGCGCCTTGTCTTGTGTGGCGATAAAAGTTGCATCAGCTGTATCAACTATAATTAAATTATCTACCCCAATAGTCGCAACCATATGGTGATTAGCATTAATATAAGTATTAGTGGTATCCTGAGTGATTACATCACCCTTAATCACATTGCCATTAGCATCTTTTGTGCCAATATCGTACAGAGCTGACCATGACCCAACATCACTCCAGCCAGCATCTAAAGGAACAACAACCACATTATCACTTTTCTCCATAAGTGCGTAATCAATAGAATCAGATGGCGAAGATTCAAAGGCTTGCTTATCAAGGCGGATAAAGTCAAGGTCTTGTTCGGCATTATTAACTGCAGTCTTAACTGACGCGACAATTTCAGGTGAATGATTGGTTAGCTCATCAATTAGCGTATCAGCCTTAAACATAAACATGCCAGAGTTCCAAAGGTAATTACCCTGCTCTAGATAAGTTCGTGCAGTTTGCAGATCTGGTTTTTCAACAAACTCTTCAACCTTATATGCACCACTGTAATTCTCTTTAGACGTTTTAATATAGCCATAGCCTGTGTTAGCATCTGTTGGCACAATACCAAAAGTTGCCAATTTACCCTCTTGTGCTTGACTGCTTGCAATATTGATTGCTTCATGGAATGCGTCAATGTCTTGAATAACGTGATCAGCTGACAAAACTAGTAGTACTGCATTATCTGTTTCTTTAAGTGATTGTAGTGCCGCTGCAGCGATAGCAGGTGCCGTGTTCCGGCCAACGGGCTCTAATAAGATTGTTGGGTTTTTAATGCCGATTTGCTGACACTGCTCTGCGACCAAGAAACGATGGTCAGCGTTACAAACAATAATCGGATCTGCAAGATTATCTAAACCATCTAGGCGTAATATAGTTTCTTGGAGCATGGTGTTATCACCTGCCAAAGGTAGATACTGCTTAGGGTACTCTTTACGAGATAATGGCCAGAGCCTTGTTCCGGAGCCGCCTGAAAGAATAACGGGAATTACTTGCATTTAAGATCCATAATCAATAATTCAGTAAATAACATTTTTCAATTGGTTAATATTGATAGGTTTTGTAAAGTTTTAATTCTAAGTTTATCAAGAATGATAATGGCTACTATCGATAATTAAAGATGCGCAGGTTTAATCTCGCACTTAATTGTCATACATATGAAACACCGATCTTATCCGCTACCACCATTAACTTTTTATCCATGGTTA
>Ga0233441_1001363_pt1 | contig 21592 bp, 22 predicted proteins | sample SI_123_September_4_FD_182781 | JGI IMG/M metagenome (GOLD analysis project Ga0233441, IMG submission 182781) | Seawater microbial communities from Saanich Inlet, British Columbia, Canada - SI_123_September2016_135_MG | ecosystem: Environmental > Aquatic > Marine > Inlet | place: Canada: British...
AGAGTTATATTTACTTTTATAACTACAAAAGGATTCATTCAGCGATTGGTTATATAACACCCGCTCAAAAGATGGCTGAATTGGAAAAAGTGGCTTGAAATGTGTCCAAGATTAACGGACCACTACATTTGTGCTTCTAAGATTTCAGAAAGAAGAAGACTGGAAGTGTCTAAAGGTATTGATGAATCTTATGATATGGGTTTAGAAGCATTACTGATCACACTAACCTTTCCACACAGTAGAACTGACAATCTTAAAGAGTTATTACGCAAGCAATCATTAGCCAGTCGATTATTCAAAGAGCGTGCAGCATATAAAAGAATGCGTAAAGAATACGGCATTAAAGGCACCATTAGAGCATTAGAAACCACTCACTCCAATGCTAATGGCTGGCATCCGCATTTACATGAGTTGTGGTTTATTGATCGTGGCTTCTCTATTAGCATGCTACGCAAAAAACTGCATGAAGCCTGGTCAAGGGCTTGTGTTGATGCAGGACTAGAGCGCCCAAGTCTTGCCAATGGTGTGGATGTTCGTGCAGGTGACTTTGCTGCTGACTATGTTAGTAAGTGGGGTATGGATTGTGAAATTGCTAAAGCCCATGTTAAAAAAGGCAAGAAGGGTGAGTCCAGATCTCCATTCCAGATGTTGGCTGATTATAAGCAAGGAGACATGCAAGCAGGAGCTCTATTTAGAGAGTATGCAGAAGCATTCAAGGGTAAGCGTCAATTAGTCTGGTCTAAAGGCCTTAAAGCTCTATTTGGAATTGAGCAAAAATCAGACAAAGAGGTGCTAGATGAGTGCAAAGAAAAAGCCATTCACAAGCTCAGTATTAATCGTGCAGATTGGAGTGCGGTTGTTAGGCACAATGCCCAAGCCTATGTATTGATATTAGCTGGGCTACGCTCTAAGCGTGAAGTTTATCAATTTATTGATCAGCTTAGAAGGACAGGGGCTCCTGGTGAAGGAGGCAATCCATCAGAACAGTTTAGGGCGGCTTAGTGTAAAGATAAGTTTTAAGGCAAATAGGAATGATTTATTTGATATTTTTTTCTTAACTCATAAAACTAGAGAAAAAATGAATAAATATAGCAAGAGTAATTACAATGCTAATTAAGAGGTTGAATGTTGAATATCTAGTTAACTGTCGAACACCATTTGCATAAAAAATTTTCTTAGATTTCTTTTTGCTGTCTATGTATTCATGCCATAATCCATCTTTTTTTCCATTTATGTAGTTACCAAAGCTTTCACCGTGTTTACTCCATTCAGATGAAGACCCTTGCTTTATTCCACTTTCGTAATTTGTGTATTTTTTCTTTTGGTTATTGTCATAAAACTCAGTCCAGGCATATTCTTTCAATCCATTAATATAATAACCCTCCATATGGGTGCTGCCATTTTTATGCTTGGTAATAAATTTACCAGTGTGAGGTGTATTTTTATAAGCAATACCGTCTTTAATAAAAACGTCACTTACTGTTGTTAGATTATCGCTATCAAATAAGTCTGGATTCCCGCCTTTAAATAACTCTATCTTTCCGTTTACATAAAGTACTGTTTGATCTAAAGACCCATCTCTATGCCATCGAGTGTACGCACCATTAAACACACCCAACAGGTAATCAGCTTCTATCTCTTTCTGGCCGTTATCATACCAACGAGTTGAAGCGCCATCTAATTCGCCTTGAAAGTAAATTTCATCTACAGCCTTTATTCCATTTTTATGCCAAGAGATATATTTTCCATCTAGTTTATTGTCAACATAAGTTGCCTGTTTTTCTATTTGTCCAGACTCGTACCAACACTTAAAGGGACCGTGCATATGCTCGCCTTTGTAGCTTACTTCAATTCTTTTATTGCCACTCTCATGAAACTCAACATACGGGTTATTGCTCTCAAAAAGATCGTAATAATTTAATGGATTATCAAGAGGTTTTTTACTTTTAAGTGCGCCTACTTTAGATATGTTATTTTTTTCTAATAAGTAGACTACATAAGAGTCATTTTCAGAAAAAATACTTGTCAAAATATCTATAGCATAAACAGTAGGTTTTTTTATTAATTGTGCTTCGTAAACACTACGCTGTAGCACTCTTTCAAAACCAACCGTTGGCACTATTTCTATACCAGAATTTTTTGGAAGTATTGGAGCGTGGTTTTTAATATACTCTTCAATCTCTTTACGTAGTTGAATAATATCAACATCATTTTTATTTAATAATTCAATAATTTCATCAACATTTGTTAACGCTAAAAGCAAGTGTTCTACTGTAACGAATTCTAAGCCGGAATTCTTAGCAGTAGTCATTACAATATTAATTTCTTGTTGTAGTTTTTTATCAATCATAAAAAAATAGGATTACAGAATAAAGTCTTATGCTTTTCAATAGGAGTTAATATTTTCGTTAATTCTGGAATATCCTGATTAATCCAAAATTGCCATATTCCATCTTTTTCAAAAGCATTTTTAGCGTAGTCATAATAGTTTGAATAGATTTTATTACCACTCTTGTCATAAAAATACCATAAACAAATAAGTGTGTCGTCATCCCTTTCAATGGAGCATAGTTTGTCGCCTTTTTTATCAAAAAAAGTGTATTTTTCTTTCCAAAAATCATCATTGTCAAAAGTGTATCTAGTCTCTAATTCATACTCCTTTGATCCATTAACATTAAAAGAAATGTATTTATCTGTTCCCGGTTCAAGTCTATAGCTTAGTTGGCCATTTTCATGCCAGCACATACTGCCATTGGGCAAAGTGTCATCATGTCCATGGTTATATTTTAGTTGCCCACTTTCGTACCATCCAATATCTACATAGTGATATACATAATGCGCCCATTCGTTTTTTACATTGCCATTTTTGTACCACGATTTTTTACTTATCATTAACACGCGATAAGGGTTTATTTTTATTTTTATTGGTTTACCAGTCATCAAGTCTATACCCATATCTATCGTATTGTATGGCCATGAATCCCAATCAGTCTCTGGTAATTCATGGAGAGCTCTATGAGATGGTTCGTAGTTAACTTGTGTCTTTATCTGACCGTCATCATACCAACATGCTTTGCTAACTTTTTTCTGGTCTTTGAATAATACAGCCTTTTGTATTTGGCCACTTTTATGCCAACTCACCCATAGACTATTCATCCTGCCATCAGAGTAAGTAACTTCAGATTTTTTACCTCCATCTCTATGCCAAAGTATTAGCCGGCCATTTTTAACGCCTTTACTATAATTAATCTCAGAACTTTTCTGACCACCTTCATACCAAGATGTACACAAGCCGTCTAACTTTCCATCCTTGTAGTTTGCCTTTGCTTTTATCTGACTGGACTCATACCAACACTTCCATGAGCCATGTAGAAGTCCATCTTGAAGTCCACCTTTAAAGTTTATTTCAATTCTTTTGTTTCCATTTTCGTGAAATTCAACATATGGATTGTTATTGAAAAGGTCATAAGTGTATGATTTTTCTTCATTTGGATAAGTGGTTGCTTTTAAGTCATTCATAATTTTCAGACTAGTTCGCCAATTAGTATGCCTTCTCTATAGGCCTCTTTGGCGGTCAGTCTTCCGTCTTCATTCCAGTATGACCAAGCACCAGTTTTATGTTGCCTATTCTTATCTATATTTGCAACGTATTTTCCATCCGTTTTCTTATGGCCGTTTGCATGCCATCTTGTATACATTCCATTTTTTAAGCCATGACTAAAGTCTGTCTTTAATTTTTTATTGCCATTTGAGTGCCATTCAACACATGTCCCGTTTAAAACACCATCAGCATAGTTCATCTTTGTTGCTATTTGTTCCTCAATTCTTGAGCTAAACACATAGTCAAATGTTTTTTTAGAATACCAATAAGTCCAAAGTCCGTGTCTTTCACCATTTTTATACATACCTTCACCTGATATGTGCCCATTAGTATGCCAACTACGCCAAATCCCGGTTCTTTTGTCATTGAGATATTGACCTTTTGTAGAAATTACACCTTCGATATGCCAATGGGTTTCAGGGCCATGACACATGCCGTCTTTCATATTGCCTTCAGAAATTTTTTGGCCATCATCCCACATAGTCCATAGACCATGTTCCTTACCATTTACATAGTTACCCTCACAGGCTTTTTCCTTATTATCGTAATATACAACAAGGCTTCCAGTGTATGGAATATCACTATCAAGTTGATAGGTAATGTCATCAATAGTTCGGATTTCAGGTGTTTGCAGGATCATTTAAATATTTTATTTGAATTATGAATATTGATGATGATATTTTTGATAATTCAACCATTGTAGAGGATAATAAATTTCTTATCAGGAGAAAGCATGAGCCAAGAAAAGAACCAGATTAAATGCCCAAATTGTGGAGAAGAAATAGATGTTAATGATATTTTGCATCATCAGGTTGAAAATCGACTTAAAAAAGAATATGAAGATAAGTCAAATAAACAAAAAGAAGAGTTTTCTAAACAAACGATAAATTTAGAAAAACAACGTCAAGATCTAGATGCTGAAAAGAGCAAGCAGCAAGAGTCCATAGATAAAAAAGTTAACGATGGAATCAAGCAAAAAGAATCAGATTTAAAAAAGCAGATTAAAGCTGATGTAGAAGAAGAGCAATCTGATGCCTTTAAATTACTTAAAGAAGATCTGGATGAAAAATCATCAAAAATTAAGGAGCTTAATAAGGCTACTGTAGAGGTTGAAAAACTTAAAAGAGAAAATAATGAAATGGAAGAGTCGATCAAGGCTCAAGCAGAAAAAGACTTTAGCCAAAAAATTATTGAAGAAAGAGAAAAAATCCATAAAGAAGAAGCTGATAAGAATGAACTAAAGCTCAGGGAGATGGAAAAACGCTTAGAAGACCAAACTAAGCTAACCGATGAAATGCGTAGAAAGCAAGAGCAAGGTTCTATGCAAACTCAAGGAGAAGTGCAAGAGCTGGCTATTGAAGAGTGGCTGGCGAAAAAATTCCCATTAGACACAATCCAAGAAATTAAAAAAGGCGAACGCGGCGCTGATTGTTTGCAAATTATTCATACTCATGCTAATCAGAATTGCGGGTCAATTTATTACGAAAGCAAGCGTACAAAATCTTTCCAGCCAAGCTGGATTGAAAAATTCAAAGCAGATATCAGAGAAAAGAATGCCAATATTGGCGTTTTAGTAACTGAAGTCATGCCAAGTGATATGGATAGGATGGGGTTGAAAGAGGGTATCTGGATTTGTTCATTTGATGAGTTTAAAGCGCTTTGTGAAGTTTTGCGTGAATCAGTTATTCAAATAAGTGGCGCTATTGCCACTCAAGAAAACAAAGGCGAGAAAATGGGAATGTTGTACGACTTTCTTACAAGTAATGAGTTTCGTTTACAGATTGAAGCAATTGTAGAGGGTTTTACTCAAATGAAAACTGACTTAGAAAAAGAACAAAGAGCAATGGCGAGCATGTGGAAGAAGCGAGAAAAGCAAATCGATAAAGTGTTACTTAATACCACTTATATGTACGGTTCAATTAAAGGTATCGCTGGCAATGCAGTGCAGACAGTTGCATTATTAGAATTACCCGTGGATGAGGTTGAGGAGGATAAATGAGTAGTAAAGAAGATAAAATTAAAATTAAAGTTGCTATTGCAAGACTGAAGAAAAAAAATGCTTTTTATAAGGATTATTGCAAGTCTAACAAAATTAAAATTAAAGGAAGGGTCAAAGAGGCGATTGATTCAATAAATTTATTATGCAAATTAATAACGAAATTAGCAGCCCGAAAGGATTTTTATCAAAAGCTACCTGAAGGATTTGAAGGCCCTTGCGGTTATGTTCCAAGCGCCATTTTGCATATTGTTGAGTCGGCAGAATTGGCCTGGGAGCCGGCTGTAACAAAGTGTACTGACATAAAGAATGTTGAAAGAGATGTTAGCATGTTTGGGTGTTTTCCTTGGACATCTGAGTCTTACCCATGGCCTACTTATTTTGATAAAAATAATAAGAAAGTTTACGCTGCTCCAGGCATGCAAATTGATTTAGAAGGTATAAAAGAATTTAATGAAGATAATCTTGGCGATGGTTTATTGCAAGTATGGTTTACTGATAATCTTAAAAACAGTAATGTTGATATAGTATTAATTCCAAGATCAATAGTAAATAAAGAAGATCCAGATGTTACTTTTTATGAGTTTAAAAAGCCAATGCAGCATATATGGAATTCTGATTTATTGACTGATATTGGTTTGGAGGAAGGTGATATAGCAGAGGAAGAGTCAAAAGATTGGATTATTAGTGATTGGAAAATGACAGGAGTTCAAACTGATGAGATTGATATCTTGCCAGAATTTAGCGATGAATGGGATCGTGTTGATGTTGATGAATTTAATTTTACTTATAATACGTCTAAAATTATAAATATGATTTATGATTTGTTAGATCAAAGGCATGAGTATGACATTACTTCTTTGTTTGGCGTCCCATCGGTAATTCAAAAAACTTGGCAAGATTTCTATAATGAGGGAAATCGTAATTTATTATCATTAAATTCAGATAAAAATATTCAGTTATTAGACGATGAGGTTTATGCGCAATTAATGTATAAAAAAGAAAATGATGAAGTTAGTTTTTCTTTTTATTGGGATTGTGATTAATTCAATAGTTTTATTAGAAGGCAGAAAATGACAAAAGAAGTTAAAGAATTATTTACTAGAGATGATGGCCTTTGGTATGCCAAAGGTGCAAAAAAGCCATTTACTGGTAGTCATAAGTTGTATCACGATAATGGTTTGATAGAATCAGAGGCAAATTACAAAGACGGTAAGCTAGATGGCAGGGTGACCGCTTGGCATGAGAATAGACAAAAATCATTTAAAGCAAATTACAAAGACGGCAAGGAAGACGGTAAGATGGCTTTTTGGTATGAGAATGGTCAAAAAAGACAAGAGGCAAATTCCAAAGATGGTGAGTATGAAGGTATTAAAACTGAATGGCATGAGAATGGACAGAAATGGATAGAGGAAAATTACAAAGATGGTAGGTTAGATGGCAAAAGGTCCCAGTGGTATGAAAATGGTCAGATAGAATCAGAGGCAAATTACAAAGACGGTAAGCTAGATGGCAAGACAACTCAGTGGTATGACAATGGTCATAAAGATTTAGAGGCATATTTCAAAGACGACAAGGAAGATGGTATTAGAGTTCAATGGCATGAGAATGGAAAGATAGAGGCAGAGACAAATTACAACGACGGCAAGTTAGATGGTGAGGCGACTCAGTGGTATGACAATGGACAGAAATGGATAGAGGAAAATTACAAAGATGGTAAGAGAGATGGGAAATATACTTCGTGGAATGAGAATGGCCAGTTAGAAGTAGAGGCATATTTCGAAGATGGTGAGTGTGTCGGTGGAGACTGTTAACCAAAACATCTATTTATGAAAAAAAACTTAAAAATGAATAAACAACTACAAGACTGGAATACAGCAGAATTAATTGCTTTCCTTAAGAAAGCTGCCATGGCTTATCGAGATGGTAATCCGCTAGTAGATGATGATATTTATGATCATGTGTATCTAGCAGAGTTGCAAAAGCGAGATCCTGAGCATCCTTTTCTACATCAGGTGGAGGCAGAGCCGGATTTTGGCGATGGCCGTTTAAAGCACCCAGAACCAATGCTAAGTACAGAGAAATCATATTCAGTTGAGGAAACGCAAAAATGGGTTAACAGAATGCGCTCAGAGGCTATTAAACAAAATATAGAGCAATTTAGTATAGAGGTTATTGTTACTGCTAAATTAGATGGGTTAGCGGCTATGTTGCGTGATGATGGCATACTTGTTACCCGAGGAGATGGCGCTTATGGCAATAACATAACTTCTGCTCTTGATAAAGGGGTTGTTGATTTAGGCAAAGGTGTGTCGAGTGTTGGCGAATTGGTGATGGTGCAGAAATATTTTGATCAACATCTTAAGGAGTTATATTCGCACCCTCGAAGTGTTTGTGTCGGCGTGGTTAATTCAGATGAAATTAATAAAGACTTTATTAAGGCGTTAAAAGATAAGGCTATTCGCTATGTACCTTATACAACACTTGATCGGTGGACAGGATCTTTATCTGATTTAATAGAAAAACATGATGAAATACAGAAGCAAATTAGAGATACTTCAGAATATCCTATTGATGGCGTTGTTGCCGAAATAACACATGAAAAATTAAAATCAGTACTTGGTTACACTTCACATCATAATCGTTGGCAAATTGCTATTAAACAGCGAGCAGCTTCTAAAGAGGCAGTTGTTCAATCAATTATTTGGCAAACAGGCAGAACAGGGCGAATTACACCAGTACTCAAAATAGAGCCTATTGAGATATCTGGGGCGATTATCTCGCGTATTACCGCCCATCATGCTGGCAACGTAAGGGATTTAAAATTAGGCGAAGGTGCTATTATTAATGCAGAACGATCAGGCGAAGTGATACCGAAAATTGTGGGAGTGGTCAAGCCTGCAAATAAAGCCAATATTCCAACTATGTGTGAATCTTGTGGACAAGATCTTGTGTGGGAGGGGGATTTTATCGCTTGCACTAATCACATTAGTTGTCCTTCACAAATTATAAATACCTTAGAGCATTTTTTCCGTACACATGGCCAGGTTGATGGATTTGGCCCTAAAAGCGTTGAAAAACTAGTTAATGCTAAGATTGATACTTTAGAAAAAATATATTCATCAAGTGAGAATGATTTTAAAAAAGCCGGTTTTGGTGGCGGGCAATCAAAAAATCTAAGAGGGGAGCTTGATAGGTCGCAATTAGTGCTAATAGAAGATTGGCGTTTCTTGGCAGCGTTTGGCGTTTCTAAGTTAGGTAAAGGTGATGGTAGAAGGTTATTGCAATATATGCGATTAGAGTATTTGGGCAATGTAACAAAAGAAGAGATTATTGCGGTAGATGGTTTTGCTCAAATATCTGCTAATATTATAGTTGCAGAATTATCCAAATTATGGCCAACAATAGAACGCATGATTAAGCTTGGTTTTAATTTAGAGCAAACTCCTCTTATTGCAGAAACTAAGTCAATTGAATCGGTAATTGCTGGCAAAAAAATCGTATTCACAGGCAAGATGCTTCAAGGTTCAAGAGATCAAATGAAAAAAGACGCTATGCAATTAGGCGCACAAGTTCAAAGCGCCGTATCAGCTAAAACAGATTTACTCGTTTGCGGTGAAAATGTTGGTGCTTCAAAAAAATCTAAAGCAGAAAAGTTAAGCGTAAAAATGCTAAGTGAAAATGAATATTTTGAATTATTAAGAGAGTAAAAAATGACAGATATACTTACCGAACATCTAACGCAATTATTAGAAAACGCAGAGACCTATGTTCTTAAAATAATTGCTCAAAACCCTAATACCCCAACCATATTTCTGGAAGCACTAGCAAAAGACAAAGACAAGTATATTCGTCACTATGTAGCTGTAAATCCCAACACTCCAGGAAAAGCACTAAAAGAGTTATTAAAAGATAAATTCGAAGCAATTCCAAGCGCTGTTGCTCAGAATCCTAATACGCCAATTGCATTATTGGAAATATTAGCAAAACATGAAGATACTCGCTCTTCTGTAGCCCGAAACCCTAATACCCCGGGAAAAATACTAGAAGAGTTGTCCCATCAAGGTTTTTCGATGCGTAGTTTTGTTGCTGAAAATCCTAATACTGCCATCAAGGTATTAGAAGAATTATCAAATGATAATAATTATTTTGTTCGTTGCCATGTTGCTCAAAACCCCAATACACCAATAGAAATATTAGAAGAATTATCTAAAGATAACGACGAATATGTTCGCTCTGGTGTGGGTAAAAACCCTAATACACCAATAGAAATATTAGAAGAATTTTCAAAAGATAAAAATGAAGATATTCGTTACAGTGTAGCCTTAAATACTAACACTCCCATCGCGATTTTAGAAAACTTATTGATAGACCCTCGAGAACATGTTCGAGGAGGTTTACTTCTAAACCCCAGTGCTTATTCATCTGTTAAATTAACTAATAAACTTAAAACAAGCGATCTATTATCACTCTACGCTATGAGAAGTACCAATACTCTTCTGTTAGAAAAGCTATCAATGATAGATGGTAGAACTATTCGTAGCGATGTTGCTAATAACGTCAATACCTCTACCAAAGTATTAAAAAAACTATCTAAAGATGATGACCTTTACGTCCGCAGGGCTATTGCTCAAAACCTTAATACACCCATAGAGTTGTTAATTGAATTATCACAAGATAAAAAGGGTGGTGTTCGTGGAGGAGTGGCTTCTAATATATTTACACCGAATAAAATATTGCAAAAATTATCTGCAGATGCAGATGCAGGTGTGCGTATAAGTGTTGCATCGATGAGTAATGATTTAAAGATTTTGACAAGTCTAGCAAAAGATAAAGATGAGAGTGTGCGTACAAGTGTTGCATTTAGTAAAAGTGCAACAGTGGAAATCTTGACAGAGCTTGCTAAAGATGCTGAAACTCTTGTGCGTGCACATGTTGCTAAAAACCCTAATACACCTAATAATATATTGTTATTTCTAGCAAAAGATAAAGAAGAGATTGTACGCATTAGAGTTGCACAAAATAAAAAAATATCAATGACAATTACTAAGCAATTGGCGAAAGATAAAATCAGAGATGTGCGGCATTGGGCAATTGAAGAAAGAAGATTTTCAAGCAAAACAAAAAAATCTTTAAGATTACTGCGACCAAAAGAAGTAAAGGCGGTAGTTAAATATTTTGAGCTAACTGATAGTAAATCAACCAAATTCTGGGAAGTAGAGCAGAAAGATTCTTCTGTTCATCTTCGTTGGGGCAAGATAGGTACTAATGGACAATCTAAAATTAAAGAACTTGATTCAAAAGAAGATGCAACAAAAGAAGTAGATAAACTTATTAAACAAAAAACTAAGAAGGGTTATATAGAGGCAGAATCTATACCTGTTTATCAAGAAGATAAAGACAAAATCAAGGTTTCAATTTCTAATTTAAAGAAAAAATTATCTAAATACAAGTCATATTGTAAAACTAATAATATTAAGATCACAGGCAAGGTTAAAAAGAACATTGATTCAGTTAATCAACTGTGTAAATTGACAGATAAATTATCTAATTGTTCAGATCTTTATCAAAAAACTAAATATGACCATAATTATTTACCCGGAGTTGTAATTTATGCTCTAGATTCTGCAGAAATAGCATGGGGACCAATTACAAAACAATGTAAAGATATTAAGAATATTAAAAGAGAAGGCGATATGTTTGGTTGCTTTCCTTGGACATCTAAATCTTACCCTTGGCCTTCTTATAAAAATATTGAAAACAAAGATGTGTATATGTCACCAGGAATTCAAATTGATTTAAGGGAGATGACGGAACTTTGTAAAGAAGATTTGGGTGATGGTTTATTACAGCTATGGTTTCCGGAAGACTCCTCAGAAAGCGAAGTAATACGCGTAATTTCTAGAAAAACTTTAGAGATAGAGAGTCCGGACAGTACTTATTATAATTTTGAATCTGGAGGGGTGGTAGAGGTTGGTGAGGGATGTTGGGGTGAAATGAGTCATTTGGGATGGGCTATCAAAGATTATAAAATGATTGGAATACAAACAGACAATTACTTTTTTTATTCTTTTGAAGATTATGAGAATGAACTGCATGATAGAACATTAGAGATTGCTTCAGAAATATCAGAATTAATGTATGAGATGCATGTTAATGATACTTCATTTTTTGGCGTTCCAGATCCGATTCAAACTAATTGGATCGAGTTTTATGATAAAGGTGATCGTAATTTATTATCTCTAAGCTCTAAGGAGTATTTTTGCTTGGGAACAGATGATACAGGGCAGGTAATGTATAAAAAAGAAGACAACGGAGAAATTAGTTTTTCATTTTATTGGTCGCATTATTAATGATGAAAGTTTACAAGACAACTCGGGGCTACGTAAAATTACTAATAAGTAGTTTGAGTAAAACATAACGGGTAACGGTTTAGAAGCTTAAGGCAGGAAACAAATGGAAAAACACATTCAACTCTATATGATTGTACTTGGTCTTCTTGGTGCAGTATTAGGTAGTATTTTCTATTTAATCCTTGTCATCGCTAGCTCTTCATCTGATAATAGCATCTCTCAAGTATTGTTAAGTCATTGGCAGTATATCACCGCCGGTGTCATCAGTGCTATTTCCCTAGGAGGTACAATATTTTTTGCTTTTCATGATCGAGTAGAAAAACTAAAGAAAGAACACGATGTATTTATATCTATTCCAATGACTGGACTCGACAGCGAAGAAAAGTACAATAAAATTCATCATGAGGCTACCGAAATTGGTCGTGTGCTTACGCAAGAAACTGAGGTAAACAATATCTATTGTGCGGCAATCAAGTACCAAAGTCTCAATAAAATTCAGAATGCAACTGTAGCAGATGACCTTAATCATTTAAAGAAGAGCAAGTACTTTATCCTGATCTATCCTGAAAAACTAGTAACAAGCTGTTTGGTTGAGGCGGGTTACGCAATATGCCTAGGAATACCATGTATTCTGTTTGTCAGAGATAGGAATCACTTGCCATATATATTAAGAGAGATAGGCCAAAAGACATCAAATGTGATTATTAACCAATGTGAAAATAACGAAGACTTGTCAGGCTTTATTTCAAGAGCAGGAAAAGATCTATTTAAAACTTAATCTAGGTAATAAAATGCAATGAATAAATTACAAGCAATAAAAGCTAAATTAGTTAACAAAGGCTACCGAATCTCTGTTGCAGAAAGCCTAAGTTCTGGGAATATCCAGTCGCGCATTGGAAGTATTCCTGGTGCGACCCAGTTCTTTGAAGGAGGGGTGACAGTCTATAGTCTTGAGCAGAAAGCTAAGCTCTTGAATGTTGATAAAATCCACGCAGAAGTAGTAGATAGCGTATCAGAGAGAGTGGCTCGAGAGATGGCGTTAGGAGTGTGTGAATTATTCAACACCCAAATTGGTATTTCAACGACAGGCTATGCAGAGCCCAGTGAGGAGATGGGGGTAGAGCAGCCTTTTGCTTTTTTTTCTATATGGAACAATGTAGCTAAGATAGAGTTAGAAAACCAGAGAGTGATTCTTGACAGAGGATCTCGAATCGGAAATCAGGAAATGATTACAGAGGTTGTCATTGATCAGCTGGCACGGATCCTTGGAGAGATGTAACCAAATGATGCTCAAGACATTTTCTAGAGAGTATTTGTAACAGATAGAAGAAGTTTCAATGAGCATGACAGTCACTAAAAAATGTGAAGATATAGTATATGTTGAAACATTAACTAGTTAATGCTTCTAATTTAACAGAAGAAATATAATGACAAAGGAAGTTAAAGAATTATTTACTAGAGATGATGGCCTTTGGTACGCCAAAGGTGCAAAAAAGCCATTTACTGGTAGACACAAGTTGTATCACGATAACGGTCAAATTAGAATGGAAGCACCTTTTAAAAATGGTGAAAAAGATGGCGTAGAAAAACAATGGTATGAAAATGGTGAGATCTTTTTAGAGGTTAATTACAAGCATAATAGGGCAGAAGGGTTGTGCACGTATTATCACGATAATGGAAACAAACAAGTCGAAGGTGTATACAAAAATGGTGACCAGGAAGGTATTTGGTCTTACTATGATGAAAATGGCAAAAAGCTTTCAAAATTCGATGTCTTTAAAAATGGAGAGCTTGTTGAGCGAGATGGCGTTAAAGTAAGCTATTTTTCTAACTTAGTTAATGGATACGAAGAGACTTACTCCTTAAGGGTGCAAGAATGGTACGAAAATTATCAGCCTGGCGGCACTTCATACGAGGATGTTGCCAAGATGTGCAATTACCCAACTAACACTATTATTGTAGATACTGGCGATGTCTCTTACCTTGTCTTAAGGCTCAATGAGGAGCCTGTTAAATTAGATCCATTCTATGATGTGTCTGAAGATTCGATGGACTCTAGTTATGCTGGCCCGATTATGAGCACAATTTCCCCAGTAGGTGGATTTAGCTTAGTTAGATATTTACCAGGTGTTGATGCTTTTGATTATCCAAGTATTGATAATTCACCGCCATTCGGCGATGGATACAACTTGGCATATGATTCATATGAGATTTTTTTCGAAAAAAGTCAGAAAATGTTCAAAGACTTGGATTTGGATGACGAGAAAAATTATATCCTTGGTCGAAAATTAATAATTTCTGCATTGAAACTGAGCGATGTAATTACTGCTTTAATGAACGAAGACATTGATGATGACAATGGAAAACAAATGTCATTAGACGATAAGTTAAATGATAGTAGTGTTGTAAAGCTATTTTCAACTATAGTCCCAGAAACAATTCAAGAGATATATGAGTGGGCTGCTAGTGATGATGAGGATTATGATGATGAGAGCTTAGAGGGTGATGTGGATGATGAGGAGTTGCTTAAAGGAGTGGAATATCGTGATGGCAATATGACAACATATTGGCATGACAATGGCCAGAAAGAGTCCGAAGGTTTGTTGGTTGATGGTGCTAAATGTGATGATTGGACATACTGGTATGAAAATGGCGAGGTGAGTTTAGAGGAACTTTATAACGAAGATGGTGAGTTAGATGGCACATCAACCTTTTATTATGAAAATGGAAATGTTCAAACTCAAGGTGAATATGAAGATGGACAGCAGCAAGGCGTTTGGATTTACTGGGATGAGGAGGGTGGTATTAAAGGTAAAGAGCTTTTTGAAGATGGTGAATGCATCGAATCAGAGAAATATTAATTAGGCATGGCAAAATAAAAAAAATAGCTAATAAATTAATATCTAAAATAGAAATTAATATATGAACAAATAAGAAAAGGAGTAAGTATGTCTGATAATCAACCTCGTAATTTTAAAAATATTGAAAAATCTTGGATAGCTGGAATTTATTCTCCAGAATATTCTGGAATGGAAGACTGGATGGTTTCAGTTATTGATGAGGGTGATGAGGATTTGGAAACGAAACAGGATTACTATTTTGATTCAGAATGGGATGCAGAAGAATTTCTTGAAGAAAACAATTTCGAAGAAATATTACAAGATGAGGACGAGGATGAATATGAGTGGACTGAAGAATCTGAAAGTGTTAATGAGACAATAGAGGTTAATGACAAAGATGAAGAGTGGGCATGGGAGTGGGAGAAATCTAGTTATTCTTCAGATACAGATAAAGAGACTTATATGCGGGCAACGCTGGAATCTCCAGAAAAGTTAAAAAGAAAAAAGTGGACAGTTACCCTTGTAATTGACGATAAAGAGAATGAATATTTATATGGTACGAAAGAAGATGCAAAAAAGTTTATTGATGGGTATGGATTTTCTGTAGATTCAGATATTGACGAAGATGACAACAATACAATTAAAGTTGGTATTAGCGTATTGGGTAATAAAGAAAATAACCGTGTTGCGACATACATGTCAGAAGAGGATGGATTTTTAGTAAAGGGATCTGAAGAAGGTGAATATATTTTTGAACGTAAAGCTTTAGAAAACGAAGATAAGGCGGTAGAACTTGCTAATGATTGGATTAATAAGGATGGCGAGTTTAAATAAAGTTTACTTAATAAATACTATTTAATTGACTAAGAAGATAACAACTCGTCTATCTCCAAAAGCATATGTTGCATTGAGAGAGGTGTATGACTTTTCATTTAAGAAAAGAGCAGAGAAGCTGGAACAAGCTGAAGAGTACAGTTTTTCAATATTACTTTATTGGAATCGAATAGAGATGCTGACTAAGATTCTTAAATACCATCATAAGATTGATAACAGCTACCCTGATAAGCTTAATTTTATTAATAGAAGTTGGAGTATTTTAAAAAATCTATATTTATTAAATAATAAAAAATATCAGTTAATATTTGGTGATGGAAATAAAGCCCAAGATAGTCTTTGGGGTGTTAGAGATCAAATAGTTCATGCAAATCGCATTCTGGCAGAGTGCGAATATGAAGTATTTAAAGATGCATCTAAATGGGTGTTTGAACAACTGTTTACTAATATGCCTGAAACACATGATTTGGCGCGAAAGCAATATTTAGAACATAAGAGGGGGTATGACAAAAGAGCAAGATAGTAAAAGTATTCGTGAATTAGGTGTTGATCCTGAAACTGGAAAATCAGTCACAGCTGCATTGGATCGTTATGGCGCTTATGTTTGTATTGGCAATGAGTTAGATAGAGAATTTAGGGCGTTAACAGTCAAATATTCTTTTGGTATGATTACATTAGACGAAGCATTAAAACTTTTCAAATTTCCTAGAAATCTTGGACAAACACCTGAGGGGGAGGAAGTTGTTGCAGACGATGGTAATTATGGGCCATCTATTCGTTATGGTGATAAAGAATATATTTCATTATTTAGCCACACTGCTGAAGATATTACACTTGATGAGGCTTTAGAATTGATCGTCATTCACAAGAAAAAGATGGTAAATAAAATAAAAATTAAAAAAGCAACAGGCATCCAGTTTAATGAAAAAATTAAGGATAAACTATACAAATCACTAGTGCCAGATAGTGGTGAATCAGAATCAGTACAAGGAGAATTAATTCGCCAATACTTTAGTGTTATGCATGAGGTTTTTGGAAATGGTAGTGGTAATTGGATGGAATATAAGTATGAGACCAGCCTAAAGGGTTATTCCAAAGAGTATTTTATAGAGTTAGCTAGAAGTTATTTGGATGACAATCCTGAAATATCAAGTGAGACCGAAAATGCTAAATTCCTAAAAAATCTTCAAGAGTGTGAAGATATTTCAGATATTGAGGATTTGTCCTCTGAGTATATTTTTAGCTATGACGGTTCACTTGTTCCAGATTTTTCTAAATGTACTACCTCTCAAGAGCAGTTAAATACTGCGATATATTGGGATGAGTATTTAAATTGGATGTTTAAATGGCTGTCGGACCATTCATTACCAGAGTGGGATAAAAAATATGTAGAAAATCTCCGAAATTCCTTTGAAGTTTTTAGACCAGAAGTGCCTATTGGAGTTATTAGTGACAAATCTGAGGAAGAATGGCATCGCCAAAATAAAGGTAATGAGTCCACCATAACTGGGCGTGATGAGATGAATGCGCAAAGTTTTATCGAATCAAGTATTTATAATTGGATTTATAAAAACTCAGATTTAATAGATTTAGATGGCAATCCTTTAAATGTAAGTATAAGTGATATTTTTAAAGTGGTCAAATAGGAGGTTGTATGTTAATCAGCGAAATGCCAGATACTGGATTTAATTCAATAATTCAGCTGTATGTAGTCAACTATATAGAGAATCAAGATGCTTGGTATGATGAGTATAAAGATAGACTTTCTAGAGATGACGAATCAAATTGGAAAAGTAATTGGGATTATGATTTCAACACATGTCTTGTTACTGAGGGCGACCTCCCTTGTTTAGTTATAAAAAAGAATGGTGATTTAATTAAACTACACCCTTTCTTTTATACCAGTGAAGAATCAGTTAATTTTGAAAGTGAAGGTAATACTATTAGAATAGGGAGTATTGCTGGTAATTTAGTTACTGTTGCCTATTTTGAGGGTGTAGATACTTATAATTATCCAATATATAATCCAGACGATATTTTTGGTTTTTTAGGTGAATATGAGCCTTATATGAGAATATCTATTGATTTACATGAGGGGTGCTTTACAGCATTTCAAGATGATTTCGATGATTTGGATATAACCAGCGAGGAATACTATAGTTTGGGGCAGCAGTTGTTATTAAGTTGTTTAAAGACTGCAATGGAGGTTATGGATGAAGCTGAAGATAACGATGTCAATTTTAATGATTACGATATCTCAGATCTTAGTAATTATGGCTGGGCAGAGATTCTTAATCTTTCCCCATCATCCGACGAATTTAAATTTATAGCTCAACAGAATAGTGATCGCATAGTTGATATATTAAATACAATAGAACAAGGGAGAGAGGAGTAATGAAAGAGAAAGACTATAAATATGAAAAAAATGATTTGATGCAGTTAGACAAACTAACGATTGAATTGATTAAAGGTGATTTGGAAATAATTCTTCCAGAAAAATATATGCCTAGCAAGATAACAGATAGCACAATACAAACTTATAAAAATGCTGTCAAAAAAGCAATCAAAGATGATGATGGCTCGAAAGCCACATTAGCAGGATCTGGCGGTATTGATAATGCTGAGGCATATCAATTTTATGCAGAGTTTGGCGCTTACGCTGTCGCTTGTGAAGCGCATCCAGATAATGAAGAAGAGATTTATAAATTAACAATACAAAAGGATTAGGAAATAAACTTAATCAATATAATTACAAAGTTGAATAACTTACATATTTTCAAGTACGCACTAAGGGATGCTGGGCGTTGTGAATAAAAAAACTGAAAAATTTATTCAGAAAGCGATTGCCATTCATGGTGACCGATATGATTACTCAAAAGTTAATTACACGCGAGCAATAGATAAAGTAATAATTATTTGTAGAAAACACGGAGAATACAGCCAGGGACCTTCAGAGCATTTGCAAGGAAGGGGGTGTAGAGGTTGTGGATTTGAAAGAGTATCAACTGCTGACTCCATAAAAATGGCACGTAAAGTGCATGGCGATAGATTCAATTATTCAAAGTATCATTTTGTTAAAAGTATTGCCAAAACAACAGTTACATGCAAAATTCATGGCGACTTCTTGGTATCCCCAAACGCACATCAAAGAGGATCTGGCTGTCCTGCTTGTTCAGGTCTAGAAAGGGGTAAGAAGAAAGCCGCCAGTGCTCGTAATAAATTTCTAGAAAAAGCCAAAGCAGTCCATGGGGATACTATTGACTTCACAAAAACGGAATATATTACAGCAAAAGAAAAAGCAATATTTGTCTGCCCGACCCATGGAGAGTGGGAGGCAAGACCAGACAATATCCTACATGGAAAAGGATGTCCGGGTTGTAGAAGGCAAAAAATAATAGAGATAAATAAACATAAGTCATTGCAAGCGGCTAAAGAGTTTTCTAGTAAGGCGAGCGAGATACATCAAAATAAGTATGATTATAGTCAATCGAAATATATTTCAGTACATAAAAAAATTGAAATAATTTGCCCTAAACATGGGGGCTTTTGGCAAAGTCCCGCAAACCACTTGTCAGGTGAAAATGGTTGTCCTGATTGTAGTATTTTTGGTTACAGAACTTCGAAACCAGGGTGGTTATACCTACAAACATTAAGTGATGAATTTATTAAAATAGGCATAACAAACCATACGCCTGAACGACGCATGAAGGAGCATAAAAGAAATAGCACATTACAACATAAGATAGTTGGAAAATGGCACTTTGATGATGGAAATATTCCATTATCTATTGAAACAAAAATAAAGCGTTCATTTGAGTGTGGTGTTGTGTCATCAGACGTGATGGAGGATGGTCATAGTGAAACTATGTACATTTCAGAATTGCCGAATGTTTTGGCAATGATTAGAGATATACTCAATAACATTCGTGTGCCATAGATGAATGACTATTTTGAAAGGATTAGAGGTGAGATCCAGAAAGATAATGCTAGATCTAAATTTCAAGTTGAAAAATACGAAAACAATAAGTGCTGGAGTTATGCTTATTTGGCACGGTGGGTTGTTTTAGAACATGGCCTAAAGTCACTCTACAATTCATACAATAAGCGATGCATAAGGGATGGTGCGCTAGAATGGATTGAGTATCTTGATGGAAAAGAGAAAAAAGCCCCAAACAAAATCAAAGATTTTTCTGTGCAAACAAGAAATATTCCAAAATATAAGACTATTGAGGAGTTGCTGGGAAAGTGTAATTGTGTAAAAGATGCAATCGATTCAAAGAAAAAATATTATTCAAAACGGAATAGAATTGCTCATAAGGCGGAAGAGTTTAGGTCAGAAAAAGACTATTTCAATTATAAGAGGGTGGTTGATGATGCGATAAAACAATTACTAACCAAACTCACACAAAAAGTGAATATGAAAATATAAGAAATAGAGGGGTGTAAATGAAAAGAATAGATTGCGCTTATGCTGTGGTCGTATGCATCGATAAGGAGATAAAGAGCAGTTGTATAATATTGCCAGAAGCAATATCATTAAAGAAACTTGAGGAGTTAAGTGGTTGTAGAGTTCAAACAATCGGCATGTCTTATGAAAAATTTATTAAACCTAAATTGTTGAAGCGCGGTATTAAATCACAGAAGACTGGTAAGCCAGTTGTTCTGGAATTAATGGAGAGATAATTCTAATCCTGTTGGGTACTCGAATGAACTTCATTTATAAAGAAGTTGCTTTGGAGTTATCTGGGTAAAAGTGGAGTACAACCTTTTTATTTACAATGGAGACTCTATTTTTAGCAAGCGTTAGAAATAGGAGGATTACATTGTCAGTTAATGATAATTTTCAATATTTTTTAAAGTGTTTTTAAGGTAGATTGTTAAGTAATTATCTTACCTTTATTTGTAAATTGATATTTAGTATAAAATTCATAGCATTACAACCGAGGTAGTTATGAGCGAAACCAATCGCATAGAATACAAAAGACAACTTACTAAAGAGCTAGATTTAGAGAAAGAGGTGATTGCTTTTCTAAATTATCATGAAGGTGGTATTGTATATATTGGTATTGATAACCAAGGTGACACTTATGGTGTATCTGATATAGATGGTGATATGCTTAAAATCAAGGATCGTATTAAAAATAATATTCAGCCATCATGCATGGGTTTGTTTGATGTGAGTTCTGATATAAAAGATGATCAAGATATTATTAAAATAACTCTTGCTAGTGGTTCTGAAAAGCCATATTTTAAGAAAAAATTTGGCATGACTGCAAAAGGCTGTTTTATTCGTATTGGCTCTGCATCTGAACCCATGCCACAAAGAATGATTGATGATTTATTTGCTAAGCGTACACGCAACTCTATAGGCAAAATTAAATCCAATCGTCAAAACCTGACCTTTGAACAGCTTAAGATATATTATGAAGGACGAGGTACGCCGTGTAGTGGTCTGACAAACTTGGACACAAAGATAGCCTTATAATACAAACTATAAGGAGGTCAATAAATGACACAAGTAAAAACCAGGAAGCAACGCGTAATGTTTACGGTTGAACAAAAGCTAGATTACGTTAAATTAATGGTCAATGAGGGCTACACCAACAGACAAATTATTGACATATCTGGCGCAGGCCCAACAGCCGTTGCACGCTGGAAGAAGCAATACTTAGCTGAGCTTGGTGGGCAAACGCCAACAAGTGGCAAGGCAATGACACCTGAGCAGCAAGAGATTCAGTCGTTAAAGAAGCAATTGTGGCGAGCCAAACGGGATAACGAGATATTAAAAAAGGCAACAGCCTTGTTCGCTATGGACAATCAGTAACTAATATGATTACCAAGCTGAGCGAGGCTTGCCAACAATATAATGTGCAAGAGTTGTGTGATTTATTTGATCACGCTCGTAGTAGTTATTACTACCAATCTAAGGATAAGCCAATAACTAATTCAACCAAGAGCATTATCAAAT
>Ga0233441_1001383_pt1 | contig 21367 bp, 22 predicted proteins | sample SI_123_September_4_FD_182781 | JGI IMG/M metagenome (GOLD analysis project Ga0233441, IMG submission 182781) | Seawater microbial communities from Saanich Inlet, British Columbia, Canada - SI_123_September2016_135_MG | ecosystem: Environmental > Aquatic > Marine > Inlet | place: Canada: British...
AAGATCCACTTGCAAGGACTCTTTACAAAAAGACTGTCAATCCTGATGGATGGGAAAAGGGGCATTGGCAGGAAAGCTATTCAAAAGCCTACTGTGTGTATCTTGATAAAAAGGACAGGGATCCTCAAAGTGTTATTTTTAAGCTGACCGAGAAGGATGACCTGGGCTCAATCACTTTCAAGCATTTCATACAGGAGGCACAACCCTCCAATCTCTTTGACACTCAATTTCTGATCAGGTTCTATGAGCAATTCTGTTTCAATAGATCAATGATTATGATTGAAGGGCTTGATCCTTGGGAGGCTTTGCAGAATGTATCATTAATCCCTAATCAGCATCTCGACGAATTCCTCCTCAGTACACGAGGAATTTTAATGTGGAATCATCAATATCTGCAGCTATTGCAACTCGTTTTCCCTGGTTTTGAAAAGACACCCAACCTCTTGTGGCATCTAGGACTCAATAAAATGAGTTACTGGCAAAAAATTGAGCAAGTCCAGCACGGTGGAAATTCCCTAAAAACTCTTCTGAAGGATAGGCTAAAATGTGGTTTGACTAGTCAACCTCTTTTGAGAACTGCGTTGAACCTTTGGGATCATTTAGCATATTAGGGATCATAAATATGAACCATAAGACCGGTGAGATATATAAGTCTTGGGTATATAAATTAGCTTGTTAGGAAGGCTCTTGTATTTCTATATTAGATAGAATCAGCAACAAAAATATTATTGGTCCAGATACAGTAGAGGAAGGGGAGCACTTGTATGAGTCAACGTGAATATATTATCAGAGATAAAATTGGTGATGGGGGCACCCTCGTATTGGTGACTGCTGAGGATTGGGTCTATACAGATGTGAAGCAATTTTTGGATAATCCTGATTGGGAAGTCTTTGAGTTTACCCATTATGAGCATTTAAATATTACCGATAAAACAGAAGTTATGTCTACTGAAGAGTGGTTTGACAGGTATTCAACGAAAAAATAATTCGGTGGAATAATTACCCAAACATGTTGTTTGTTGCCTCAAAAATACATTTACACAAACAGTGATGGTAGCTATCAAGAATCAATTCGATTCATCTCGGGTTTTATCCAAATGAGTCATCCACATAATAGGGATAATAATCTATTTAGCGAAATTTAAAGGAGAAATATTGTGGGATTATTTAAGAAGATTAAGGACAAATTAGTAACAGATCCGAGCGAGACTGATAAGACATTAACTAGTGTTGGTTCTGAACAATCCGCAGAACTCTCAGTTCCTGACCGAGAGTGGGGAATCATGGAACACCTAACCTATTATTTTATGGCTTATGCCAGCTTTGCGGATGGAAATTATGATAAAGAAGAAATGAGTAAAATCTTTCAATTTTTGTGTAGGTGGACTCAGCCTCAAAGTAAGGAAGAAGCCGAACAATTAGCGATGCCAATTTATAATAGGGCAGAGCAGAAGTTCAAGGACGATTCCAAGGCATCAGGTGATGATGGTCATATTGTTCAAAAATACGTGGATAACCTGATCCCGCGTCTCAAACAAGAAACTGAACCTGATTTTCAAGCAGAACTTGTCAAAATGCTTGTAGAACTTGGTAACGCAGATGGTGATTTTAGTGATGGTGAAAAACGCTGGGTGCAGCAACTTGCCAATGATTTGGACCTAGATATTAGTTTCGAAGATGAAGAACCTGAAATTGAGGAAGTGGAGAGCGGAACTGAATCTAAAGATTATCCTAATCTAACATTTACATCCAATGGAGAAGACCACGAAACTATTGTTTACGAACACATTTCAAAATGGCTGATAAAGACAGAATACTACTGCCGACGGGCTGGGATAGGTGGAAGGTTCCCTGATAGTGTGGGCGAGATAAATGCTGTGTGCCCGCAATGGACAGATGAACAGATAGATCAAATCATATCTAATATCTCAAAGAAAAAGATAATACCCTCACTCACATATCTCCCTGATCAATTCTATGGTTTTTCAAAACAAATTTGGTGGTTTGCACCTTTTGTGATTTGGAAAGAGCAAGTTGCATCTTGGATATTTATTGATAAAAATGGTATTTATGCTGCACATCCCGGTGACAATGAGGGTACTCTCATTTATCCCTGGGATAGTATTGATTATATTGATATTGAAGACATCAGCGATTTCGATACAGATGAGCCAGATAATGTCGTAAAAATGACCGTACACAGAAATGATTCAGACGGGTTTCTGACCTTCTGTGAGTTTGTTGCAGCAGGAAGTGGATCATATTTGAAGGTCATTGAAGAAATATTTGAAGTGTTTTCACCAGTAATTGAGGCTAGTGCAGGTGAAGGCACTTGGTTCCACGGTGTGGGGAAAGAGGGGTACAAAACGTTCAATTCACCAGATGAATTACTGGATGATTCATGCTGGGAGGGGGCAGATTTTCCCAATCCTGCTTTTTTTGGATATGTAGCCCCGGAAGAAGAAACTTTAGAACCCCAAGTTGTTGAAACAGAATCAATCGTTGAAGATGAAATTCCTGAAAAGCCGATAAAAGATGAAGCACCAGCAGATGTTCCCGTTGCCAGTAAAAAGGATAATGCTGAACTGGAAGTATATTTGAATGATCCTAAATCAAAATATAACGGACCTGATTTTAAAAATACCCGGACGCTAATTAGACATATAGTGAATGATCTAAATTCAAGCTTTCCAGACTATCGATTCGAATATTCAGCTTCTATGGGACTTTCTCTCTTCGGAGATGAAACAGGCAAATCAAAATTTTCAGGGTGTTTTATCAGGAACAAAGAGATGGTTGGCTTCGACTTCCTCAGGGATTATGAGAATGATTATAGAAGGCCGAAGATTGAGGGCGTGCTGGTTGAAAATAGGAGAAGTAATCAACGTTTTATTGAGTGGTACCGTGTTTTCTTTAATTCAGTGGAACAATATGACGAAAATAAAGAAAAACTTTATTCAATACTCAAGAGCTCAGAGAAAATGAAGATGAAGTTATCTGATAAATTACTTTCCAAGCAGAAATTCTCGGCAAGTGATAAATCTAAATATCAAAAGTATTTGGATAAAGATTACACTTTCGAGCTGGCAAAGGAAAAAGAAAAACTGGAACCCAAATACATACAATCAACGTATAGGGATCTAAGAAACATGGGTTTCAAAGGTTATGAAATAACCTATACATGGGACGCAGACGCAGAATTTGTTGATGAGGAGATGGAGCATTGGGAGGGCTCCATGGACTGTTGTGAAATAATGGCCCCTTGGGAAAATATAAGCATCGTAAAGAATCTATTTTGTAATGATTATGGATTACCACCTGATGAAGTAGATATTCAAGAAATGAGGGAACTCACGATTGATGGGCTTGTAGCGCTTGAAAATTTTAGTATAGGTGATACAATAACTTATATTGCCAAAGACGATCCCATCTATGAATTATTAGATCATTCTACTAAATCTGTATTTAAAGGAAATGCTCCCGAATCTCCTGATGTAATCCAACTTGTTACTTTTTTATATGTGTGTGTTGCCTATTTAAATGATGGGGTTTTATCAGATAATGAAATTTTAAAGATGAAAGAAAAACTTCAAGCTTCAGGAATAGAAATGAATGATTCTTCTAAATTGATAATAGAAGCGAATGCTTGGTGGGAAGATGCGGTAACAAAAGAGGTTCAGTTTGATGATATGGTTGAATGTGTTGAGCAATTAAAAAACAATAATGCCTGGAATGAAAATGTTAAGGAATCTCTCCACTCTCATTTAACTGCAATAACAACGGCAGATGGGGTAATTGATATGAAGGATGGCACATTCGCAGCTGAAAAAAAACTGAAAGTTGTTGATTCAATCATGAAACTATTTGATGGTGAGGGGGAATAGTAAAAATGAAATTTGAAGAAAATGAAGACCAAAAGGTATTGTTAGAGTGGATTGTTGCTGGATTAAAAATTGCCAAAGATGAAGGCAATTTTAGGGGTGATGCTGGATACTTGTTGAATAATATGATTGCGAAGTACACGCTTTTTGCATCTGAGTACCGAATCTCTATGAAGGCAGAAAAGTACATGAGGAAAAAATATCAATTTGGTCCCGAAAAGACTTATAAACGACGAGCATTTTATGGGAAGTCAAAAGGAGTCATATATGAGCATCCCATTCCCGCTACAGTTGTTCGAAAAAAACTGTTTGATCTGAAGAAACCAACGGAAGTATCAGTCAAGGAGATTTTACAGGAATCGGGGCAAGTAACAGTCCTATTGCGCGTGGGTGAGGATGATGATTTAAGGGCTGCAGGATTATCCAGCCAAATGCCACTTGGATGGGAGTGGGACACGGATAGTAAAGATGCAAGATATAAAGAGGTTGGAATAGATATATCAACAGTCGCATTAAAAGTGGATGGGGCTGTTTGCCGATAATTAGGTTCAATCATAAGGAGGAGGGATAATTATGGGATTACTTAATTTTGTTGATAATGTTTTGACATTCATTCTAAGTAAAGACAAAGGGGGACAAAAAAGATATATAGAAAATCACCCAGAAATAAAACAACAAAAAAAAGAACTCAAAAAGCTTGTGAAAGAAGCTAACGATGCGTGGAAAAAAGTAGATGTAGATGACATGAAATTTAAGTAAAAGTTAAAAGGCAATGCAAAATACGAATAAAAGGAAGAGAGAAAATTTTGGGACTATTAGCCATACTAGACAATCTTATGATTTTTATTCTGAGGAAAGATAAGAATGCCACCAAAAGGTATATAGATAACCACCCTGAATTAAAAGGCAAACGGGATGAAATTTCTAAGAGGTATAAAGCCCTTAATAAGGAATGGGAGAACGCGGATTATTTGGATGTAATCACTGGTAAAAAGAAAAAGAGGGACCATCCCAAAAATAAATAAATTAGGATACCTCATTTGTATCTTCGCCTAATTTTATTAGTCCAGCACTATTAAAATCTCACCAATCAAATCCTCATCACTAAACTGAAACCCCACGGTCATCGTATCTCCAATCATGGATCTAACCGGAGCAATCATGGTGTTAACTTCTCCATCAGCATTGCTGTAGGAACAACAGTTGATTGTAGGCACTACGAAGTCACTGAATCCCGTGATATAAGTTGTGTCCAAGGCGACATATTCCAATTGATCCGTGTAAGCAAAGTCGATGTAATATCCCAGCGTATCATTTAGGCGCCAGTAATGCGAAGATGTCCATTCCACTCTGACATTCTCAGATGGCTCACCTTCGAAACTTATATGGCCACTGATACGGTGGGTGGTTTGCCAAGTCTCTCTCAAGAGTTCCAGATGATAGTAGCCGTTTGAATCGACTGTAAGCCGTGGATCCAATTCAAAATGCATCCCTTGATTTGTATCTGGTTCAGAACAAGCCACCATAATGAATACCACTAATACATACCATATATCGTTTACTACTACATTCAACTTAGATCGTGATTGGGGCATAAGACAATTCCTCTCTATACTGAAACTACCGTTGAACTCTAAGATATTTTCTATAAAGACATATTATGACGTATTGATATGTAACTTATTCTTGATGAGTCGATGTGAACATAGTCAACGAAATGAGATTTCTATTGCTCTAAGAGCAGAATTAAACCTTTCTACCCCTCGTCAGGCTATTACTTTAAAACAATTCCAAGACTTTGTGATCATCGGGGTGACTTTAAAGGGTATCGATACGTTTAAATTTAAGTTATGGATTAGCAGAGGATGAATCAGATGAGTAAACAAGTCAGATATTTAACAAAGTCTAAATTTAAGTCTGCCCTGGAATGTCCCACCAAACTCTTTTATTATGGTAAATCTGAGTATGCCAACCTCATGGATGATAATGAATTCATGCAAGCTCTGTGTGAAGGGGGGTATCAGGTGGGGGAGTTGGCCAAATACTATTTCCCTGGTGGTCATGATATCAAATCTTTGGGCTATGAAGAATCCTTGGCTCAAACCAACGCCTTACTGGAGCAGGAAAATGTCATCATCTATGAAGCAGCCATCCGATTTGAACACACCTTTATTCGTGTGGATGTCCTGAAGAAGGAAGGCAAACGAATTGAGCTCATCGAGGTCAAAGCTAAATCTTTTAAAAGCCGGGATGAATTCACCACAGCCAAGGGCGATTTTATTGCCAAAGGCTGGTATCCCTATCTGGCTGATGTAGCCTTTCAGAACTGGGTCATTGAGCGAGCATTGCCGGGACATGAGATTGTGCCCTATCTCATGCTCACGGATAAAAACAAAAAATCCACAGTTGATGGTCTGAATCAGCTCTTCAGGATTAGGAAAGATGCACGTGGGCGCATGGAAATCTTCACGGCGGAACCTGTGACTCAAGCCGCCCTGGGTGATCCTCTTTTGATTCAAATTGATGTTTCTGAATTTGTCCAACAGATCATGACAGGCTCGCATTTTCAGGACAACAAAAAATCAGTGGAAGAGCTGAAAGGCTTTGAGGCGCGGATTGCCGAGTATGGGAAGTATTATTCAAAGGATGAACGTTATCATATCACTACGGGGACCAAGTGTAAGGGTTGTGAATATAAAAACGCAGCGAGACCGGACCTCAAGAGCGGTTTTCATGAATGCATGGCAGCCTCCTTGGGAACCCGCTTTGATCCGGATACTCCCACCATCTTTGATATCTGGAATTTCCGGAAATCAAAGACCCTCATGGACCAGGGTGTATTTTCCCTGCGGGAGCTCAAAGATTTACCCAATTATGACTTCTATCTGAATGAAAGACAACTACTCCAGGTTGATCTGACTTTAGCTGATGAGAAGTCTGAGGTGTTTGCCCCGGAACTCCGCAATGAAATGAATTCCTGGACCTTCCCGCTACACTTTATTGATTTTGAAACCAGCATGGTAGCCTTGCCATTTACCAGAGGCAGGAAGCCTTATGAGCAGGTCGCTTTTCAGTTTTCCGCGCACACGCTTCATGAAGATGGGAGTATGGAGCATCATGAGTGGATCGACACCAACCAGGGTGTCTTTCCCAATTATGAATTTGTCCGTCAACTGAAAGCTGTCCTGGAAAAAGATGATGGTACCATTTTTAAATATTCTCCTCATGAAAATACGGTTCTGAATCAGATCAAAACCCAGATGCTGGATGATGATGAATCTAAGTATGGGAATCTGATTGAATGGATTGAAACGATCACTTCATGGAATGAAGGGGGCGTCAAAGGTTCAGGCTATAGGAACATGGTGGATCTACTCCAGATAGTTCGCAAGTATTACTACCATCCCGACATGGGTGGATCCAACTCCATCAAGAAGGTTTTACCGGCGGTCATGACTGGGGATGCGGTTAAAAAGAATTATTCCAGGCCTCTGGATTTTGGAACCCATCTCAAGGGTCGTGTTCTATGGGAACTGAACCCTGAAACTGGCAAGCCGGAGAATCCCTATCATCTGCTCCCCGGACAATATGGCGACCTGGATCTAAATCAGGATGAATTGATACTGGAGGATGCAAATATACAAGAAGGTGGGGCCGCCATGATGGCCTATGCCAAGATGCAGTTCACAGATATGACTGATGAAGAGCGAGAGGCGTTAAGAAATGCGCTGTTGCAATACTGTGAATTGGATACGCTTGCTATGGTTATGATATATGAGCATTGGGAATCTAGTTTGAGGATTGAGCAGTAGATGACTCACCAACTTCACGAAAATATCATGTATGAGGGTAGAGAGAAAACCATGTTTTCCTTTCCTGGTATTCCAGAGGATCATCCACGGATTATAGAGTTAACAGATAAGCAGATCTGGGCAAAGGGTGAAGCTAGAATGTTGTCCTCAGCCTGTTGGCGTGGCTATGTCGGAACATGGGAAATCAAAGATGGTAGGCTTTATCTGCTCAAACTGGAACGTGACTATGAGTTGTTGGGTGATGAGCCCTTATTTGCAGATTGGGTAAGTGAGGAATTGACTATCATTGTTGAGCCGGTTTTCGAGGGGTTGAAAGTCGGATTGTATGGGCATGAAACCATTGAGAAAGTGTCGATCAAACGAGGCTTGGTTGTTGGGCAGAGATAGTTCCCGACTATTCGACTTGTTTTGACAGAACGAAAAGTAGAAAAATGACTCAAATTTATACACCGCCACAATTTGATTATGCTTCCATCTTAAACTTTTCATTAGAACTGGAAGAGATGAGAGATGCGACTGAATTAGCTATTAATTTTTCCAGGACAGAATTTGCTTCGCCAATTGCGATTCTCACCATTGGGTGCAACATCAAATCCCTTCGCGAGTACAGAAAATCATTAGAACTGGTGACTCATTTTCAAGGGATATCAGAAGATATTCCTGCCCATTCCTATCTAGGTCATTTAGGTTTCTTCAATTTTATCGATGTGCCCTTTGGCAAAGCAATCGGGGAGGCCGTAGGTAATAATAGATACATGCCCATCACGAAATTGTCCTATTCTGAATTGATGCTTGAAGTAAGTCCGCCCTATAAGCTTCTCCGCCACGTCATCATGGCAGAAGCAGAGAAATTAGCGAAGGTATTGTCTCCTTCTGAATCAGATGAGGACTCAAGAATTACGCTCGCATATGCCTTAAGAGAAATTATCAGAAATGTTTTTGAGCACTCTAAGGCTAGAGACGCATATATATGTGGCCAACGAAGGACGAGTGGCCGGGTAGAGATAGCCATCATAGATCGGGGTATTGGAATCTTCAATAGTTTAAAAAGTGCCTTTGGGATTAAAGATCCTGTTGATGCGCTTGAACTGGCTATTGAACCTGCAGTCTCCAGGACAACCGGTCCCAGGGGTGATAAGAATGAGCATGGGAATTCTGGATATGGACTCTACGTATTATCCAGGCTAGGTTTAGAATATGGAAAATTCCTCCTTGGTAGTGGTGAGGGGTGTTTGCGTATGGATAAAGATGGTACAACGATAGATCAATTCTCCTACAAGGGCACCGTCGTGGGACTCAGGCTGAATTCACCACCAAACAATTTTGGTGCTGATCTTGAAGCAATCTTGCAGGGGGGCGAAATGGAGGCTTACATGGAGGGTCGAAAAGTAAAACCATCTCCAGGAACCAAAGAAATTCCACTTTCTAAGCGTAAGTGATGTTGGAGTGTTTTATAAACAACTATCGCACAGGTATCACCTGGAAAGACTAAGAAACATTTTGGAGTTTCATCTGATATGACCGCTCAAGTCCACGAAAAGATCCGATATCAAGGTAAACGTATGCGCTTAGCTAGCTGTCCTCATTTTCCAGAGGATCACCCACGGATTCGTCACTCATCTGAAAAAGAAGTTGATAATTTGGCAAAAGACAACAAAACAGAAATTATTTTTTCCACAGCTTGTTGGCGAGAATATATCGGATCCTGGAGCATACGCCAGGGCAAGCTGTATCTCACCAAACTGGAAGGGCACTTTCGCCTAGAAGGGAAGGACGCTCTCTTTGCAGAGTGGTTCACAGGAGAATTACGCATCCTCAATGGGAGATTATTGGAATATGTCCACTCAGGTTTCAACTCGGTCTATGAGCAGGAAATTATTCTCACATTGGAGCAGGGAGTGGTAAAAGAAACTGCAGTAATAAAACCGACGTCATTTAGGATTGAGCTTGAATAATCAAGTTGATAGAACTTGCGAATGATCCATGAAACAGTGATTATACAAATCATTGACTATTAGGAGAAGAATTAAACATGAATGAAGTGATCTGTCCACACTGTAAAAAAGCATTCAAAATTGACGAAACTGAGTATGCGAACATTTTGAAGCAGGTTCGCGATAGCGAGTTTGAGCAGCAATTGCATGAGCGGCTTGAATTGGCTGAGAAGGACAAACAGAATGCGGTTGAGCTCGCTAAGGAAAAGGTCAGCAGCGAAATGCAGAAGGCAACAGCAGTCAAGGACACTGAGATTCAAGAGTTGAAGGCAAAACTAGACGCTGGTGATATCTCGCAGCAACTTGCTGTGACCGAGGCTTTGAAAGTAGTTGAAAAAGAACGCGACGTACTCACGAATGAGTTGAAGCAGGCTCACCACGATAACCAAACTGCTTCGGAACTAGTAAAGGCAAATCACTCAAATCAATTGCAAGAGACCTCTGCAAAAAAGGATGCAGAGATTCAAGAACTTAAGGCAATGCTCAGCACTAAAGAGGTTGCGCAGAAACATGCAATCACCGAGGCGGTCAATGATGCTGAAAAGATACGCGATCAACTGAAAAGTGACCTTGAACGAGCTACGCTAGAGAAGCAGCTTGCCGAGACTGCACTCAAGGATAAGTACGAGACGCAGCTTAAGGATCGTGATCGCGAGATTGAGCGTCTCCGGGATATGAAGGCCCGTCTTTCAACCAAGATGGTTGGAGAAACTCTCGAGCAGCACTGCGAAACTGAATTCAACCGTATTCGAGCAACTGCGTTTCCCAAAGCATATTTTGAAAAAGACAACGACGCTCGAACAGGTAGCAAGGGCGACTACATTTTTCGGGACTCAGATGAGTCGGATACAGAGAGTGTGTCGATCATGTTCGAGATGAAAAACGAGAATGATGAAACGGCAACTAAGAAGAAAAACGAAGATTTTTTTAAGGAACTTGACAAGGACCGTAATCAAAAGCAGTGTGAATACGCGATCCTCGTATCCCTTCTTGAACCAGATAGTGAGCTTTACAACTCTGGCATTGTCGATGTTTCACACCGCTTTAAAAAGATGTATGTCATTAGACCACAATTTTTTATTCCGATAATTACATTGTTGCGAAATGCCGCCCAGAACTCCCTGAAATACAAAAATGAACTCGCTGTAGTAAAAGCACAGAATGTTGATATCACAAATTTTGAGGATGAGCTGGATGAGTTTAGGAAGGGTTTCGCTCGAAATTACGATCTAGCATCAAAGAAATTTAAGATAGCTATCCAGGAGATCGACAAGACTATCGACCACCTACAGAAGACCAAAGATGCGCTCCTTGGTTCTGAAAACAACCTTCGTCTTGCTAACAATAAAGCTGATGACCTAACCGTTAAGAAATTAACCAAAAAGAACCCCACAATGGCGGCGAAATTTGAGGAACTCAAGAGTTAAGAGTTAAGGGTTTTTGTAACACTTAATACAGTGGGATGAGTTTGCCACAAGTGGAAAGGAAATTTTATCAAAGGGAAAAATAAGTTCACTCAGGCTGAAATCGATAAACTAAGAAAACTAATCAAAGATAAGGTTGTTGCCACCCGTACCGCACAAAAAGGTATCCGAAGAAAGATTAGGCAAATTGGTTTCTATTGGTCAGATTTTTCTGATAAAAAGGGATACACAGTTGAGGATTTTGACAATTTAATCAAATCGGGGCAGATTAAGATAATTGGAAGTTCTGAAGTTATTAAACCTGCTATTCATGTACAAAAGGCCATAAGCCAATCGTCCCGATCAAAATTCCCGTCGAGCAAGCGGAAAAAACCACTAATTGTCGATAGTGAAGATGAGCTGGCGAATCCCGATTTCGGGCTTGATGCAGTCCTGGATGAAAATGTTAAAGTGCTCATTTGTGGGACATTCCCTGCCAAAGAGTCAATCGAAGCAGGATTCTATTATCAAAATCAAACAAAACGATTTTGGGGGCAGGCTCTGCGGATGATTGGTGATTTTGAAACTTTAGATAATGACACTAGGGAATCGCATCTACTTAGAAATAATATTGGTTTATGGGATATCTTTGATTGTATTGAAAGATCTGGTGGGAATCAAGACACTGCCATAAAGAAAGCCAAGTATAATTCTTTTGAGAATCTGCTAAATGAGTACTCACGCATTGAATATTTGGTTTTTAACAGTAAAAATGCCCATGATTGGTTTTGTGAAGATCATCCCGAAATCGTGAGACTAGGGACACCGAAAATTGTTCGACTGCAATCTTCTAGCGGTAGCAATGGGTGGTTTAATGGTGGCGAAGATTGGTCATTATTTTTCAAATCTATTGGAATTGAATATCAATAGGAAAAGTAAAATAGCCTTAAACAGCGTTATTCTCATAATACATAAAGATATTTCGTTCTCACTCTCGAGCCATTGTATATGACAAAAAATATTAATGATCTGTTTTTAGAATTTGTAGAGAAATATCTCCAAATTTCAAAGGAGTTGGATATTTATGGTGAATCTCGAGAATCCTTAGTCCTGGAAATAGAAAGTTTACTGATTCGGATACACCGTGAAAATGTGTGGCATCCTGGGTGTCTTATTCAGATCGATTCATCTGATGAAATGCGTCAAATTGTTAATGATTTTGATGTAATGTGGAAAATATTCAATAACGGACCCATTGTTAAAGAAATGCGTGCTAATGAAGATGGAGATAGAATCAATCCGTTAATAGTTACTGTAGGTGTCCGACTCTCCAAAGTAAGGCCCGTTATTGTGACTTCGGACCCAACTACATATGGCTTTGCCTCCTTTTATGCTGAAGCTATTAAGTGCTGGGCATATGGACTTTTTCGAGCCGCTGCAGTCTTGTGTGGGTCTGCATTAGAAGAAGTGATAACAGGAGAGATATCAAAGGAAGAAAAAGATTTTGCACTTTCCTTCAACTATACTACTAGTGTTCCATCGAGTATCACGACCCGGTCATTTCACGAAGTAATTCGTGCGGCGCACGACAGGAAATATCTCACAGATGATCAGTATGCGCAGGTCGAGGATATTCGTCTCATTCGAAACAAAATTCTTCATGATTTGGGAAGTGTAACAGAAGATGAGTCTCTAGAGATGATTACTTCAACGCGGTCAGTAATTCAGAGCTTGCTATCAGAAAGAAATCAGAATAACAGCAATCAAGCTCCCCAAACCGTTTATCAACGCACATTTACGGAATTCCTGAATGCTTTAGGTCCGTTTATGGACAAGCTTGTCGCCAATAAAGGAAAATTCATTAACCTTGATGAGCCACAAGAAAAACAACTAAAACAGCTATTCAAAATGAATGTCTGGAGCCCTGGTGAAATTGTTCAAGTGCCTCCTGAAGCAGAAAAATTGGCAAATGGCATAATGCTTCACATGATGTATGAATTTGGCTATGATGAAGATACCTTTGTCGAATATATATATGAGGAGGATCACGATAAAATATGGATTGTTATATATTCAATCCTTGAGCGAGCGATGCGACTGAGACCAACTGTAGTGAGTGTAGATCCTAATCGATATAATTTCTCAGATTTTAATAAAGAGGCGACCCGTGCGTGGGTTTATGGGTTTAATCGAGCGGCATATGTGTTATGTGTTACCGTTATTGAAGATGTCCTGGGTGGAGAGCTTATTAGCAGGCAAGGGCATGAAGCACTCCAACTCATTTATGAGAGAGATCATGTGGTGGGTGTAGGAAGGTCCAAGATGAGTAATCTACTAGGCCAGGTTGTCCAATGTAGGATTATTAATAGAGAACAAGCTAAAGACCTCCGAAAATTGCTGTCAAAAAGAAATCGCATCCTGCACGGACTGGAGGAAGTCGGATCCAAAGAAACGCTAAAAGCTATCCAAAAAACTAGAGGATTAATCGAGTACATACTCTTCGATGAATGAGTCATCGGAAAGTATCGTGAACGATGATACATCTTGTTGTTAGCAAGATGTACTCGACATAACATCACTTAACGACTACATTATTAAAAGTCAGTATACTTTGTAGCATTCCCTTTAGACTTAGAAATTGGGTATTTTAATGAATTCTTTTCCAGTTTTTGAAAAGCACATTCTACCGGATCTAATTCCATCAATGAACAGAACTCGACCAAATAGATCAGAATGTCTCCAACTTCATCTTTTACCATCGAAAGCTTTTGGGTAGGTAAGCTTTCACTCTCTTCATCAGTCAACCAGGTGTACATCTCCAACAGTTCTGAAGCTTCAACTGACAATCCGATGGCTAAGTTCTTTGGGGAATGGAATTGTTCCCAATCTCGTTCATTAACGAATTTTTTCAATACGAGCTTTAGATTTTCTACTGTGTTATCCAATTTAATTTCTCCTGCCTTCACCATAAAATGAATGCTGTCCATTAATCTTCTGGGATGAAATCGACTAATATTTTCATGATCTTTTTCTCATCATCAGGTAAAATACGACAGGCTGTCTGTACGACCCTGTAGTGAGAATATTGCTTTCTACCAATGATTTCCTGCAAATCAAAAGGTAAAGAAAGTCTTTTTGTGTTTTTGCAATCAATAATCCAGTTCCATCGTCCACTATTACCTGGCCAGAGAGATTCTACCTCTGAGTAGTTTGCAGTTCTTGCTCCATCATAATGCATGATATATTGGATTTGCTTCTCTCCACTTACGCAAGAACTCTTGTTTTTACTTACTAAAATGATTTCTCCTGGTTTAATCTCCTTTGGCTTACCCCTGAAGGCATGCTTCTGGTTTTCGATCACACTTTTGAATGTTGCTCCAGATGTTTTGAATAAGTACATATTTACCCCCTCATTTCTGATTAATTACTGTTATTACCTTCGATCCAGGTTCATTGGTAATTACAATTTTTTTTCGAGCTTTCTCGATTAACCCGATCATTTTTTTTAGATCATGGATCATTGAAGAAGCCAGATCATTGTTTAGTCGATACCCAAGTGCTCGTCCAGGTTGTTCGATTGGATCACCATATCTAAATAGAAAGTCTATGATATCGAACGGTATACTTCTCTGTCGGGACCGTAAGTGAGCGTGATTAGATAATTCCATAGGGTTCCTCCCATTCTCCTGATTCAAGAAATTTGTCTATAGACCAATGTGAGTTCATGAGTGCTGAATAGCCATACCCAACGCTTTCAATTAATGGGTCATCTTTTCGTGGTAATGTTGAAGCAAGCTTCTCGGCTTCTTCCAAAAGGTCAAAAGCAAACTCAAGTTTGTCCTTAATTAATTTGTATACTTCTCGTCTTTTCAGGCTCTTCTCAAGGTTGTGTTCATTGAACATATTAAACAAATAAGCGATTAATTGATCGCGTTGAACTTGATTCTCCTTTGAAAATTTTGATAATACCCTTGATGAATTCTTATTTATCAAATAAGATTTCCGCTCACCGGTTATTTCAACATCCCGAATTTCAGGTAATATGTTTTCATGTGATAGTACATATCTGGTCTTTTCGTTACGAATCATCGAAGCCATTTGTTCAAAAGCATCAATAAGCTTATATCCTGGAGCCAGTTGTTTGAATCTCTCAATTGTTTCAGGAGGAATTCTAAAGGTGGTCCTGATGCTATTCTTTGTATCTCGTTGTGATTCTAAAAGCCCCTGAGATTCACTCATTGATATTAGATGGTTAGTATTTGAAGCGTCTTTTTCTTTCACAGTATATCTCCTCATCTTGCGTTGAATATATGCATGACTACATTTAAATACAAGAACTATCTATTGTAGTCTGATATGTTATATATGCATCACGCGCAATTCATTTACTTCATTGTGAAATCTATCTTTCTCGTTGATCGTAAAACATATCTAGTTCAAGACTATATGCGTATGGAGAATTCCTCCTCTCGGCATAAGAACTGTTATATGAAGGGGTGTCCCCTTTGCCTGGGTAGCAACTAAATAAGACTACGCAAACGTAGTCTGCGCTGTCACAGCTCAAAAATGAAATTTGAGTGAAAACATTATACCTTTGGACTATATTCTTTAAGTTAAGCATCCAGATACCTAGAATAAGATTATTCAATTAATTAGGGAGATTCACAATGCCGTTAACATCCTCAGAATATATTCGCCAGCTCATTAATAGATTGGGAGCTGATATGGTAGCAAAAATCCTCCAAGAATCAGATCATGTAAAACAGGAATTAAATAAAAAAGGTTACTGGGAGTAGGAGCAACACTATCTCTCAATTTTAGGCTAGATCATGCATTCTGTCCCTGAGAAATTCTCTTGTTTCTTCATCTTCACAAAACACAAATGTCCCAAGCATACCTCTTGTCAGGAATATTCTATACCGATTTTGTAATAACTTAAATGCCAATTCGGGGTCGGAGATTGTTGCAGATCTAAGCCCATCAATGTTATCAGTTATCACCCTAGAATCACCGACCTCCCAACGGTCACCTCGTCTCACAAAATCTCTTCCCCAAACGAGACCAGCAAAATCACTTTCAAATCCCTGGCAACCATAAATTGAAGAAATACTATTTAGATCATTACTCTTTCCACCAATCCAAAAGGGAGTATAATCTTTTTGGGGATTCATTAACCAGGGAATATTTAGACCTGAATCTTTGTATAGATCTAGTCCACTAGCGAGTGGATACCCAATTCTGATATTATCTTTGTGAAAGGAAGCATTCATATTTCCTCTTGATTCAGTAAAACTTGCAAGAAGCGCAACCTTATGATCACTAGTTTTGGACCTGAGTTTATCAATCATATCGTTAATATTATCAAAAATTTCTACTTCATAACTCTCTTGCCAAAGAAGTGTGTTGTCCTCAGATGGAATATTCGAGTTCGTGATGAGTGTGTCTACCCATGAATGGTATGCTTCACCTCCCCTGCATCTCAAAAATGCTGAGAGCCTAAGTTCGACTAGTTCCTTTCCTACCTGAGTGGCATACTTTCTGAAATTTTGCTTATTTCCCTGTTCCGGTGGATTTAAAATTTGAGATTCGTCATAGAAAAAGACAGTTGTCGGGGCTCTCTCCATGATAATGGGTAGGTTTTGTTCGTTGAAACGTTGTGATTCATCACAAACAACGAGATCACCATTCCATGAATAGCCTACATCACCCAATCCACGCCCAGTTCGTGGAACAGAACTGTAGATTGTTGTTCCAGAAGCACCTGGATAAGCCTGATTAAGACATTGTCTGAGAATTGTCATTAACCTATTGTTGCGAAGAGCAAGGAGGGTTTGCTGACCTTTGCTCAGAGCTTTTAGGAGAAGATGAATTGCAACTAGTGATTTTCCTGATCCTGGACTGCCCTGCACAATAAATACTCGGTTTTCACGAGCTGTGGCAGAAATTAAAATATCCTCAACTAATGCTTCTTGTTCAGATGTTAGCCCAGCGCCAGTATCTGCAATCGCTTCTGTTACAGAATCGGCAATTTCAACAGCGTTCTCTTGAATTATATTGAAGAAACTTTGTGTTTGCTTATAGGGTGCATTTTCAAATTGGGAAGCCTCCGCCAATGTTAATCCTGCTGGCAAAAGATGCTCACAAAGATAATCGCCGAGGTGATTTTCGCTCCCCTTGTAGAATATTGGTGATCGCTCTAATATTCCTGCGTTTATTCCAGGTTCAAGGATCTCTCTATAATCAGAATCTAGATTATGCAAAAGGCAAACAGATTTCCAACTATAGTGCTCGCCTTCCGAGTGTAACATCTTCAATTTACCCTCATAATTCAATGCTTGAGCAGAAGGATGTTTTTCTCGACCCAATCCAGGAACGGAGATAAAAAGATTGCTATTTGTTGAGGCGACTGAAGACCACTGTTTCAATTCTATAACTACACCTTTTCGATTGGAGGGTGTTCCTCCAAGTAGAATTACATCTGCTTTTTCATCTCCGATTGGCATTCGCAATTCAACTAGAACTAATATATTATCAAATTCTGGTGAGGGGAGTGCCTTCAGAAGCTCTGGAATTGAATTTACCCACGATCTAATAAGTGATGGGGATGGATTGCCGAAATGATTTCGGTAGTTCTCTGAGAACAAAGTCTCAAGTTGCCCTGATTGATAAAGTTGTTTTAGCTCGAATATTGTTCCACAATAAGCGCTTGCCATACACCTCTCCCGTATCTATTTCTATAATGTACTCGATAGGCTGTTCAGGAAGTCAGTGAGAAGACTCATTAACAATCCCATGATTAGTTAAAAACTTCACGTAAACCAAAATTAATTAAGTAATTCTGATGAATTATTCTGAACACAATTAATCTTTGGCAGGTAATCCGTTGGATGTGATTGCATACAGAGCTATTTTTCGATCCATCTCATCAATATTTAGGGTGCCCATTTTTGTAGTTTCTACATCACTGCTGGTTGGTATTGAGTTAAATACATCTTCACTTATGGCCACCCCGCTGGTCGGGCTGTATCGACTTGCAAGACATGATATAACCATATTGCCCCCCAGGAGCAGATTGTTATTTAAATATACCTCACCTTGATGGATCCCAATTTTTAATTCACTCCTGAATGTAACCTTTTCTTGGTTTTGTATATCGATACAACATTTAATAGCATCCGTAACAGATTCGTAAGTGATCATCAACATAGACCCAAACTCTTTGGAAAGCTCCCCATTGTGGCGCTTAACCAATTTATTAATGATTTTGTCTTCTTCCTCAAATATCATCCTGTCAAACCCAAATGGATTATCTTCACCAAATGTAGAAGTTCTTATAAAAACAATAACAGTATCTGTTAACTCAGCGTGTTGCAAAACATCACTATTTTCAACATGGGAATTGAAATAGTACCATCCCTTAATTGTTAGTCGTAACTTAAATTCCTCACCAATCTCACCATGACCAGAACGTGTACCAGTACTAAAATCGATATATGCTTTTTCCCATAACCTTGCAACAACAGTGCGGGCGGCTTGCCATCCAACAGCTCCAACTAACGACTGTAATTCATAAACTGAAATGTTGATACTTTCTGATAAAGACTGTAAGCTCTTCACCAAATGGAACAATAATATATCACACTGCTCAGATAGTTCTGGCAGTACGCTCTTGGTCTGAATGGAGATAACCCGTTTTTTGGTAAGTTTCAGATTCTCTTTTGTCTGTTGATTCTTTCTTATCCAATGCGATAATTTTGTTTGTCCTTCGTCAGGCAAGAGACTTGCTCTACCAAGATATTCCTTTGCCTTTTCAGTTAATGAATACAGTCCACAATTTTCGCATGAAATGCTATAAGATCTAGGGTCAAAATTTGATCGGATTATGGCGAGAGGCCAGCCACATGCTGGACAGGTTCCCTTTTCCGTGCTAATGTGATCGTAATTCATCCTGCCTCCAGATATGACTACTTGACTGTGAATGTTATGTAACAATATACTATAGGTGAATACGCATCCCAAAATGTATCCCAATCCTGGATACGAACGACCACACTTGACTACCTTTAGGAAAAATACTGTCACAGTGCCTAAAACGACAAAACCCTTGCAGGGCTTACTCTGCAAGGGTTTCATGTATGTACACCGCCCAGGACTCGAACCTGGAACCAGTGTGTATATTAACACTCCGAAGTCGAATTATACTTTCGGGGAGGTATCCACGGAATAACTTTCAGCATATGCGATCAGAGAAACCAAATAATATTGATGAGGCTGTGCTAATTGTTCTTTCAGAAATGTCACATGAGCAAGAAGAACATCTTAAACAGGTCTGTAAAGAGGATCTCATTAACGAGCATTTTGGTTTGGGTATGTGGGTACGTAACCTGTTGGGACATTGGGTTCCTCCAACAACTGAGGGAGATTACCCAGCACATCCAGATGATATTTCGGCTGAAATCATAGAGAGGCTCTGGGAACGGCTGCAAGTTTCATAATTGATCATTATATTCCCAAGCAAAATGAACAAGAGTAAAACATCACAGGACAGTAGCAACTCATGCCCCTATTGTGGCAGCAAGAATCTGGAACCTTATGACTTTGACTCCTGGTTTTGCATGGGATGCAAACGTGAATTTCCTACCGAAGCATATAAATGCGGCCATCCTGATTGTTGGGAGTACGTATTTCTGGACGACTACTGTGAGCAACACAAATCAGACAACTGATGTAGCACCAGAATACTCGATATAGCATCCCCCTCTCTAACCGTGATGTTTCGATTAGTTGAGCAATGTCTCTATAATAGAGTCGAAATCGCAGCACCAAGAGGTGTTTGCTTAACGTGTTGGAGGCCCGGAAAGTGTCTCTTATTTTTTAAGCGATCTTGTCCGAATTACTTTGACGACTTACAGGCAAATGAAACTAAGGAGGCTCGTGTGAGAATTCGATTGACCATGATAATTATAGGCGTATTTTTTAACTTTCAACCCACTTTTGGTCAATGGACACTAACGTTCGAAACTGGGACTTATCAAGCAACAACACACACAGAGAATGGTCATACTTTCGATATAGCAACGAAAGTTGATAATAGAGGATATGAGAGGACTGGCGATTTTTATTGGGAGATGTATAACGGTGAATATGGGATTGGCACATTAGAAATAACAGGTGGCATGTCCGCATTCGACATAGAATCCATCTACCTGCGATATGCTTGGGGTGGGCCAGGCAATGTAACAATTGAAGGTTACAATGGGGCAACACTGGAAAATACAACCACTCTTTCAATTGGAAATACTTATGAAAAAGCAGATTTAAACTGGTCAAGCATTACAAAATTACGTGTTGTCGGTACAGTACAATATAGTAAAATTTTTATTGACGATATTGCCTATCAAACAGAGAATAGCTTGCCAGTTGAACTTTCATCCTTTACCGCTACCCGTAAAAGCAATACTATGTTGCTTAACTGGGTCACCGAATCAGAAATAGAAAACCTGGGCTTTCTAATTGAACGTTCAGAAAATGGTGGGGCCTGGCATGAGATCGCCTCCTTTAAGGACACACCCGGTCTAGCCGGACAGGGTAGTGTAACCCATCACACAGAATACAGTTATACGGATGCTAATATCACGAATCAGGTTCTGTATAATTATCGTCTTGCAGATGTGAGCTATAAGGGTGACGTGCAATATCATGCGCTGGATTCAGAAGTGGTTGATGCAAATAATGCGCTGCTTCCCTCTGACCTCAGGATTCATAAAAACTATCCCAATCCTTTTAATCCAAGTACAATTATTGCATGGGAAATTGGATCGGCGAATGGGGTTGAGCTTGCTATTTATGATATGAATGGTCGTGTGGTCAGGGAATTGGTCAACAGCTACCAGTCAGCAGGCTATCATGAAGCTCGCTGGGATGGACGAGACTCTGATGGTAATGCAGTTCCTGCTGGATTGTATGTCTATCAAGTGAAGTCCGGTCAGCACACCAAAACCCAAAAGATGCTACTGCTAAAATAATTTAGCATCCCCAATCGTCACTTTCTATTAATCCCTGGGCAGTGCCTGGGGCTTTTTACATCGAATATCAAAATGGTAACTTTTTAGTGACCGACTCTGTCTAAACCCTTATATAGCTTAAAAGGCAACGGATTTCTAATCCGTAGGTCACAGGTTCGAGCCCTGTCCGGAGTACACCTTAAACCCCTTGTAATTCAAAGAGTTACGAGGGGTTTCTTTTTGGTGCACAGTCTATAGTTTTCTATCCTGTCC
>Ga0233441_1001394_pt1 | contig 21244 bp, 19 predicted proteins | sample SI_123_September_4_FD_182781 | JGI IMG/M metagenome (GOLD analysis project Ga0233441, IMG submission 182781) | Seawater microbial communities from Saanich Inlet, British Columbia, Canada - SI_123_September2016_135_MG | ecosystem: Environmental > Aquatic > Marine > Inlet | place: Canada: British...
ATGGTTTCAAGATGAATATCACCATAATTTCCAGACTCTAAAATATCTTGTATCTGTTGGTATTGTGCCAATGTCAGTACAATTTTTATTAGTGCTTTTTGTTTCTCTTGAATTTTCCACTCTAAATTTTGTTGAAGAGATACTGCTTTTTCATTATAAATTTTATCTTCCATTTTTGAAACGGTAAAATTCAAATATAAAAAACTTGCAACAATAAAACCAACAAAGAGTATTACTAAAATATAAATCTTAGACTTCAACACAAAGATACCTTTTTTATTCATATACTTCGAGTATAGCTTAAAAAATATTTGATAACAATAAGAGTATTTACTATTTTTAGAGTAATTACTCTTGACAATAAATAACATTTTAGGATAACGAGTTTAATCAAAGTCTAGCCTATCTTTTGCTAATATTTAGATATGAAATTATTTCTAATACTATTTATTATATTAATGGCTTTTCTTCGTGCGCAAGAGGTACTTCCTAGCCATATTTTTAAAGCTTCAGGACTGGTAAGTGATTTTATTTTTGATGCCAAAAAACTTTATATTGCAACTGATAATGGAGTTGTAGATGTTTTTGATATTCAGAGTAAAAAGCAAATTAATTCTATCATACTCCCCATAACACGTTCAGGTCTCAATCAAATTATCCCTGCAAAAATTCATTCTATTGATAACTATAACAATGTTCTTGTTATTGTTAGTAGTGGAATAAATGGCTTTAGAGATGTTTATCTCTATCATGATAAATTGGAAAAAATCATTGATGCTAAAAATGAGCTTTTTATTAAAGAAGCTCACTTTTCGAATGACCATCAAGTCGTTTTTGCAACCTTTGCTTCAGAAGCTATCCTTTATGACTTTAGTGAAAACTATGCACTTTACACTACACAAGTTTCCCCTTCCCATCAAGGAGACTTTACTCTTAATGCAAGTAAAACAGAGATGTTAAACTCTGATGAAGCAGGAATAGTGCAACGTAGTGATATTAAAACTGCAAAACTCCTCCAAACCTATGACACGCAAAACGTAGACAAAGTATTTCATATTGCTTACGAAAAAGGAACGCTAATTACGGGTGGTCAAGACAGACGTGTTGGCGTTTATCCTAAAAATGAAACACCTTACTATATAAAAAGTGATTTTTTGGTCTATTGTGTCGGCTTAACACCCAACGCTAAAAAGGCGGTTTATGTTAAAAATGAAGACAATGATTTACAACTGTTTGATGTTAGTAGTAAAAAACTAGAAGATACTTTTGTTGGCGACCACACTTTAGTAACGCAAATTAAATTTATTAACAATCATAGTTTTTTAAGTTCAGGACGCAGTAACAAAGTTTACTACTTTAAATTTCGATAAAATTCTGCCAATCTTTTAAGGAAAACTATCATGATAACTAATAAACGTATCCCTTTAAAATATATAATAAAATCAACTTACAAAGATTTTTTGATTGTCACCATTTTTTCTTTTGTTGCTTTTATTATTCATTTAAACATTGACTTCTTTACCATTCCTATGTCAATTTCAACATTTTTAGGAACCGCAATTTCACTTATTTTATCGTTTAACCTTTCACTTTCTTACGACAGATGGTGGGAAGCCCGTAAAATATGGGGTGAAATTGTTAATGACTCACGCGCCTTACTGTTACAACTGCAGACCTTTTCACCCAACAGTAATGAAGTGAAAAATAAAAAAATAAAGACCTTAGCCTATTACCAAATTGCATGGGTACATACCTTAGCACTTAATCTACGAGGTCAAAATCTTACTCAAGATGTCAGCAAGTACTTGTCTGATAAAGAGAATGAAGAACTTAAAAATGCGCATCATCACGTCTTAAAAATTAATAGTTTTATTAAAAATCATCTTCATACTTTTGAGCATTTAAACAGTTATGAAAAAGTACAAATAGATACGACACTAATGCGTTTAGTGGGACATCTAGGAAAAGCAGAACGCATTAAAAAAACTATTTTTCCTAAAGAGTACCAACTTGTTTTACACCTTTCTATTTATCTATTTTTAGGATTTTTATCGTTTTCACTTGCCAACTTAGGACATCATTGGGAAATATTTCTACTCATTATCATTGCCGCACCATTTTTTCTTTTAGAAAAAACAGCAACACACTTGCAAGACCCTTTTGAAAATAAAGCAACGGATGTCCCTATTAGTTTAATTTCAAAAAATATTGAAATAAACTTATTAGAACTGCTTGGAGAAGATAACTTACCTGAACCTATTAAAGAGCAAGGGTTTTATGTTAATTAAAACCTAAAAAAGTCAGTTCATCTATTTTAAGTTCCGTTAACATTAAATTTTATCAATTTCTTCAGATGGCGTAGTAGGCACTTTACTAAGTGCATTCATAAATTTTTCTTTTGATGCCTTTAACGCTCTTTCTTGTAAATAGCTTTCTGTATTTAGTGCAGAAACTTTTTCAGCAACTGCTGTAGCAATAAACTGATTTAAAGAAACACTATCTTTTGACGAAAGTTCTTTTGCAAACTCATAAATTGAATCCGGTAATCGTAAACTAACTGCTGCCATTATATTTTTCCTAATAGATGTAAAAATTCATTTGCTGATAACACAGGTAAATTAAATTTACTTGCACCCTCAAAATCCTTTTTATTGTGAGTTACAATTGTTGCATTGGCTTTTACTGCTAACTCTAACACCATATCATCTTTAATATCTTTTAATATGGGTCTCCACAAATAGTATATTTTATGATGAGAAGAAATTTTACAAAGGTAATCTAAGATATTTGAAATATCTTCTTGATTGAGAGAAAACTTCTTTCGATATAGAACATCTTCATACTCTTTTACTAAAGGTGTAGATAAAACAACTTCTATTCTATCATCATCTATAATACTTAAGAGTTTGAATGACGCACCACTACTTGATAACAGTGCAGTCACTAAGACATTGGTATCTAATACTATTTTTACTTTCATAATACTATTATATATGATATCACTTGTAAAGTCAATAATTAACCTGAACCTAATTTAAAAACAAAAATTTGAGTATAATAACTTATTAAATAATTTTCACGTTAAGGCTTATTATGACCATTGAAAACCTAACTTATACCACTACCACATGGAACTGTGACAATGAAACAATTAACTCTAAAGACAAAGTACAGTTAGTGTTGGCGTTTGGTGATACGGATACGTTTGTAAACCCTGAACATTATGACTATTTACAAGCACGCTATCCTAATGCTCATATTGTGGGTTCTTCTTCATCTGGAAATGTCTTAGGGGCACAGGTGAGTGAAAGTAGTGTTATTGCTACAGCTATCTTTTTTGAGCACTCCGACGTTAAATTAAGTGTGGTTGACTTTACTCAAGATGATGACTTACATGCCATTTCAACACAAGTGGTTTCACAACTCCCTAATGAAAATTTAAAATCTATTTTCATTATTTCTGATGGTCTTTATATGAATGGAACAACACTTGCACAAAGTGCCCACCTTGCAAAACCTAACACTCTTATAACAGGTGGTCTTGCTGGTGACGATGCCCGTTTTGAGAAGACCGTTATCATGGCAAATGATTCAGCAAAAGAGAAACGTGTGCTAGCCCTTGGTTTTTATGGAGACAAACTACATGTTAGTAGTGGTTGTTATGCAGGATGGGATGAGTTTGGAGCTGAACGTATTATTACAAAATCTGAAGGTAACGTAGTTTATGAAATTAACAATGAGCCTGCACTCGAACTTTACAAACGTTACTTGGGTGATGAAGCTAAAAACTTACCCGGAAGTGGCTTACGATTTCCATTAAGTATACGTGAAACTGATAGTGCTAACAGCATTATTCGTACTGTTTTAGCCGTTTGTGAAGAGGACAATTCATTAACATTTGCGGGAGATGTTCCTCAAGGTTATATTGCCAAACTAATGAAAACAAATATCGATGGTCTTATTGATGGAAGTGAAATGGCAGCAAAAGACATTGTTCAAGCTAACAATAATGATGCTCTAGGTCTTGTTGTCAGTTGTGTTGGTAGAAAGCTAGTTATGAAAGACTTAACTGACGAAGAACTTGAAGCCATTGAAGATACTGTGGGTAAAAATGTTCATTTAACAGGGTTTTACTCTTATGGTGAACTTGCTCCTTTTTCTTCAGAAATTTTAAATTGTCAATTGCATAATCAAACGATGACACTTACCGTAATTTACGAAGATTAAGAGGCTATTATGAACCGTCTTTTACAACGTCAAATAAAACGTTCTCTTGGAAAAGAGTACGACATAACAACACTGCCATCTGACATTCAAAAACTATTACAGAGTATTGACAGCAGTTATGATGACTTTGAAAAAGAGCGTACTTTTTTAGAACATACTCTTGATGTCAGTTCTGAGGAGTTAACGGAAGTAAATAAGCTTATTAAACATCAAAACGTTGAAGCGTTACTGCTACTTGAACAGTATAAATATGCTATTGATTCCGCTATGATTGTCTCAAAGTCTGATATTCATGGAAACATTACCTACGTTAATGATACATTTTGTAAATTAAGTGGATACAGTGAAGAAGAACTTTTGGGTTCTGCTCACAGTATCGTACGACATAAAGATACTCCACCTGAAACCTTTAAAGCACTATGGAATCGTATTTTAAACAAACAAATTTGGCAAGGTACTTTGAAAAATTGTGCTAAGGATGGAAGCACTTACTATGTCAATGCGACTATTGTTCCTGTTTTAGATACCCAAGGTGATATTATTGAATTTATTGCCCTTCGAGAAGATATTACCCAACGTTTTATCTTAGAAAAAGAGGCACAACGCCAACAACAACGTACCCAACAAATTATGAATGCACAAGAGAGTATGATTGTTATTTCTGACGATATTGATGGTGTTTTAGAAGCCAATCAAAAATTTTATGACACTACTGGTTATGAAAACTTCAACGATTTTAGAAAACAATTTCGCTGTGTTTGTGAACTTTTTATTGAAAAAGAGGGATACCTTAAAAGTAGTAGTGATGAGCACTATTGGGCCGAACCTATTTTAAACCATCCTAAAGAGCTACACCGTGCTATTCTTTTGAATAACTACGGGGAAGAAGTTATCTTTGATGTAAGAGGACGACTCATTACACTTGATGATCAGACTTATGTTGTTTCAACATTCTCTAATATTACCGAAGTTGAAAACATGCGAAGTCGTGCCGAAGATGCACAAAAAGCAAAAAGTGACTTTCTAGCCAATATGTCACATGAAATTCGAACTCCAATGAATGGTATTTCTGGATTTTTACAGCTTCTTGAAAAAACAGAGCTCACCCCAACACAAACAAAGTACCTTGATATTACACAATCTTCAGTAAAAACGCTTCTTTGTATTATTAATGATATTCTTGATTTTTCTAAAATTGAGAGCGGTAAAATGATTAGTGACATTATTAATGTTAACCCTTTTAACGAATTTGAAAATGCATTTATTACCTTTGCACCTAAAGCACGCGAAAAAAATATCTCGTATCAAATTCACCTCGATGGAAAAATGAGTGAATCTCTTTTAGTTGATACCTTACATATTCGCCAAGTAATGCAAAATCTAATTAATAATGCCATTAAGTTTACCCCTGAACAAGGTACTATTGTTGTGAGTATTGTACATCTTGATAGTACACAAAAACATGACAAACTTCGTTTTGGAGTACGTGATACAGGAATAGGCATCGCCAAAGAAAATCATTCAAAAATCTTAGAGGCATTTTCACAAGCAGATAACTCTACCACACGAAAATTTGGAGGAACAGGTTTAGGGCTTAGTATTAGTAAATCTTTAGTCTCTCTTATGGGTGGCTCGCTACAACTTCAAAGCGATACCAATGAAGGAAGCTATTTCTATTTTGATTTAGAACTTGAAAAATCTACAACTCATATTAAACTAGCCAAACATCTAGAAAGTAAAATAATCTGCGTTATTGACAACAAAGATACTATTACACAAAATATTTGTACTCAATTATCTAATTTTAATATTGAATATAAACTCTGTATCCCTCATAATATTCCAGAATTTTTAGATAACTATCAACAGTGTCACTTAGTTATTAGTAGTACCGAAGCAGAGATAAAATATTTTAAAAATAGTGGCAATACCATTTTAATAAATGAAGAGACACAACTTCAAAGTAGTGATACTCTATTTGTAATTGACTCTTATAAAGAGTGCCCATCACAACTGTACAACATGCTTTTAAAAGAGGAGTTTATACCCCAAGTAAGTGCGGCCATTGAACCTACAACCTATCATGAATTAAATATCTTAATTGCAGAAGATTATGAAATGAATCGTATTTTAATTGAGGAACTTTTAAAAGCCTATGAAGGGATTCATTTTAATTTTGCATTTGATGGAGAAGAAGCACTTAGTATTATTGAAAATAATAAAGAAACGCCTTTTGACCTTATTTTTATGGATATTAATATGCCCAATCTTGATGGCATTGAAACCACTAAAATTTTACGTAAAAAAGGGTGTACCTCACCAATAGTAGCCCTTACGGCAAATGCACTCGATGGCGATAGAGAACATTTTTTAGAGATTGGTATGAATGATTATCTCTCTAAACCTCTTGATTTAGTTGAACTTGAACGTGTTTTAAACTTTTACAGTTCTCAAAAAGAACCTCTTTCTAACCATGCTAGTAACAGTAGTATTACTATTGAAGAGACAACGGACGATGCCATCCAACGTGCCATTGAGTACACAAAGAAAAATACAAAATTTCCAGAACAAATTGTTATTAAACGCATGAAGAGTTATATACGAAGTTTTCAAACGCTTCTCAATAGTTTTGAAGAGGGAATTAAAGATAGTAATTATGATCAAATTTCACGTGCGGCACATGATTTAAAAAGTTCTTCATTAACCGTAGGATTTTTAGACATTGGAGAAGAGGCAAAACAGGTTGAATTAAAAGCAGCAGCCAATGAGCCGTATCATAATGAGCAGAGTTTAAATATTTTTAAAGACCACTATAAAAACGTTATGAAGTTTTTTGATAAATAGAAGTTAGTTAACTTCTATTTAACGGCTAAACTCTACTCTTTATTTGTGAAAGGTACCATCCATAGCCCCGCGTACACTAAAGTGTGTATACGCAATATTTTCTTTTGTTTGGTTCTCTACAAGAACTTCAGTTTTTTGAATACTTACAGGTTCACTACTTACCTCATCCAAAACAGTTTGTATCTCTTGCACATCACTAGAACCACAACCAACAAATAACATTGCTACTACAAAAATTAAATATTTTTTCATCACTACTCTCCATACTTACTAAATGTTTTACTAAATTCATTATTCTCTTGTAGTAATGAACTACATGAAATAGATACATACGACGTTGCTCCACCACTACACTCTTTGTCTCTATTGGCAGACCAAAGTGAGATAAGACCAATGTTTTTCTCTTTTGCAAATGTTAATACCTCTTGTGCCGCCGCAACATCAAATATTTCAGTAGTGACATCATTCATACCTATCATTGGTGTAATACCTACCATTTTCCAAAGGTTTTCATCACTCTCATTTGGATATAACGTTTGGAGTTGTGCTTGAAGCGATTTTGCTGCTTCAATAGCATAATATCCCATTTTTCCATTAGGATTTGGTGCGGCAAAGTCACCATAATCCATAGCCATAATATTTACACCGCTAATGTTAACACCCGCGGTAATAGCCTCTTTTAAAATTTTCATTCCCTCTGCTTGTGTTAAACCCGTTGGTAATACTGCGAGTGTAAACCAAATTTTAAGTTCAGGAATTTCATCTTGTAACAACTTAATCGCTTGTGAACGACGTACAATTGAATCTAAGTCGCGAGAATAAAAGCCTTCAATATCAAAATCTATCTCTTTTAAATTTAGGGTTTGAACCACACGTTTATATTCATTTTTTAAACTCACTACACTGGTACAAGAAACTGCCAATGGTGTATTAGCCGCACCACCAAACGAGACTAAAGCCCGTCCACCCAAAGCGTGAATTTCTTCTATTTTTTTAGGCATATTTAATTCACTATTATCTAATGAGTAGTACGTTCCCCAACTTGCTTCACAAGTACTCGTTGTTTTAGCAACTAAAAATCCTAATGCATAATTTTTATTAGTGCTATCTTGAGTATTCGTGACAAAGTCATAAGGAGGCCACGCTGTAGTATCTACAAACGGTGCGAACATCGATTTTGAAACATCGATTTGAGCAACAACTACACTAGTGTCATCTGAAGTTTCCTCAGATGCATTTTCATTTTCTGAGGGTGTATCTATTGTCTGTGTTGATGTTCCTAACTCTTTCCAAACACCCCACTCTGATTTTACCGGAGTGTCTCCTTTACTCCACCATTTGGATTCATAAACTTTAGCATTATACGTTGCCTTATCACCCTCTAGGTAGATAGTATCTGCAGACCATGGTGAAATTTCAGAAGCATCTACAATTACTGCTTCATCATTACTTGGTGTACTGGTATCTGCAGTATCTTGTGTCGTATTATCTTCACTATTGTCTTCGCTTGTTTGACTACTACTATCACTGTTACCATTATTATCGATAGTACTCGTGTCGCTACTTTGAGAGAGTAAAAGCCATGAACCCCATTGAACTGTTCCTGGAGTTTCACCTTGTGTCCACCATTGTGCTCGATATATTTTTCCATCATAAGAGACTTCCATCCCTTTTGTGTAGATACTACTGCTCTCCCATACTACTGAGTTTGATACTGTCTGTGTTGTGTTATCTGTTGTGCTATCATTGTTAACTTCAGGTATCTCTACCACAGGAGTATCTATAGTATTATTATCTTCACTTTGTGTTGTAGTATTAGTGTCTGTTGTAGTTTGAGTCACTGGCTCATTAACTGTAGTACTCTCTTGTGAAGTATCACTACTCAGTAATTGTTCCCAAACACTACTACTTGTTGGAATATCCCCTTGAGTCCACCATTTTGCTACATAAATCGTATTATCATAAGTAACACTCATCCCTTTAGTATAAACTTGTGATGCACTCCAAATAGTAGAATTTGTAGTATTACTGCTTCCATCTGTTGATGGGGTATCAGTAGTAGTTGTGGTAGTGGTGCTAGTGTCTGTTGTAGTTTCTGTAGGTACAGTTGTATCAATATCATCATTTCTATACTCAGGATGTACTCCTGCAAAAAACGAGTTAAAAATAACATTTGTTAGTGTTGAACCTTTTGAAGGATAATCCGCACTTACTTCCCAAAAAATAATTCCACCTAACGCATTGTCATTAACGTAATCACTTTTTTGACCTACTGAAACCTCGTCATCGTAAGTATACATTTCGCCTTTAGACGCACTAAAAAGATAGGGCATTTTACTTACAGGATCACGATACTTAACAAAACTACTATCGTTTTCCATTTGAGATTTTATATGATAATAAGGATTAACACCTGCCGCACGTCCTCCATCCCAAATACCTTTAGCCGCACCTGTAGCAGAAGCACCTAATCCAGGTAAGGAAGCAATTGGACCATCATTTTTAACACCACTCCATCCACGAGAGTAAAAAGGAGAACCAATAACAATTTTGTTTTTAGCCACACCTTTGTCAACTAAAATCTTAACCGCATCCGAAATAGATAAGTTTTCCCCTGCCGCACTAATAGTTTCATTAACAAACAGTGGTGCCTGATGATTGGTTTTACTCTCCCATGCTCCATGCATGTCATACGTCATAACATTAATAAAGTCTAAATACTGTGCATAATTTTGAGGTTCTGTTCCCTCTATCATATTTTTACTCGAGCCTACTGCAGCGGTTAATTGGTAGTACCGTCCATCTTCTTCACCCGCTAGGGTGAGGGCTTCACGAATTGACTTTAAAAGAAGCGTAAAGGTCTGCTTTTCACTTGCATCCGCATTAGGTGTTCCCGTATCACTAGCATTATCGGTTTTGTCAGGTTCACGTTCATACGTAGGAAACTCCCAATCAATATCAACACCATCAAAGTGCCAACGTCGTACAAACTCCACACAACTTTTAGAAAACTTTTCGCGGGCCTGTGCTGTTGCTGCAGCATCATGAGAACCAGCCGATTGCGTCCATCCTCCTACTGAAATTAAAAAGCTTGTATTAGGATAAGTGTCTTTTAACTTTTTAAATTGTCCTAATGTCCCTTTATAAGGACTATCCCACGCTTCATTAAAAGTAATTCCTGTAGCCGCCCACTCATCAAAAATGGCAACTTCACCATTAATAATTCGTGCAAAAGCATAATTAACATGGGTAAGCTTGTTAAAGGGAGTATCACTGGGCGCATAATTATTGTGAGCAGAGTAAACACCCCACTCAGGGAAATAACCAACTATTTTCTTGTGAGATTCTAACTCTTGTTTCGTTGGGCTTGCAAATAAAGAGATACTTGCGACTAAAGAGAGCAGTATACTTGTTCTTATTTTATTCAATGAGGATTCCTTTTAAAAAGGAAAATGATATAAAAAAAAGTTATGTTTGTCAAGAAAATAGTATAGATTTTTAAAATACTTTAGTATAAATAAATATTATATAACATCATTAATACAGACTACGCTTTTTTACAGAAAGTCCATAATATTGTGCTCTTTTTCAACATCTTTATATCGTTTTTGTATTTCTAAAAATTGTTCTAAATTATCAAGTAAGAGAGTCACTAATGTTGGATCAAAATGAGTTCCCGAATCTTCTTTCATAATTGATAAAACGGTTTCTAAAGACATCGCTTCTTTATAACAACGTTTTGAGCTCAAGGCATCAAAAACATCAGCTACAGTAATAATTCGAGAGTAGATATGAATCTCTTCTTCTTTTAACCCTCTGGGATAACCACTACCATCCCACTTTTCATGATGTTGAAGAGCAATAGTATGTCCCGCATTAATAACAGGAAACTTCTCACCCCCTTCTAACATCCTCGCACCAATAACAGCATGTTGCTTCATAACTTCAAACTCTTCGGGCTCAAATCTTCCCGGTTTTAATAAAATTTTATCAGGAATTCCAACTTTACCAATATCATGAAGGGGTGCGGCGTAAAGAACAAGTTTACACTCCTCATCACTTAAGCCATAGAGTTTTGCTAATAATTGAGAATAGTGACTCATCCGCTTAATATGTCCACCTGTTTCAAGGTCTCTAAATTCACTGGCTAAACCCAAACGAGTAGAAATTTCGTACTCAGTCTCTTTAGCTAACGCTAACGCTTCTTGTAACTCTTGAGTTCGTAAAACAACCTCTTGTTCAAGTATCTCATTTTGATTTAATACTCGTTTTTGATTTTGATTCATTTTGGCATAATTGAGAGTTCGGGCACACAATATCCCAATATCATAAGGTTTTGAGATAAAGTCACTTGCACCTAAAAGAAGCGCTTCACTCTCTTTTTCTGCATTAGCTGTGACCATTAATACCGGAAGGTATTCTCGTTTTTTATTTTCACGTATTTTTTTTAATACTTCGAGTCCACTCATTTGAGGCATACTAATGTCCAATAACACAATATCAAATTCATCTCTACAAAGATAGTCTAATGCTTCAAAGCCATCTTTTGCGTAGGTAATAGTCACCGTTTCATATTCCATAAACGCCGCTTCTATTAGGTCTAAATTAAAAGGTTCATCATCTACGGCTAAAATTGAAACTTTTTTACTCATTACACTATTCATAAAATTCCTTACCATAGAAATATTTTTAGTTACTTTATATTTTCATATAATACTGTAAGCTTCGAAAAACTCAAAAATGAGAATAAGAAACTTGACTTTAGTAGTCTTAGTTTTGGAATGTATCATATGTATCAAAATTTAATGAGTTGCTACTTTGGAAGCCAATATATTTTGTACATATGCATTAAGTGAAATACCTGCCTTTAACGCTTCTTTAAAAAGGGTTTTATGCAAACTCGGATCTATCCTGACATTGAATACACCTTTGTAAGCTTTTTGAGGTTCCCTTCCTAACTCTGCACATGTTAATAGATACTCTTCTATAACATCAGCGAAGTTTTTTTCTAACTCAGATGCACTGTCTGCTTCAAAGGTGACTAAATCATCAATCATTTCTACTTTACCAAAAAAAAGTTTATCTTCTAATGAATACTCAAGTGAACCAATGTAGCCTTTATATTCAATAACATTAGCCATTACACACCTCTTTTAACTTAATTTGAATCTGTCTCACTAAATAAACTTTTAAAAAATTACCAGGATGGGGTTTATGTAAATTAATTAAATTATCTTTTTGTTGATTATAAAACTTTACAGCTGACCCATTACCTTCAATCTTTACATATCCACAAGATGTTAATAATGATTCTAACTCAGGGAATGTTAAATCTTTTTTTGGAGGAACTTCCAAAAACTTTTTTAAAAGTTTATTTTTTTTGCTCATACACTATGGTATCACTTATTAGTTACAAAGTCAAATCTTTATTGTATTTGTTAGCCCGTTTATAATAGGCGTAATCAAACTTTCTTTGTATTAAATCTTTTGTAATTTCCATGATAGTGTGCCTCTATTTTTTTTAAAATACTCTTTAATTTTTCAAACTGTTTTACATTATCAAATTCACATGATACTTTATGGTAACCTGCTTGGGAAATTGCTTCACGTTTTGTTTTATCATGATAAAGAATTTCAAGTTTATTGGCTAAATCTTCACTGTTTTGAGATTCAAACAAAAGACCTGTTTTTTTATCATCTATAATTTCTAGCACACCACCACGATTTGCACCTACCACACAAGTTTGAGTTCGCATCGCTTCAATTAAAACTAAACCAAAGGTCTCATTTTCAGTCGCAAGCACCATCACATCATTGGCTTGATAAAAATGTGCAGGATTTTTTAAGTACCCTAAAAAGTGAATATTCTCTTTTATATCATGATAAGATATTTGCGTATTCAACGTCTCTAAATACTCATCTTTCATAGGATTTCCTACAAGATGCGCATGGGCATTAATATTTTTATCGTTAAGCATTTTAATGGCTTCAATTAAAAGATGTTGTCCTTTAGCAGGTTCAATACGTCCAACAAGACCAATATTAAAACTATCATGATAAATACCAAGTTCATCTTTTTTAGCACGAAGTTGCGCTTCATCTAACAATTCTACCGTGTCACATCCAAGATATAACTGCTCGATTTTAGGACGAATTGAGTCCGGAATATATCGTTTTAATTCCTCTTTTACCTCTTGGGTAACCGCTAAAATGGTATCAACATTTTTGTATAAAAAACGGTGATAAAAATCATCTTTAAAACGTGTCATGTGCATGTGGCGACTCTGAATGATTTTTGGCTTTTGTTTGGAAAAAAGTTTAGCTAACACCACTAACAAAATATCTTTTGTCCAGTGCATATGAATAATTTCTATTTTATTATCATCAATAATTTTTGCTAATTTTTTAGCTCTAAAGAGTGCTTGAAGTGGCTTCGCTCGTGCCACTTGAAAATAGGCAATACCCTTTTCATCAAAATACTCTTTTAGTTTTGTCTTTTCGCCAATAACAGTTGTAATGCTAAAATCATCACTCAAGGCATCAACACACTGTTTCAGGTAAAGCTCTAAACCTCCTAAATCAGGAGAGAGGCATATCTGCATTATATTTTTTTTACGCATTGTTTTCTCGTTTTTTACTTGTTGCTATATTTTGCATGTTCTGCAGCTATTTCCGCATCAATTTCACCACTTTTTAAACGCTTCATATAGCTTTTTAAATACCCTTTAACATCCCCACTTAAAATATAAAGTCCAAAAATATTAGGAATTGCCATAGCAAGCATTAACATAAAACTAAAGTCTACCATCAGACCTGTACTTACAATAGTAGAAATTACGGTCACCGATAAAAAGCCTATTTTATAAATTATTGAGTAGCGTGAACCAAAAAGATAAACCCATGCACGCTCACCATAATATGACCATGAAATCATTGTTGAAAAAGCAAACAGCGTAATAGAAATTGCTAGTAATGCAGGAAACCATGAAACTACTGTTCCATAAGCAGCTGATGTTAATGCGGCACCTTGTTTGGCTTCAATTAATGCACCATAACCATTAACAGGATCATATACACCCGTAATAATAATAACTAAAGCCGTCATTGTACAAACAATAACCGTATCAATAAAAGGCTCATAAAGTGCCACAAAACCTTGTTGTACTGGATATTTTACTTTTGCAGGAGCGTGAGCAATAGGTGCTGAACCAATTCCCGCTTCACTTGAAAATACCGCGCGTTGAAAGCCTTGAACAATCACACCAATCATTCCTCCCTCAACAGCCATTGGCGCAAATGCCTCTGAAAATATTAGGCTAATTGCGGCAGGGACTTGCTCATACGAGACCACTAAAATATATAATGAAGCACTCACATAAAAAATGACCATAAAAGGAACTATCATCTCCGTTAAACAAGCGATTCGGTTAATACCGCCAATAATTACAACACCCACTAAAGCTGCCATAATAAAACCAAAAACTATGGGAAAGTTTTCAAAAAATGGAATATTTTCTTGAACAACAACCAATGCTTGTGATGTTTGGAAGGCATTTCCACCACCAATGGCACCTCCAATTAAGAGTATGGCAAATAAAATCGAAAGATATTTTCCTGTTTTAGCCCAGCCTTTAGAAGCTAAACCTTCACGTAGATACTCCATCGCACCACCCATAACCGTACCATCAGGTAAAAACTTTCTATAATGAAGTGACAGGGTTACCTCAGTAAACTTAAGTGTCATTCCTAGAAGTCCTGCAACAATCATCCAAAATGTAGCGCCTGCACCTCCAATAGAGACCGCAATAGCTACACCCGCAATATTTCCAAGACCTACGGTTGCAGAGAGTGCTGTAGTTAGTGCCGCAAAAGGAATAATTTCACCTTTGGTCTCTCTTGTAATATAACGACTTCTTAAAATCTGAATGGAGTGGGTAAAAACACGAAAGTTAATAAACCCCATTTTTAGTGTCAAGTAGATTCCACCTGCGACGAGCCATAAAACGAGAAAAGGAATACTTGTTCCTTCAACTTGATTAAACAGAACGTCAAAAAAGAGAACTGTTTCTAAAAAACTATTAAATGTACTTATAAATGTTGTTGCTAGTTCATTCACTAAAAACCTTTTTTATTTTATTGGTATTACTATCAATTTGTTAAAGTGTATTTTAACAAAAAATAGGTATTTATTAAACAGTACTTTTACAGAATCAAAGTTATTGTACAATTATCATACTCATAGCAGTAAAGGAATATCATCAAAAAACTACTCTTACTACTTCTAGTATTTACAAACCTACTGTTTGCACAAGTCAATTGGACAGAAAATTATCAAAGTGCATTTAACAATGCAAAAAAAGAGCATAAAATTGTGATGATAATGTTTTCACAATCTTTTTGTCATGTTTGTAACATGATGAAAAAAGATGTTTTTACAGATGAGAGCGTTGCAGAGTATCTCAATACCCACTTTACTTCTCTTGAATTGGATATTGAGGATGATGATACTTTAGGTTATAAAACTTTTGGAACACCTACTTTTTACTTTCTTGATGCTTCGACAAAAGAGATACTCGAGATAAAAATTGGTGGTTCTACAGTTAAAGGTATGTTGAAAAAATTACATACTATTGTTAAAGATGTCAAAGAAAAAGAAATTTAAAAAAAAGTAACTATATTCCTAAGAAAACAGTCGTGAGAAAAATCCTTTTTTCCCTTCTGCTTTTTCAATCATTCGAATGTATCTATCAGCAGAACCTCCACCCAATTCATAATCTTTAACCTCTTTTTTCATCGCATCAATACTAACACAAAAAGGTACTGACGAAATTTCATACTTTTGGGCTAATTTTGGATTTTGAGTCACATTTACTTTGGCAATAATTGCTCTTTCTTTAAAGTAATTATCTAAGTGGGGGAGCAGTTGTAATACTTCTTGACAGGGTCCACACATGGGGGAGTAAAAATCGATAAAAAGAGGTTTGTCTAGGCCTTCAACAATTTGAACATAATTTTCATCGCTAATTTCTATTATCATGATAGTTTTTCTTTTTTGTTATTTTGATATAATTTTAACATATATAAAAGATTTCTAGTAAACTTTGGAGATATGAATGCGATTAGAAAAAAAGGCTACCTTAGTAGCGACCATAACCGCGACACTATTAATGATTATTAAAATGAGTGTTGCTATTTTTAGTGGTTCAGTTGCTGTTCTTGCTTCAGCCATTGATTCAATGCTCGATTTAAGTATTTCACTTTTCAACTATTTTGCACTGCATAACTCAGAAAAAAATCCTGATGAAGAGTTTAACTACGGTCGAACAAAACTTGAACCCTTAGCCGCTGTTGTGGAAGGGACTATCATCTCTTTAAGTGCGCTGTTTATTCTTTATGAATCACTTATTAAAGTCATTCACCCTCGTGAGATACAGTATATGAGTGAAACGGTTATTGTTATGATTATTTCTATCATGATAACTTTAGCCTTGGTTCTGTTTTTAAATTATGTAGCACGAAGAACTAACAACTTAGTCATTAAAGCTGACGCCCTACATTACAAAACAGACCTCTTTTCCAATGCCGCTGTTTTAATAGCTCTTGGAATTGTTTACCTCACACAAGAGCAAGTTGTTGATTCTATTATTGGTGTAGGGATTGCTGTTTATATGATTTACTCTGTAGTTCCTATTTTAAAAGAGGGAATTAACATGCTTTTAGACAAAGCACTACCCAAAGAAGATCAAGAAAGAATTACCGCACTTATTCATGCGGATCCAGAAATCACTGATTTTCATGACCTCAAAACTCGTGAATCAGGAGGACATATTTTTATATCAATGCATGCGGTTTTAAATGTGAGTATTTCTCTTTACGATGCCCACCTCATCTCCGATAAGTTGGAGATGAGACTTAAAGCACTTTTTGACGATAAAAAAGTGCATATTTTAATTCATCTTGACCCGTATGATGATTCCGTTATTAACGAAGAAGAAGATAGTTTTTAAAGATTATTTCTCTGCTTAAAAGAGGACTTGTCACTATACATTGCCGCATCTGCTTCAGCTAAAACAGAGACAAAATCTTGGTCTTTGTTAAACGTTGAAATTCCAAATGCAAAGCTCATTTTAAAGTTATGTCCATTGGTTACGATATCTTTTTTATAAAGTATTTCTCGGAGTTGATGCAGTTTATTGTGAATACTTTTAGCATCAAAAGTTGTATCAAACAACAGAAGAAACTCATCTCCTGCATACCGAACAACACTACCCCCAAGCTGTTTTAGTTTACTTACTATGTATACTAAAACTTTATCCCCTGCAAGATGTCCAAAGTTATCATTAATAAACTTGAAGTTATTCAAATCAACAAAAACTAAAGTTCCTGTTACCGTGAATTTTTTTCTTGTACTGTCTAAATAGTACTCTTCCATCCATTTACGGTTATTAGATTTTGTCAAAAAATCTTCATAAACACTTTTTTTAAGGTCTTGTATCTCTTGTTTAAGTACATTCGTCTCAGCAATAACTTCTGTTAACTTGGTATCATCTTTAGTTTCCATAGCATCTAAAGCATCATGAGTACATTCATCAAGCTTTAGTACATGTTGGGACACTTTATCTTCAACCAATTCTGATGTAATAAGGTCTAAAAAGTCAAATTTGTTATTTTTTTCAAATGCTACTTTAATAAACAGTTCATTATAGTATCTGGGAAAAACAAAGTTTTTACCTTCTATTATTTTTTTAACGTCTCGAGTAATCTCTTCAAAAATTTCTTTATATACAATAACAATTTTATTATTGTCATAACTAAAATCAAAAATTGAGCTACCTATAGTTTTTGTTATCTCTTCCACTTCTAAACCAAGGTCATCGAATGTTGCACTTTGTGGTGCTATTAATAGTAACGTCTCATCTTTAAGTTCATACTGATTAAAATATTTTTTACCCAATAAATTTAAATGTTTTAGTAATACAGTTAGCATTTAACCTCTTTGTCTACAAGAATATATTGTTTTTATTCTAGCACTTTTTTGTTTAAAATATAATGCCTATAAAAATAGCCTTTATGACATTATCATAAAGACGTCTTGTTAAATAATTATTGGTTTTTAGTTTAGAAATGTATAATCACGTTTTTAAACTAAGGAAAATATATGTTTACACGAGAGTGCCCTTGTTGTCATAAAACGCTACATTTTAAAGATTATAAAAAAATGTCATTAGCAGGAGAGAAAGAGACTTTATCTTGTCTTCATTGTAAAAATACCTTGATTAAACAAAGAAGACTAAAACGTATTAATTATATTCCAATAATAGCTCTGTTGATATACTTTTTGCCATTGCTAGAAATTATTGAGTTATTAGACCTCTTTAATACCCAATACTATTCTACTTTATCAAGCTTTATACTATTAATACTCTTCATGTTAATTCCTATATTAACATTTATTGGACCAATGTATTATCTTTTTATGAAACTATTGCAATGTTTTAAACGATCTCATGATGAAATACTAGTCGAAGAAGATAACATTCCTGAAAATGAAAAAACTGAGGCACAAAAACATCTCGATCATGACAATCACAAAGAAGAAAAAAAGATCAATTCTTTAATGCTCTTAGCCATTGGTTTATCCGTTATTTTTGGCGCTATTCTATTTTATTTCTCTGGAAAAATTAATAATATTGTCTTAACTAAGTATCTTATTAGTACCCCGCATGGTGTTATTTTAAACGTTGAGAACAGCTTTGTAAAAACCGACAGTAATGGTCATTTTATAGAACAACGTTTTTATGATGAATTAGGGCTAAGAAGTGTTGCTGATATTGCCTATTTTAATAACTCTATGTTAGTTATTGATTATCTTTCTAACCAAGTGAAACACTGTGATATTGCGCCATTCTCGAAATGTTCTGTTGTAACAGAACTAAATTTTGAAACAAATTTCACCCTTTACAGTGCATCACAAAGGGACTTTAATCTTGCCATTACACCCAATAAAAAGTTTTTTTATCTAAGTCATAAAAATGAAGATTCTCAGTCTCTTACCTTTTTATCTAATAACATCTATAAATATAGAGCAGATGGAACCTTTTTATATCAACTCAAAACAGAAGAACTTGATAGTGCTAATACTTTTATTGCTCAAGATGATGGAACACTTATTTTTTCAGATACTAACAATAAAAGAATTTTAGCGCTCAAAGACATTAGTAAAAATATAACTAAAATTCTTTGGGAACTTGATGCAAAAACAGCAAAGTCAACGAATATTCTTAAAGATTATCGTTATTTTCCGACAGTAGTAAAACAAAATTTAGAGGATAAACGATTATGGGTTATTAACAAAGATAGCATTTCACATAAAAAAGATGTCATTGTTTTTGACAAACCTCTAGAAGGTGATAGTATACTAGATATTGACACTACACCTTCCATCAATAACGACACTGTTTTAAATGATAATATTGACAAACAAAATCTTGACAAACGATTTGAACAAGACTATTTTTATCCTATGCACTGGGCTGGATTTGACGACCTTGACCTTCTAGAACCTCATCAAAAAGGAATGTTATTTGTAGATTCAAAAACCTTTACCGTACTCTTTTTTGACCAGTTTGTTCATTATGACAAACCTTTTTTAGATAAAACAACCACCTCTCTTTTAGACAATGTCAAAAGTAAAAAAGAGTACTTAAAAATATTATATTATTCAGTTATGCTACTTATGATTATTGCAAATATCTCTATATTTTATGTTTTTTATCTCGAATATAAACGAGTTAAAAACAGAGAACAGATAACAATAAAACTTACAGAAAATGAGTCTCAATATAAAACTTATACAATTATAATTATTGGTGCTTTTGTATTTATTGTATTTAGCACACTTATCTATCTCTACACTAAATTTACAGCTTTATAACATTATAATAAAATAGCTTTTACTTTTTAAAGGCTATTATCATGATAAAACTATTTTTTTACTTTTTTACTCCATTTCTCACCCTACTCTTTTTAACAAGTTGTTCTCAAGAAATTAAAGATGAAACACCTCAGGTTATTAAAAAAAGTCTCTCAAAAATTGATAGTACTATTTATGATTTAGAAGTTTATGGCAATAATATTTATGCCTTAGCTTCAAACAAAATTTATGTTATTGAGCAGACAGACACTGCGATTACTAAAGAAATTCCACTTCCTAACATTTCAAATGCAGAAGGTTTTTGTCTCGACAGTGCTGGTAATATTTTTATTGCAGACACGACTCAAAACCGAGTTGTTAAACTTCTCAAAAATGAGAACTACTCTAGTGATACTAGCTTCACACTCTCTTCAAAAGGAAGTGACAAAGGTGAGCTTTTATCGCCTAAAGATGTCACGCTTACTTATTATCATGATAAGTTAATGCTCTTTGTTTTAGATGCGGGTAATAAGCGAATTCAGCTTTTTAACCATGTGGGTGCCTATTTAGATGATTTAGACTATAAGCTCTCAAATCCTATAAACATGATTGGTGCACCAAATCTTATTATTAGTGATGAAAATGCTCTTATTAAACTCAACTATAACTTTCTAACTAAAGAAGTTATTACAACCAAGCTTCGTGATACTAACGCTTTAGCTAAAGTCACCTATTCAGATAGTGGTATTTTATTACCTGCCAATGATACGCTTCTCTTTATGCAAACTAATGGTGTTATTACTAAGGAAATTAAAACCAATCAAAACAACCTTATTGCACTTGCTTATCATCAAAACCAAGATATAATTGAAATTGCTACACCATCATCACGAAAAGCATCTTCAAAAAATGCACAAACATCATCATCAGCGACCCTTATCATGATAGAAAAAACGTCAGTTGAAAATAATCCAACAGAACTGACTAAACAATTTATAAGTGCCTATTTAAACGATGATAAATCTATCATGATAACAATGACTTCAAATAAACTCATAACACTTTTAGATACCAAACAAACTCAAGTTAAAGAGGTCTTTCGTCATTCAAAGTCGTACAGAGAAAATATCTATTTAAGTAATAATACAAAATAAACTACACAGTTGGTTCAATAATTGCTATGACTGATTATGACAGTAACAGATGAAAAAATAATAGAACAATTAAAAGAGATAAAGAAGAGTGGTGCCAAAGCGCAAG
>Ga0233441_1001408_pt1 | contig 20992 bp, 17 predicted proteins | sample SI_123_September_4_FD_182781 | JGI IMG/M metagenome (GOLD analysis project Ga0233441, IMG submission 182781) | Seawater microbial communities from Saanich Inlet, British Columbia, Canada - SI_123_September2016_135_MG | ecosystem: Environmental > Aquatic > Marine > Inlet | place: Canada: British...
GTAGCCTCCAACTGGGGTTTTCTTACCATATCCTTTTTCAGATACGACCACTAAGAAGTCATCCTTAGCGTTTTTTGGCAAAACTACCATTCCAACAACCGTATCATCTTTTTTCTTAAGTCTAATTCCGCCTACACCTGCTGCTACTCTGCCCATTGCACGAACGTCTTTTTCGCTGAATCTAATGGACTGTCCTTCTGAGGTAACAATCATAATATCGTCGTTTCCTGAGGAGAATCTTGCCCATGCCAGGGTATCTTCATCGGAAAGTTTGATAGCCATAATTCCTGAGGTTCTAATATTTGAGTAATCGGCCAAGGAAGTTTTTTTGATTCTTCCTTTTTGTGTTCCAAATACTACAAAGCCTTCACCCTTTTCTAATTCTTCTGCAGAAAGGGTTAGAAATGCTTCAATTGATTCGTTTTGGCCTATGCTTAAGAAGTTAACCATAGCGGTTCCTTTAGCTCTTCTGCTTGATTCTGGTATTTCCCAGATTCTCATTTTGTAAACTTTACCTTTGTTGGTAAAGAAGAAGGCATAATCATGTGTGTTACAGGTTCTGATGTTTGCTATAACATCTTCTTCTTTAAGTTCTTGTCCCTTAACGCCCTTTCCTCCCCTACCCTGTTGCTTGTAGGTATCTTCTTTAAGTCTTTTAATGTATCCGCCTTTTGAAATTGTGACGAAACACTTTTCTTGTTTAACTAAATCCTCATCGGAGAGTTTTCCAACCACCCCTTTGACTACCTTGGTTTTTCTTCCATTGCCATATTTTTCTTTTATTGCAGAAAGTTCATCTTTTACTATAGTGATTATCTTTTCTGGTGAGGCAAGGATGCTTTCGTAGTTACCAATTATTTCCTGGATTGCTTTAAGTTCTTCTTCAATCTTTTTGATTTCAAGTGCTGCTAGTCTTCGAAGTTGCATATCAAGAATGGCTTGAGCTTGGATTGATGTAAGGTCAAATCTTTTAATAAGAGCTGCACGTGCTGTTTCAACATCCTTTGATTTCTTGATTGTTGCAATGACCTCATCAATATTATCAATAGCCTTTTTAAGACCTTCCAAGATATGTTCTCGTGCTTTAACTTTCTTTAGTAAGAAGAGGGTTCTATTTACAATAACAATCTGTCTGTGCTTGATAAACTCCTCAAGAATTACCTTTAGCGTCATAAGTTTTGGTTCGCCATCAAGTAAGGCCACCATGTTTGCATTAAATGTTTGTTGTAATGGCGTGTATTTATAGAGTCTATTTTGTACTTTTTGGGGAACGGCTGCTTTTTTAAGCTCAATTACAACTCTCATTCCTTCTCTGTTGGATTCGTCTCTAAGATCAGAAATCCCTTCTATTTTTTTAGCTTTAGCATGCGCCGCAATTTTTTCTACAAGAGTTGCTTTGTTAACCTGATAAGGGATTTCTGTAACAACGATTCTCATTCGGCCATTTTTCATTTCTTCAATGTCCATCTTTGCTCGTTGTACTACCCTACCCTTACCGGTGGCATACATATGAGTGATTTCTTTGTGATCGTAAATGGTTCCTCCTGTAGGAAAGTCTGGGCCTTTAATGATTTGGATCAAATCTTCAACATTTGAAGAAGATGCAAAGTCTGTGGTTGCAATACTTGCTGTGAATTTTCCTTCTTCTGAATCAAAGGCTCTAAATTCTTTTGGTTTAGCACTTTTTGCTGGTGCGGCCCCAATAGTTTCTGCGTTTTCTATTAAGAGATGAATTCCATCAATGATTTCTTCTAGGTTGTGTGGAGGGATGTTTGTTGCCATTCCAACAGCAATACCTGAAGCTCCATTTAGTAAAAGGTTTGGAAGAACTGATGGGAGGACGACGGGCTCTAAGTTTTGCAAATCGTTCATTTCATAAGGAACTGTCTCTTTTTCAATATCTCTGAATAATTCATCGGCTAGTTGCTGAAGCTTAGCCTCTGTATAACGCATAGCAGCAGGTGCATCCCCGTCTACAGAACCAAAGTTACCTTGTCCGTTTACAAGCGGGTATCTAAGAGAAAAGTCTTGTGCCATACGAACCATGGCTTCATAAACAGATGTATCACCATGTGGGTGATACTTCTTTAAAACTTCGCCGACAACGGCAGCACTTTTTTGGAATTTCTTATCATGGGTTACGCCTTGGTCTTGCATAGCGTAAATAATTCTTCTTTGTACCGGCTTTAAACCATCACGTACATCAGGTAAAGCACGGGAAACGATAACGCTCATAGCGTAATCTAAAAATGCTTTTTGCATTTCTTCTGTTATTTCAGCTTGAATAACATTTTTTGTATCTGCTGGGATGGCATCATCCTTTATTGCTTCCATGTCAGTGTTTTTCTTCTTTGCCATATCTTAGTAATAGTAACAATTTTTCATACTCAAATCAACGATTTTAGGCTTTATTGCAAGGTTTTAGCACTTATTTAAGTGTATTTTCACTAGAAATTTTAGCACAACTTTTAGTATGGTTTTCTCTTATAGGCCTTTGAGGTTTCTAATAAGGTTTTTTCAATAGCAGGTGCAATTTCCTTTTTTCTGCTCATCCTTGACCCGATATCTGCCATGTTTTCATGCCCTTTTGTAATGAAAGCTTTTTCAACGACCTTTTTTTCTTCATCTGTTGAGTAAATTATTTTTGAATTTCCATTAAGAATATCCGTCAAGATAATAAATCCAAAATCTACTTTTATTTCGCTTTTTGCTTCTTCCAGTGCTGGAAGTAACTCTTTCTTTATATCTATTATTGATTCAGGATTTACAGTTTCAATCTGGTTTATAAGCACTTCCTTAGTTCCAAAGCCATAAACTTTGTAGTCTCGCTTAACTAAATCTATTGGATGCATGTGATCAAAATTTGCCTTTTGCTTAAAGATTTCAATTGTAAGTTTATCCATATTTAGTTCAAGTGATTCCGCTATTTCCTTGGAGGTTTTGACGTCAGTTTCTGTGGTGGTGGCGGATTTTAATCCTTGTGTATCAGATAGTATTGATGAAAGTAGAATTGCTTCTATTTTCTTAGAAGCTTTAACTCCATAAATTCCGAAGTGTTCATAAATTAATGTGCTTGTGGCACCAAAAGGTTTAACATCCATCTTCACTGGATCTACAAAACTAACATCTATTCTGTGATGGTCATTTACTTCAACGATTTGATTTTCAGGGATTAGGTTATGTCTTTGTCGTCCCTCGTTATGGTCGACAAGAATAAATACATCATCTTCCTCTATATTAAATTCTTCAATATGTTTTGGTATTTCTACACCAAACTTTTTAAAGATATATTTAGTTTCTTTATTAGGCTCCCCTGCTCTCACCGGGATGATCTCAATACCATTGTAGCTGTCTGATTTAGTTAAAAATTCTGCATAAGCTACGGCAGATGAGATAGCATCTAGGTCTGGCGAGATGTGGCCAATTACGAAGACTCTCACGGCGTAAAGTCTAGCATGGTTTTAGAGTTACTTTAAGATTTCACTGGAGTTAAGATTTGCTACCGAATGGTTGTTCTGGTAGAAAGTAGATCTAGAAAGAAAACCTACCCAAAAGGTAGATGTAGATAAGGAGATTGAATATTATGTCGAATCAGCGGAAGCTTGATTTTACCGACAAACGTTTAAGAAAAGCTTTGTTGGTTGGTTTTGTCTTGGAGCTAGTTGGGTTTGCTTCTTTTTATGTTCCTTCTATCCCGAATGGGGTTGTCCCCTTTTTATCAGGTTTTCTGGGGTTAGCTGGGGTTTTAATCCTGATGAAACTTCAGACAGTGAAACATAAGAGAGAAAATTCCTCTAGAGCTTCTAAGAACAAAGAAGCTAACTATCTCAGGAAATTGCAAGCTGCTGTCAATAATTTGGGGGGTTCTTCCTGTCTCAGGCCGTTAGTTTATATAGGGATGAGACACGCTCGTTATCCATACTTTTGGTTTGACAGCGCTAAAAGGACTGCTACTCCGCAGCATTATCGGGCTCACAAGAACGGAGAATTATATGCACAACGTCCAATAGACCTCTGGCATATTCTTTTTGCCTTGGTTTGGCCAGTTATACATATTGTTGCGATTGCTGGAACTTTTCGGAAAAGGAAACCATCCTGGTTTCTGATATTTGTTACAGCATTCTCCTTGGGAGTGAGTATGCTATTCCTAGAAGCGTTTCCCTGGGCTGGTTACACTAGCTGGGTTATTGGTCTTCTAGCAAGTATGACCGTTAGCTTTTGGAATGTAGGGATTCGTTATGGTTTTGGCTTCCGTAAAGGAAAACCTGGACCCTTTACTGCAGTTTTACATTCCTTATTGTTTGGATCAGTAGTATTATCGCTGTTCTGAGAAAAGAAAAGGAAAGAGAAAAAACTCTAATTACTAATTTGTGGTTAGAGTTTTTCTTGTTGTATAGATTTTAGTTAGTTTAAGGCCCCATAGTTTCTGAACTTGCTACAGGGTGGTTATTCTGCTATAGATTTTATATCTCATAATCTTGGAGTAAAGGACGAGTCAAATGAAAGCGATTGTAGTAAGAGACACCCGCGGAAATAAGCATGGTTTGCTTTTCGCGTTTGGTTTTATGATTGTTGTTATGGTTGGTTGGTGGCCTTTAGGAATTATCCCTCGTTCTTTTGCGATTGGGGGCTCAATTCTAACGGGGCTTGCAGTGTATGCATGGGTAACGGAACGATATACCTCAACCTTTAAAGGCGATACGGGAGGTTCTGAAGAACCTGTTGCGTTGAGGAATGCACTCAAATCAGCAAATACTCACAGGACGGCTTTTGAAGTATTGCTAGATATCCAAGCAGGTGGTGGGCTGAAGTTTCACAGCAGAAGTCATCAAGGACAGCGTGCCGGGAGAAATTATCGTTTCCACAAGTGTGGTCTGGTGCGTCCAAGCATTGTTCCCGATCATGGGCAATTTCTGCAGGCCTATTTTTGGCCTATTGTGATGTTGCGCAAGCTAGACAGTAATGAGCGAGTTTTTCCCGCGATTGTGGTTTTCTTTTCTGTGGTAGTTGCGGCAGCAATGGCGGATGTGATACCTGCCATGGCGGATGCAATACCTGCCACGGTTGGTTATTTGAGTTGGGCAGTAGGGTTTTTACTCTACTTTTTGGCAGCATTCTGGGAAATAGGCTCTCAGAACAATTATTCAGTTAAACGTTGGAAGCTACCAAAAAAGGCACTTTATGTGGTGCAAAGTGTTCTTCTCGGTCCGGCCCTTCTTTGGATCATAATGCTGGTGTACAACATATTCAATTAATCAGTTTTTGGAGAGAGAAAAAGTCCCAGTTTATTTTTAAGCCGGGGCTTTTTTAGTTTAGGGTTAGGTCAAATCCTCGTTCATAAACATTATCGTCATTTCCACCATCACTTAGCATGTAATCCATGTATTTTTCTGATTCTAGTACTGCATTTAATTCAAAGGCTTCTCCATCTGAGTAGTAGGAGAACATCAAGGCTCCTTCATTTACAGGATCTTTTGGAAGAACTTGAATCCAATTAATAAGTCCGTTTCCACTTACATTGTTAAATCTAACCCAACCAGTTCCATCAATTGTCTGGGAGCTATCAATGCTGTTGCAGTCCCCACAGGTAGAGGTATCAGATAATTGAAGTTCATTATTTGCTATAGCACCAATGATTGAAGTTTGAACGTTTAAGAGATCGCTTATGCGTCTAGCGTCACGTGTTTGGGCAATGTATTCGGCTGGGTTAATGATTGCAGCAACCACACCTGCGAGTATTCCAATGATTACGATAACAACTAAAAGCTCTATAAGTGTAAATCCATCTTGTTGGGCAGAATGTTTCATCGTAGAAATTTTAACACTTCCCTATTTTGATGAACATAATTCCTTTTGATACACTCAGCTTAGTAGGTATTTCTGAAAGGTCACATGGAATTTAAAGAATTAAACCAAAAAGGTTATGAATTGAGAGAAAACGAAGGTAAGCATGCCGAGGCTTTGAATGTATTCAAGCAGGCACTAGAAGTAGCTGAGGATTTTGATCAAAGATCAGAGGCTATGTCTCAACTTGGTCTTACACACTGGCACATGAAGGATTTTGATGCCGCACGTAAGGTTTGGTCAGAAAATCTGACTCTTTGTGAGAAGGCTGGTCAGCCAGGACCTTTAGCACTTGCCTATCGGAACATGGGAAGACCGGAAATTACCTCTGACTGGGAAAAACAACTTGAATTCATGAAGAATTCCTTTGAGCTAGCAGAAAAAGCTGGTCGAGAAGATGCCGTATGGTTTGCACATGGTGTTGTTGCCGCTGCTATTAAAGCAGAAAAACTGGATGTAGCTAAGGAATGGTCTGAAATTGAATTTGTAGAGCTTCAAAAGCATCTAGAAGGTACCATTGAAGTTCCAAACCAGAATAATGTTCATATTTGGCATACTGGCTACCTGATGGGTGTGGCTTTAATTAGAGAAGATATCACAAAGCTCGAAGAAGCTATGGTTATCGCTAAAAAAGCAAGCCTTCCTAAGAGAATAGAACAGATTAAAGAATTAATGGACGGTTTTGAGAATTAATTTTGGATAAATAACAATTATTAGCTTGTCATATCAACGTTAGCGCTTTTTGCGTGAGTTTGGATGAATTTTCTTCTAGGAGGTACTTCATCCCCCATTAGAGTGGTAAATACCTCATCTGCTTTGGCTGCATCTTCAATATTTATCTTTTTAAGTCTTCTTGTTTCAGGATTCATAGTAGTTTCCCATAATTCATCAGGATTCATTTCACCTAGCCCTTTAAACCTCTGAATAATAGCGTTTTTTCCATCCTTGGTTTTTTGAAAGGCTGCAAGTTCTTTATCATCAAAGAGATATTTTCTATTTCTTCCCCAGGTCCCCTTGTATAAAGGTGGTACTGCTAGAAAAATATTTCCATTTTCGATTAGTTCTGGCATGTGTCTGAAGAAAAATGTCAGGTTAAGGGTCATAATATGTGCTCCATCTACGTCCGCGTCTGCCATAAGAATTAATTTTCCGTATCGGATTTTTTCTTGTTCATATTGATCACCAATCCCTGTACCTATCGCGACAATGAGCTCTCTGAACTTCTTAGAATCTACTACTTTGTCGAGTCGAGCACGTTCTGTATTCAATACCTTACCAAAGACCGGTAGGATAGCCTGTGTTTCTCTATCACGAGCAGCTTTTGCTGAACCACCCGCAGAATCACCCTCTACGATATAAAGCTCGGTTCTTTCTTTATCTTTACTTGAACAATCGGCTAATTTTCCAGGTAATACTCCCCCACCCTCTAAGGCACTTTTTCTAATAACAGTGTCTCTTGCAGCTTTGGCTGCCATACGGGCCTTCATGGAGATTACGTTCTTACCAACTATTTGTTCTGCATCTCTTGGATTTTCTTCAAAGAAAGTTTCAAGTCCTTCCTTTACTACGGCCTCAACTGCCGGTTTTACGTGTGAATTACCGAGTTTTGCTTTAGTTTGTCCTTCAAATTGGAGTTCTTCAGATCCCAAATAGACTGAAATAATGGCAGTTAAACCTTCCTTTAAGTCATCTCCTGCAAGGTTTGGGTCTTTTTCTTTTAAGATATCCTTTTTTCTTGCGTAATCATTGATTGATCTGGTTAAAGCAGTTCTAAACCCTGTTAAATGTGTTCCACCCTCTGCGTTTTTAAGATGATTTGCATAAGCTACAACAGTTTCTGTGAAGGTGTCGTTGTATTGTAAAGCGACTTCAACATGTACATCTTCAACGTCTTTTGAAACGTGGAAAACCTTATGTAACGGTTTTTTATTCTTATTTAGGGAGGTTAGGTATGTTTTTACTCCACCCTCAAAGTAGTAGTTAAAGCGGCTGTTGTCTCTGTGATCGACAATTTCAAATCTAATACCGGCTGTTAAAAAGGCATATTCCTTTAACTGTTTTTTGAAATAGTTAATTTTGTATTCTGTGGTTTCAAAGGTCTTAGGATTTGGTTTAAATTGAACAATTGTTCCTGTTTTGTAGTTCCAGTTTTTCAAATCGATGTTCCACTCCGCGCCTTTTATCTTTGTTTTAGGAGCTTTAGGATCTATCTTTCCTAGTTTATAAATTGTATCTGCGCCATCTACGTACTCTTGCATCACAACTTCTTTTTTAGGGGTGTTAATAACAATAACCCTGCACCATTCAGACAGAGCGTTTACAACGGAGGCACCAACACCGTGGAGACCACTAGAAACCTTGTAACTTCCTCCTCCAAATTTACCTCCTGCATGGAGCCTTGTGAAAGCAAGTTCAAGAGCTGTTACGTCATAACCTTTTTTGGTTCCATAAGGGATACCTCTACCATTATCGTAGACAACTACGGAGCCATCTTTATGGAGTTCTACCTTGACGTGATCAGCAAAACCGCCAATTGCTTCGTCCATGGAGTTATTTACAATTTCTGTTACTAGGTGTTGCAGACCTCGGATATCGGTAGATCCGATATACATGCCTGGTCTTTTACGTACTGGGTCTAGTCCCTCTAAGACCTGAATATCATCCGCTGTATAGTTTGTTATATCATCAATGGTCGCCATAACAGAGACATAGTAGCAAAAAGATGCCTTGGTTAAAAGGGTCCAGGGCACAAAAAGACAAAAATTTTCTTTCACAAATTCGTGTATAATCCCGCCATTGTTCACTAGAACAGGAGAAGTTGTATGAAAGCAAATCCCACTGAACGTAGAGAAATTAGTGCGTTCTTTGCAAAATTGGTAACAGGTAAGCAATTTTCAAAAAATGTTTTTTCCAGATATAAGGCCACTCGCAAAAAGGCTATGGAGAAGTACATTAAATCCGCAAGGGTTCTGAAGATCTTGGTTTCTTACCCAGTTCAGATAAGAAAGTTCGAGTCATTTGAGAAAAAGAGGACAGCTCTAGCAACGTGGGCAACTGCAGAATTTAAGTTGCATAGCGAAACCCCACTTTCAGATGTTAAATTGAAAAGATGATAGGAGAGGAAGATAGCGCTTTGGTATTAACCGGCGCTATTTTGCTTTTATAAGAAGAGTTTCTAGAGCGAGTTTAAGGTTAACGTTAGTTTTTTCTAAGTCTTTTTTAATTTTGATAATGAGTTCGATGTTGTAGGCATCCTTAGGTTGTAGATCTACTCGTAACTCCGAAACCCAGTCTTCTAAAGTTTCAATAACTACTTCCCTATCCTCTTTTGCGTAATCTGCTGCCCAAGCTAGTTTTTCTCCAATACTATTATTAAGTATCTTTTTTGCACTTAGTCCTTCTGTGACGTTTTCTTTAGTATTTTTAACCCTTACTCTTTTACATCTGGAGATTACGGTATCTAAGAGAGAGGTCTCTGTTTTTGCATTGAGTATGATTGTTGCAAACGCAGGTGGTTCTTCTAGGGTTTTAAGTAAGGCGTTTTGTGCTTGTACTGTTAGTAGTTCTGCCTTGTTTATAACAACTACTTTGTTTGGGTGGTTAAAGGGTTTCTTATGTAAGAACTTTGTGGCATTTCTAGCTTTTTCAATTCCTATACTTCTTTTCTTTTCCTCTTTCTCTATTATAAGAAGGTCGGGGTTATTTTCATTTATCTCCATATTAAGATCACCTAGTGTGTTCTCAACAATGGATTCTCTATCATTTGCTGTTCCTCCAAATAGAAGTATTGAACTCATGTTTCCAATATACCTATTAAGTAGCAGTGCTTCCAGGGGTTGTATAGTGTAGTGCAGTAAAGGCTACAGACATACCATTATGATTCTTCTTTCAATCAGAAAGCGCTCTGTTATTTTTTGCAGAGCGCTTTTACGTTTCGGAATATCTTGCCCCTTACCTCCCTGCCCTGTTATCATTAGCTGGAATAGTTATATCTGCCCATGGCTTTACTAAATAACAAAGACAAACCAACAGGAATAGAGGATGTACTCTATGCAAAGAAACTCATAACTGAGGATCAACTTTCCGCCATCAAATTTGAACATGTGAATACTGGAAAAGCCGTTGAGCAAATCATCAAGGAACGAGGATATGTTAGTAACGATGATTATGTAAAAGCTTTTGGCGAGGTATACGGAATTGAGTATGCACAACTTGATGGTAAGACTATTGATCCTAAACTTTTGGAATTAATTCCACACAAACTAGCTAAAAAATATAATGTAGTTGCTTTTGACCTGGACGGAGAATCCAATCTACTTTCTCTTGCTATGGTAGATCCTTTGGATCTTCAGACCATTGAGTTTATTGAACGTAAAACCGGATACAAGGTAAAGCCATTTGTATCTACTATGACTGAGATTGATCAGGTTGTAGAAGAGCAAAGTGGAAAGGTTATTGGAGAAGAGATTAGCGCCGCTTTGGAAGAAATTACTGCTACAACTTTGAAGATTGAAGAAAACCAGGGAGATTTAGACGCTGACGATGCCACTATTAGAGACGCACCTATTGCACGAATTGTCGGTATGGTTTTAGAAACTGCAGTTAAACTCGGAGCTTCTGATATTCACATAGAGCCAGATGAAACAAAGACTAGATTGCGCTACAGAGTAGACGGTGTGCTTGAAGAAAAAAGAACCCTTCCAAAAGAAATGCATGATTCTCTTGTGGCAAGAATTAAGATCTTGGGTAACATGAAGATTGACGAAAAGAGACTTCCTCTTGATGGTCGTTTTAAAATTGAGGTTGGTAAATCAAAGACTGATCTTCGTGTGTCTACACTCCCTACTATTTATGGCGAGAAGGTAGTTATTCGTTTACTAAAAGAAGAAGGTTCGGTTTTTACATTCCAAGACTTAGGTCTAAGAGGACTTTCTCTTAAGAGACTTGAAGAGGCACTTCTTAAGCCAGTTGGAATGATTCTTGTTACAGGCCCTACTGGTTCGGGTAAGACAGTTACTCTTGCTTCTGCATTAAACAAATTAAATACCAGTAAGGTAAACATTGTAACGGTTGAAGATCCGGTTGAAATTAGAATTCCAGGAGTTAACCAGGTTCAAATTAATACTCAGGCAGGGCTTACCTTTGCAGCTGGTTTAAGATCCTTCTTGCGTCAAGACCCTAACATCATCATGGTAGGAGAGATTCGAGACGGAGAGACTGCTGAGCTTGGTATTCATGCCGCTCTTACTGGTCACTTGGTTCTCTCAACTATTCACACAAACTCTGCAGGAGGTGCCATTCCTAGACTTTTAGATATGGGAATTGAAAACTTTCTCTTAGCTTCAACACTTAATGCAGTTTTGGCTCAGCGACTGATAAGAAAGATTTGTGTCGATTGTAAGGAAAGTTATGAACCCCCTAAAGAAATTGCAGATGATATTAGAAATAGAGTTAAGGGTATCGAGGACTCCGCGATTCTTATGAGTAAAGACAAGATAATAATAGAGTCTATGAAATTAGCTCATACTGAGAAGATGGTTTTGTATAGAGGAAAGGGTTGTGAAAAGTGTGGTGGAACCGGATATAAAGGGCGAAGTGGTATCTTTGAGGTTTTGGAAATGAGCCCTGATGTTCAGACACTTACCTTAGGGCATAGTTCTGCGGCGCAGATCCAGGAAGCCGGTATAAAGGAAGGGATGCTTACATTGGAGCAAGATGGTTATTTAAAGGTGTTGGAAGGTTTAACAACGTTAGAAGAAGTAATGAGAGTCTCCTCAGGATAAATTATGGCTAAACTAAATGTTGCACAGTTATTAGAGCAAGTTGTTAAGATGGGAGCCTCAGACCTTCACTTAAGTATGGGTGTGTCTCCGGTTGTTAGGGTAAATACAGTTTTATCCCCTCTTTCGGATTTTCCTCCACTTACCACAGAAGATATTGAGTTCTTTCTTTCACAAATATTAAATCAAGAGCAAAAAGACATTTTGGATGTTAACAAAGAATTGGATCTTTCCGTTGCGTTAGGAAAGAAGGTTAGATTTAGAGTTAACGTCTTTTTCCAAAAAGGATATCCCTCTGTTGCTATGAGAACAATTCCATTAGTTGTTCCAAGCTTAGAAACTTTAAATCTTCCTCCAGTTGTTAATTCTATAGCTGATCTCAAGCATGGCTTAGTTCTTGTTGTAGGCCCTACCGGGCATGGTAAGTCCACCACAATTGCTGGAATGCTTGATCGTATAAACTCGACTCGTGCAGAGCATATTTTGACAATAGAGGATCCTATCGAATATATCTTTACTAATAAAAAGTCTCTTATAGAGCAACGTGAAATGTATCTTGATACACATTCATGGGAAGTAGCTCTTAAGGCAGTTTTAAGACAAGACCCAAACGTTGTATTTATTGGCGAGATGCGTGATCATGATTCCATGCAGGCAGCTCTTACCATTGCTGAGACCGGCCACTTAGTTTTTACTACATTGCATACAAACTCCGCTGCTCAAACAATTGACCGTATCATTGACTCCTTCCCTGAGGGACAACAAGGTCAGGTTAGAATCCAGCTTTCTCAAATTTTAGAAGCAGTTATTTCTCAAAGACTTATACCTTCAACTTCCAAAGGGTTGGTTCCTGCAATTGAGGTTCTTATTGTAAATACCGCAGTTAGTAATATGATTCGTGAAGGTAAGACACATCAGATCGATAACGTTATAAACACTGGGGCAAGCCTAGGAATGGTGGCTTTGAATTCGAGTTTGGCAGATCTTATAAATGCTGGTGAGATAGACCTTAACGAGGCCTTAAAGATGAGTTTACACACCGATGAGTTGAGAAATCTAGTAGGGAGTAAAAAATAATGCCGGTATTTGTTTATACAGCTATTGATTCTGCTGGAAAAAAGCGTGCTGGTACAGTTGATGCCAGGTCCAAATCTTCCGCTGTAGGTCTTTTAAAGGAGCAAAGCCTTTACGTTGTAGATCTAGTTGAGCAAAAAGAAAATGTTTTGGAGCAAATGCTTAGCTTTAGGGGTGTTCCTGAAACCGAAGTAGTTGCTTTTACAAGACAGCTTTCCACTATGATTTCCGCAGGACTTCCAATCTCTCGTGGTTTAGAGGTTCTAGCTGAACAAACTCCTAACAAGAATATGAGAAAGATTATTTTAGACACCCTTCGTGATGTACAGGGAGGTGCCGCTCTTTCAAACACTTTAGCAAAGTATCCTAACGTTTTTAGTACTACCTATGTAGCTCTTGTTAGAGCTGGTGAAGCTTCAGGTAAGTTGGAAGAGATTCTAAAGAGACTTGCTGACACCTTAGAGTCACAAAGAGACTTCAAAGCCAGGTTTACTGGAGCTATGATTTACCCAGGAATTATCTTTATAGCTATGATTGGTGTGTTTGTTTTAATGATGGTATTTGTTATTCCAAAACTATCTCAAATGTACGACAGTATGGGTGTAGATTTGCCTGTTGTTACGCAGTTCATGATTAACACGTCTAATGCCATGACTACGTATTGGTATGTATTCATAACAGTAACGGTTCTTTTTGTTTTTGGTGTTAAGGCCTTTCTTTCAACTGAGACCGGTAAGGTAGCCCTTTATGCTGTTTTAGTAAAACTTCCTGTATTTGGAAAGATTCTTAAACAAAGAGATATGACTGAATTTACAAGAACCTTAAGTCTTTTGATCGCTTCTGGTATCTCTATTGTTGAGGCTTTAAATATTATCTCCCAGGTTGTAGCCATTCCGGAGTTCAAAGCGGGAGCTATTTCTGCGGCTATTGCTGTGGAAAAGGGTGGCTCTTTATCTGATTATCTTAAGCAAAACAAAACCTTTCCTCCCCTGCTGGGCCAGATGACCTCTGTTGGTGAGGAGACAGGACAATTAGATGAAGTGTTTGAAAGAATTGGTAACTATTTTGCTACAGAAACTGATCATGCCATTAAAGGCTTGTCAGCAGCTCTTGAACCAATCATACTTATTATGTTAGGTGGTATGGTCGGTCTACTTATTATCTCGATTATTACCCCTATATATAAGATAACGAGTTCTTTGTAAATAAATTTATTACTTTTAAAGGAGGTGAAGAAGCGTGAGAAAAACAGAAAAAGGTTTTACATTAGTCGAACTATTGGTAGTTGTCGCTATTATCGCGGTTCTAGCCGGAGTAGTTATTGTTGCTATTAACCCAGCAGCTCTTCTTCAGAAATCTAGAGACGCTACTCGACTTCAAGATGTAGAAAATATCCATAAAGCAATGTCATTGGCATTAGCTGACGGTGAAATTACCCTTACAGCCACAGGAGTCTGTGGAACTTGTACATCACTAGCAGGAACACAAGCAGTAGATGGAACAGGATGGGTTAAGTTCGCTATCCCAACTGGAAAGACAGGTTTGGCTAAATACCTACCCACATTACCAGCCGATCCGTTAAATACCGGATCAAACGTATACACCTATGGAGGAACAATCACCGGTTATGAAATTAACACCGTGTTAGAGTCTGCAGATAATACTGCCAAGATGAGCACTGATGGTGGTAACGCCGCAGGAGTATGGGAAATTGGTACATCATTGACCATTCTCTAATCTAGGACACAAAAGGTGTTGGAGAGTCATTGACGAGTGCCTGCCTGCAGCATCTTTTCCTGGATTAACGTAACGCTACGTAGCAATACGTTACAAAGACCCCGCTTTACGCGGGGTCTTCCTATACCTACAGCCTCTTCCCACGAGCATGTTTTTTTGGTAAATTGGGGAGAGTTTCCCCGATATGTCTGATACTAGTGCCCAAAACCTCAAATACGAAAAGCTAAAGCCCCGAGAATTCGTGGATATCTCTAGATGGGTTATGTCCTTTCTCTACAAGATAAACAAGAAGTTTACTATTACCTTTTTCGTGACAGCTACCCTAATGAGTCTTTTCAGTATTGTTAATACCTATCTTTTAACCCGTATTCTAGACGTTATTGTTGATATTGTGGGCCAAAGTGGGGCTACAATACAGGACACATATCCCTTTTTGGGTATGATGATTGCTCTAAGTCTTACAGAAAGTGTAATTGGCTTTTTTAGGGTGTACTCAGAAAGAGGCTTGGACTTTGTAATTCGTCCTGAAATGGAGAAATTCCTTTACTTAAAGCTTAAAGAGTTAGGTATTCAGACCTTAGAAGACCCAGATGTTACAAATAAGATTCATAGGGCTAATAGACAGCTTCATCAAATAGTAAATTACTTTTTTAGGCTCACTGAAACTATGGTATCAGCAATTAGCCTCTTTGTCCGTGGTGCTATCGTTTTTAGCTCCATTCCTATGATTATTCCTGTAATAGTATTGTTCTCTTTACCTAAGTACCTAAGTGATCGAAAGCACAGAAGTGCTGTATGGAAATTTGGTTATGAGAACACTGAAAAAAGAAGGATGGGCTACGTTAACTCTCACTACTTGCAGGCTAAAGAGTTCTTACAAGAAATATTTATTAGCGGAGGTCACGACTTTTTGGATAAAAGGTATACCAAATTTGTTGACTGGTTAACCACGGAAAACATGAGGCTTAGGAAGAATTGGTTCTTAAGTATGCATGGTTATGGGTTTCTAACTGATCTTAGCGTTTATTTAGCTTATCTTATGACCTTTGCTAAGGTTTTTGCGGCAAAGATCAGTGTTGGTGATGTCTTCTTCCAGATTTCCCTTATTAATAGCCTTTCTGGTGAATTGGGAAGATTCTTTAATAGAATGAATCAAACCTTTGAGTCTTCTATTAGAGTTAAGGACAGCTATATTTTGTTTCAGATGGACCCTCAGACTAAGGATGGTGACTTTGAGCTGCCTTGGATGGAAGAAGGACCTACCATTGATATGCACAACATTTCTTTTTCATATCCTAGATCTGACACCTCTGTGATTGAAGGATTAAACCTTTCTATAGAGTCTGGTGAGAAGGTGGCAATTGTTGGTCATAACGGTGCCGGAAAAACTACCTTGGTTAAGCTTATTTCTAGGATGTATCTACCTCAGAAGGGAGATATCTTAATTAATGGTAAGTCTTTAAGTGAGGTAAAGCTTGATTCCTTATATAAGAACATGGGTGTTTTGTTTCAGGAATACAATCAATACCATTCCCTAAGCGTCAGAAACAACGTTTATATTGGTGCCTCCAAAAAGCCTTTTGATGAAAAGAGATTTGTTGAGTCTTTAGAACGTGCGGATGCTTTGGACTTTGTTAATGATTTGCCTAATAAGTTTGAGCAGATTTTGAGTGAACGTTACACTGATGGTACCCGTTTATCTACAGGGCAATGGCAGAAACTAGCTATCGCAAGGTTTTTCTACCGTGACGCTCCCCTAGTCATCTTTGACGAGCCAACAGCAGCTATTGATGCAGTTTCCGAATACAATATCTTTAATAAGATCTACAGTTTCTTTGAGAAAAAAACCGTTATCATTATTTCTCACCGATTCTCAACCGTTAGAAACGCTGACCGTATAATTGTTCTTTCAAAGGGTAAGATTATTGAAGAAGGTAACCATGAGGAACTTATGAAGAAAGACGGTCACTACGCCGAATCCTTTAGACTTCAGGCAGAGGGTTACTCCTTAGCTTCTTAGTTCCACTTGCCATCCCCAACCCTAGCCTATATCATGTTTTCATGATTGAAATAGTTGGTTTTGCATTGATATTTATTGGCGGCCTCTTCGTAGGGTCCTTTTTAAATGTAGTTGCAGATAGAACTCCTAAGGGTGAATCTCCCTTAAAGGGAAGATCCCACTGTGATTATTGTAAAGAGAACCTTAAGGCTAAGGATCTCGTTCCCCTACTATCCTATATGTGGATAAAGGGTAAATGCAGATACTGCAAAGAAAAACTCTCTATTTACTACCCAATTGCCGAGTTTCTTACAGGATTAGCGTTTGTGGGAATCGCTTATTATCTTGGCGTGTTTAGCCAGGCAAGCCCTCTTATTTGGCTTAACTTCGCTTACATGGCAACTATTATCTCCTTTTTAATCGTTATATTACTTGCTGATATCAAATATAAGATTATTCCTAATAGAGTGGTATTCCCTGCTATCTTCTTTATGCTCTTTTTCATGGCCTTAAGCTTTACATTCATTGCAGCAAGCTCTTATACACAACTAAAAGCTGACCCATTTGGAAAATACCTACTTGAGGTAGGCTACTGGAAGGATCAGATGATCTTTTTGGCTAGAAGTCTTGGTATCACCATTGGTACCTCTGCATTACTTGCTGGTTTCTTCTGGTTTTTAATCTGGGTAACAAAAGGAAAAGGAATGGGTGGTGGCGATGTTAAGCTCGCTTTCCTTATAGGTCTTATCAATGGCTTCCCTCTTAGTGTGATTGCTATTGTAATGGCCTTTCTTACCGGTGCAATCTTTAGTTCCATACTAATGTTGTTTAAGAGGAAGGGTATGAAGGATGTAATTCCTTTTGGACCGTTCCTAATACTGGGTAGTGTTACCGCATTTATCTTTGGACAACAGATATTTAACTGGTACATAGCGCTTCTTTAAGTCCTATAGCACGTATTGACGCTTTTCTATATTTCACTTATTATGCTAATACGAATGTGACACAAATGAGTGTTCACAAATCCTAATGAGGAGGTTGCGATGAATAATCCAACCAGCACCGACAAGGAGATTCGAAACAACCTGATCATGTGTGGCGTCATTCTTGCCATCGCGATCTTGCTTGCCGCTTTCCCCCCAACGTTTTCCTGGAAGATGTTTCTTCCCCACGACACGATCAATTTATTGTCGTTGGCGGGAATGTAGCAAATTGATTCGAAAATCCCGACGCCACCCATTTTTTTCTTGGGTGGCGTTTTGCGTTTTAATCATTAGTACCTCCAGTTGCAATCCCCAATATTATAGGTTACTATAAATACGGATTGAGTTACTTTCAATAGTGACTTTTTTCAATTACTATATATACAAGAGTAAGAGACTAATTAATCTATCGACTACAAATCAAAGGAGGTTTCGATGTCGACAAAATCCCTGTACGCAATTTTTGGCCTGTTTATGGTAGCCGGCGTTGTAGCCGCCGCCATACTTGGCCCAGTAGGACTTTTTGAAGCTGTTACTGGTATTGATTTGCCTGAACCAGTTTTAGCAGAGGGAATTCCTACAGTAACGCAAAACGCAGGACAAACCGTTGTACCGGCTATAACAGAGGTATTCGTTACGGATGCGCCTCTCACGCCAACAGAAACGCTTGTACCAGCTACTGCTACCCTACCTGCGACAGCAACAGAGGCACCACGAGATATCATCTGTGGTCCGGCTTGTGAAAAGCTTGATGCAGTTTCACGCGCAGCAGCAGTGTATCCTGGCTATGAATCAGGGTTTGAGTGGCTGTGGGTCGAGTACGCAGATGCAGATAACTGTGTTGGATATCATGAGTATGCAAACCCAGACGGAACACCTTCTGGAGAATTTGCATCTTGTCTTGATCTCAGCGCTGGTGGCATGAATCTGTGTAATCCTAATGCAGGAGTAGCCTGGCAAGAGGATTCTTGTCTTGGCGGATACACATTGGCAGTTTTTCGTATAGAGGGTTTGGTGCTTTCTGACATTCCCTACTATGACTTCCCTCACTTTGGTGGGTGGATGTTTCCGTCTGATATTTTGGTGGACGAGCAGTATCACTTGGGCGGAGGGTACCTACCTCTGGTTTTTCCTGGTGATTTCACTGCCAATGATATTGACGCTATGCGTGAGAAGTTTCTTTGCGTGTATGAATGGGAGATTGCAGACGATCCTACTAATGGAGATTATGCAAAGCTTGCAGATCATCTGGTTGCTGCCTATTCTGTAGGGACTTTTACAGGTAACGTAATCCGTACAAACACATCAATTTCAGATCCTGATGTTGGTGGTGCACGAATGGTAATTGAAAACTTGCCACTGTATTGGACGGATTCGCTTAATCCTGCAGATTGCCCTTAGAAAGAGAGAAGATCGCAGAGGCCGGAAAATTTAATGTTTCCGGCCTTGATCTTTAAACTAGCTATTTACTTTCCTTCCTTCTTTTAGGTATCATTTAAACATTATGAAAAACTTTGCCCAAAGACCCTTTATAAAGAAGTTACTTATTTTGGTTATAACCCTCTTGGTTTTATCCGTAGTTTCCCTATATTCAGTAGAAAAGTTCTACAAATCAAACTGGCTTTTGCAAAATGAACAAGCCGCAAATATTAGAAGAAAGATAGATTATTTTCTATTAGATTCTTTTACCAATAACACTTTGGGATATCGGGATTATGTTTTAGAGAATGCTCCTGGTTTATACACATGGAGACCTTTAAGAATAATGCCAGATTTGGACCTTCCTGAATCTTGGGATGGTGAAACCGAATTTAATACTATTTTTGTCCACTTTTGTAAACCTGATAGTGAGTCCAGAAATTCCTTTTTATGTAGAAACTAGCATAATTTTTTTATTCACAAGACACTCTGCCAACTCATATCCACAATCAAAACCGACGTACTCCCCCCAATTCAATCTCCCACATACTTCTTTCTTTACTTCCCCATCCAATGCATCGTATACTGAAATGTCAAAGAACAACTGGAAAAGGTAATAAGGGAGAAAAAACATGTGGGTTCGCGGCAAAATACTTGTGTGGTTGATAAAACATATTATCCCCTGGACAATAGCATTGATACTAACACTTGAACTATTTTCTGAGAATTGGGGCGGATGGGCGGCCGCTTTCTTGATTGTATTGTTTTTAATATTAGCTAAAATTCAAGATGCCATTGTTTTTAGTATAAAAACTTATCAGGCAGGAAATAAAGAGATAGAACAATCTATACTGAATAAGGCAAAAGAAATTGAGCAACAAAAATTAAGACAAGCAGTAGCTGGCCACATTATTGCTAGCGAGCAAAAAAAAGAAACGGTAGAACAACGAGATTTAAGACGAGCATTAGAAAACCATACTTTTGCCAGCGAGAAAAAAAAAGAAACGTCGCTATCTGACACCCAGCCAACGGCCATAAATGAGAACAAAGAAACTCCAGAAAGCGAAGATATCTACTGTACAAATTGTGGAAAAAAGGCGAGAGTGAATGACAAATTCTGTAAAGGATGTGGAACAGATCTTACAGAATAAAAGCAATAAATAAACCCTGGTGGAAAAGATAAATAATTAACGAAAGGATAAACAATATGTTTTGGCGTGGAAACTTTTTGCTAATAACAGTTAAATTTTTATTGGTCTGGGGGGGATACTTTTTGTTGTTCTCTATTCCCGTTTCTGGAATAATAGAGATATTCAAAATTGAAGTTTCTGATGGCGTTGCAGCCATTCTTTATCTTACGTTTTCCATAATAGCTTTATTCGCTACTGTAAGAACACTGCTGAAGAACAGGGCTGAGTAGAAATACAAAGCCCTTCTGGAAACGCTAACAATTCAATATATAGAATGACCTAAGCGCACCCAAATCGCGGGAAAATCGCTCCTGACGCGATAGGTTTCAATACATTGCACCCCTTAGCGATAAGCCACCGCAAAAGACCGCAAAGCGCCTTTATATCCTTGCTTCTAGCATTGATATTGCATTGCCCCATGCTTAACTTCGTTCTTTCACTGTATACTTTTATTTAGGCGAAAAAAGAGGAGGATTGATGGATAAGATAGGGAAGTTTTTTTCATTCAATGGAAGAGCAAATAGAGCTGAGTTTTTTTTAGCGCTATTCGGCCCAATAATACTATTTGTATTAGTGGCTATTTCTGGGTTTGGTATTGAAATAGTAGATGATAACTTTTGGTTTTTTGAAATTATTATGTTTTGGATTTGGTTTGCAGGCATGGCAAGAAGATCCAGGGATTGCGGTAAAAGCCCCTTAATAATTCTTATTATATTTATACCCTTAGTACAATTCGGATTACTCATTTATCTGTTATTTCAAGAAGGTATAGAGGATCAAAATATAACAGACGAAATAGAGCAACAAGAATTAAGGCGAGCAGTAGCAAGCCACATTATTGATAGCGAGCAGAAAAAAGAAACGGCGCTATCTGACACCCAGCCAACGGCCATAAATGAGAACAAAGAAATTCCAGAAGGCGAAGATTTATACTGTACAAATTGTGGAAAAAAGGCAAGAGTTAAT
>Ga0233441_1001416_pt1 | contig 20916 bp, 19 predicted proteins | sample SI_123_September_4_FD_182781 | JGI IMG/M metagenome (GOLD analysis project Ga0233441, IMG submission 182781) | Seawater microbial communities from Saanich Inlet, British Columbia, Canada - SI_123_September2016_135_MG | ecosystem: Environmental > Aquatic > Marine > Inlet | place: Canada: British...
GAATGGAACTCAACATTTCCGCCTATGGTAGACCCGCACCACCGATCTGCGCGATCATGGCCTTGGCGATTTCCTGTTCTCCCATGATCACGGAGTTCGCGCCGTGATGCTTGAGATGCGCGATTTCCTCTTCCGAGTGTGCGCGCGCGATAATCGGCAGCGTTAAGCTGATTGCCCGAGCCTTGGCGACGATCTGCCCGCCTTCGAACGCATCGGGAATCGCGACGATAAGCCCGCGTGCCGCTTCCAGATTTGCCGCGACCAGCATTCCCGGCGCAGCCGCATTGCCCGTGATCTTCTCGATCCCGGCCTCAGTGAGCCTTTCGAGGCAGCCCGGATCATCCTCGATGACGAGAAATGGCACGCCTCCTTGCTGCAAGGACTTGCCGACGACACTTCCCACGCGCCCGTACCCGACCAGCACGACATGACCGGTGAGCGCCGACACCGGCAACTCTATGCGGGACGGCTTCTTCTTTGCCGCTTCCGCGACGGCCGCCGCAGCGGTATCCTGCGCGGACTGTGCTGCCGCCGCCGCATCTTCGGCTTCTTTCTTCTTCGCCTCATAGCGATCGAGCAGCGCGAAGAACAGCGGGTTCAGCATGATCGAAATGATCGCGCCGGCCAGAACCAGATCGCGGCCGCGATCCGGCAGCAGCGCAAGGCTGACGCCAAGACTGACGAGAATGAAAGAGAATTCGCCGATCTGGGCGAGACTCGCCGAAATCGTCAGCGCCGTCGATGTGGGATGTCCGAACATGCGCACGATGCCGAACGCCGCAACGGACTTTCCGAAGATAATAATGAAAACGGTCGCGAGCAGCGGCAGCGGTTCGCGCGTGATGATGGCCGGATCGACCAGCATGCCCACCGACACGAAGAACAGCACGGCAAACGCATCGCGCAGCGGCAGGGTTTCGTTCGCCGCGCGCTGGCTGAGTTCGGATTCGCTCAGGATCATGCCAGCGAAGAATGCGCCGAGCGCGAACGAGACATCGAACAGGATCGCCGCGCCAAAGGCGACGCCGAGCGAAATCGCAAACACCGCGAGCCGGAACAGTTCGCGCGAGCCGGTATGCGCAACGTAATGCAGGATCCACGGAATCACGCGGCGGCCGACCACCAGCATGAAGATGACGAATGCCGCGACCTTGCCGAGCGTAATGAGGACCGGCTGCGCCATTGCATAGGCGCTGAGACCGTTGGCGCCCTCGCCTTTCAGTATTCCCGCGAGCGCCGGCAGCAATACCAGCGTCAGCACCATGGCGAGGTCTTCGACGATCAGCCAGCCGACCGCGATCCGGCCGCGTTCGGTATCGACCAGCCGTCGCTCCTGCAATGCGCGCAGCAGCACGACCGTACTGGCAACCGACAGCGCGAGCCCGAATACCAGCCCGCCGCCCACCGGCCAGCCGAGCGTCCAGCCAAGGCCCATGCCGAGCAGCGTTGCCACGGCGATCTGCACCACCGCGCCGGGTACCGCGATGGCGCGCACCGACAGCAGGTCCTTCAGCGAGAAATGCAGGCCGACGCCGAACATCAGAAGGATGATGCCGATCTCGGCGAGTTCGTGGGCGATTTTCTGATCCGCCACATAACCGGGCGTGAACGGGCCCATGACGACGCCCGCGAGAAGATAGCCGACAAGGGGTGAGATACGGACCCGCTGGGCCAGCGCGCCGAGTATGAAAGCCAATACGAGGCCGACGACAACCGTTGAAATCAAAGGAGTATTGTGATGCATGCCGCATCTTGCTGCATGAAATAGATTGATGCAAGTGCATCCTTCGCTACTCATCGCCGCAGCAACCAAGCGATGTGAGGCCATTGAAAAACGAGGTGCGAGAGAAGATATCATGAACTGAGCGGACTTCGATTTGTCTCCCGTTTGATCCGTGTCAATTCCGGCATTCCGTCCGCGCTGTTGCGAGGGACTCGCCATGATCAGGGACATTCTTCTCAAGGTCGAGAGCGACAAGCCGCATGATCCCGCTCTTGATTATGCCGTCACAGTCGCCGAGGCATTCGACGCGCACCTTGCTTGCATTGCTTTCGGCGACCTGGTGAACATGCCGGGCTTCATGATGCCGGGCTTGCCCTCTGAAGCGCTCGCAGAAATATTGGCCGCCAGTGAAAAGTCTGCCCGCGCGGCGGTCGAACGATTTGAGATGGCGGCACAACGACGTCATATCTCGACCGAGCACCATCTTGTAACCCAAGGCGGTCTCAGTCCGGGCGAAGCCTTTGCGACGATGGCGCGGCGTTTCGATCTCAGCGTTCTTCAGCAGTCCGGGGCGAATGGCGCAAACAACGATCTTCTGATCGAAGCCGCCCTGTTCAGCTCCGGACGGCCTGTGATGATCGTGCCCTACATCCAGAAAGCCGGGCTGAAGCTCGGTCACGTGCTGTGCTGCTGGGATGGAGGCGCCGCAGCCGCCCGCGCCATCAACGATGCGCTACCGTTCCTGAGAAAGGCGGAAACCGTTGAAATTGTGGTCGTCGTCAACGAGAGAGCCAGATATCCGAAGCGCGCAATTCACGGCGCCGAGATCGCAGGACATCTTGAGCATCACGGCATCAAGGCCGAGGTCAAAACCATCTCGGAGTCCCAAATCGATGTCACCGATTCAATCCTGTCGTACGCAGCGGATTGCTCGGCAGACATGATCGTGATGGGCGGCTATGGGCATTCGCGTCTGCGCGAATTCGTGCTCGGCGGCGCGACGCGGGGCATCCTGTCCACGATGACCGTTCCGGTCTTCATGTCGCACTGAATTCCCGGGGATGCACGCGCACGACCGTGCAGAGAATCAACACCCTTGGCGGCTAGCCGCAAGGCACTTGCGACAAGCAGGCGCGTATCAGAGCGTGTCCTGTTCAGCGGACTACGTGTTTCTGCGCTAGGACCGACTTCCGGTGCGGCGCGAAGGCGCAGCAAACACCGCGCCTTCGTTTTGTCGTGTTTGGCAGCAGAGTGAGTCCTTCCTCAGGAATGCCTCATGCGCCGCCGCATCATTCTCGCCGTTCTTCTTCTCCTCGCCGCCATCTATCTCTTCAACGCAAGCTGGCTCACATTCACGCCGACGGGTAGGCCGTTCCTGCTCGCGCATCGCGGCGTCCACCAGACCTATCCCGCCTACACGCAAACCGCCGATGACTGCACGGCGACCATGATCCGGCCGCCCACGCACGATTTCATCGAAAACACCCTGCCCTCGATGAAGGCCGCCTTCGAGGCCGGAGCGGACATCGTCGAGTTCGATATTCATCCCACCACCGACGGCCACTTCGCCGTCTTTCACGACTGGACTCTCGATTGCCGCACCGACGGCAAGGGCGTCACCCGCGAACACAAGCTCGCGGATTTAAAGCGCCTCGATATCGGCTATGGTTACACCGCAGACGGCGGCAAGACCTTTCCCCTGCGCGGCAAAGGCGTAGGGCTGATGCCAACCCTCGACGAGGTGCTGACCGCGTTTCCTGACCGTCGCTTTCTGATCCACATCAAGAGCAACGATCCCGCTGAAGGCGACAAGCTCGCTGCGCGCCTGAAACAATTGCCGCCCGATCGCCTGAAGCTCCTCATGGTATATGGCGGCGATCATCCGATCACGGCGATGCGCCAGCAGCTGCCGCAGATTCCGACGATGTCGAACCAGCAGGAAATCCGGTGTCTCAAGCACTATCTCGCCATCGGCTGGGCGGGCTATGTCCCGTCATCCTGCGCGGGCACTCTCCTGCTGATACCGCAGAACTACGCGTGGCTGCTGTGGGGATGGCCGGACCGTTTCCTGGTACGGATGCGTGGCGCTTCCGCCGTCGTGATCCTCGCCGGCCCTTATCAGAAAGGTGACTCCTCCACCGGCATCGATACGCCGGAGGAGTTCAAGGCCACACCGCAGCGATCCGGTCTCGGTATCTGGACCAACCGCATCGAGAGCATCGCTGCGTCGCGCTAGGCGCCCATCGCGGCTTCGATGGCCTTCAAGGCTGCATCGGCCTTCGCGCCGTCGGGACCGCCGGCCTGCGCCATGTCGGGACGGCCGCCGCCGCCCTTGCCGCCCAAGGCTTCCGACGCGATCTTCACCAGATCAACCGCGCTGAAGCGCGAGGTCAGGTCAGCCGTGACCCCGACCACCGCGCCCGCCTTGCCGTCTTCGCCGACATTGATGATCGCGACAACGCCGGAGCCGATCTGCTTCTTGCCGTCGTCGGCAAGGCTCTTGAGATCTTTCATCTCGATACCGGAAACGCGCTTCGCCATCAGCTTGACGCCGCTAACTTCGATGAACGCATCCTCACCGCGATGAGAGCCGGATACGCTCGTGCCACCCATGGCGAGCTTCTTGCGTGCATCCGACAGCGCGTTTTCCAGCTTCTTGCGTTCTTCGACGAGTGCGGCGATACGCGCCGGCAAATCGTCCAGCGTGGTTTTCAGTTCCGCCGCTGCCGCCTTCGCGGTGTGAATGGTCGCGTTCACCGCGTGACGCGCATTGTTTCCGGTCAGCGCCTCGATGCGCCGGACGCCGGAGGCCACCGCGCTTTCGCCACTGATGGAGATCAAACCAATGTCGCCGGTACGACGCACATGGGTGCCGCCGCACAGTTCGACCGACCAGCCGAGCGCATTGCCCTGCCCCGCGCCCATCGACACCACGCGGACCTCGTCGCCGTATTTTTCACCGAACAGCGCCCGTGCGCCGGAATCCCGCGCATCGTCCACCGCCATCGAGCGGGTGAGGACTTCGCCGTTCTCCAGCACGACATCGTTGGCGATGTCTTCGATGCGGCGCAGTTCGTCCGCCGTGATCGGCTTGTTGTGGGCGAAGTCGAAGCGCAGCCGCTCAGGAGCAACTAGGGAGCCGCGTTGCGCGATGTGATCGCCCAGCACCTGCCGCAGCGCCTCATGCAGAAGGTGCGTCGCGGAGTGATTGGCGCGGATCGACGTGCGCCGCGCGTGATCGACTTCGAGCTGCAGCGGCACGCCGAGCTTCACCGTGCCCTGCTCGACGGCGCCGAGATGCACGTAAAGATCGCCCGCCTTCTTCTGCGTGTCGGTGACGCGCACACGCACGCCATCGCCGCTAAGGATGCCGGTGTCGCCGACCTGACCGCCGGATTCGGCGTAGAACGGCGTCTGGTTCATCACGATCGCAACGCTGTCGCCAGTCTTGGCGCTGTCGATTTCCTTGCCGTCCTTCACCAGCGCGGTGACGACGCCTTCGGCGATTTCGGTGTCGTAGCCCAGGAACTCAGTCGCGCCGAGTTTCTCGCGCAGCGGAAACCAGACGTTTTCGGTTGCGGTGTCGCCCGACCCGGCCCAGGCCGCGCGCGCCTTCTTGCGCTGCTGCTCCATCGCGTCGGTGAACGAAGCGATATCGACGCCGATGCCGCGGTTGCGCAGCGCGTCCTGCGTGAGATCGAGCGGAAAGCCGTAGGTGTCGTACAGCGTGAACGCGGTCTCGCCGTCGAACATGTCGCCCTTCTTCAGCGACGCGCTTTTCTCGTCCAGAATCGTGAGGCCGCGATCCAGCGTCTTGCGGAAACGGGTTTCCTCGAGCTTCAGCGTTTCCTCGATCAGGTTCTCGGCCCGAACCAGTTCGGGATAGGCCTGACCCATCTCGCGCACCAGCGCCCAGACGAGGCGATACATCAGCGGCTCTTTGGCTCCGAGCAACTGCCCGTGGCGCATCGCGCGGCGCATGATCCGGCGCAGCACATAGCCGCGGCCTTCGTTCGACGGCAGCACGCCGTCGGAAATCAGGAACGACGACGCGCGCAGATGGTCCGCGATCACGCGCAGCGACGCCTTTTGTTCGCCCTGCGGATCAGCCCCGGTCAACTCGGCGATGGCGCGGATCAGCGCAACGAACAGATCGATGTCGTAGTTGTCATGCTTGCCCTGAAGCACGGCGGCGATGCGCTCCAGACCCATGCCGGTATCGATCGACGGCTTCGGCAGCGCGACGCGGTTGCCGGGCGCGATCTGGTCGAACTGCATGAACACGAGATTCCAGATCTCGATGAAGCGGTCGCCGTCTTCCTCGGGCGAACCGGGAGGGCCGCCCCAGATCTTGTCGCCGTGGTCGAAGAAGATTTCGGAGCACGGGCCGCAGGGGCCGGTGTCGCCCATCTGCCAGAAATTGTCCGACGTCGCGATCCGGATGATTTTCGATTCAGGCAGACCTGCGATCTTTTTCCAGAGTTTCGCAGCGTCCTCGTCCTCGGAATAGACCGTGACCAGCAGCTTGTCCTTGGGGAGCCCGTACTCCTTGGTGATTAAATTCCAGGCAAGCTCGATGGCGCGCTCCTTGAAATAGTCGCCGAACGAGAAGTTCCCGAGCATCTCGAAAAAGGTGTGATGCCGCGCGGTGTAGCCGACATTATCGAGGTCATTGTGCTTGCCGCCGGCGCGAACGCACTTCTGCGATGAGGTCGCGCGCTGATAGGGCCGCTTCTCAAGACCCGTGAACACGTTCTTGAATTGCACCATGCCCGCATTGGTGAACATCAATGTCGGGTCGTTGCGCGGAACCAGCGGCGAAGACGGCACGATATCGTGGCCGTTTTTCGCGAAATAATTCAGATACGCCGACCTGATCTCGTTAACGCCGCTCATAATCGTCCAATCGCGCCCAAAAGCTCTATGTTTGACGCGTTCTCTTCACGCGAACCGGTACCCACTTCGCTCGAAAACGCTCTCGATGTTCTGACGCATTCTCATGGCGCGAAACGCTCGCCGTTCCGCCCGAAAACGCCTTGGTGCGCCGCCCGCCTTCAATGACGCGTGCAGCGCAGTTTGTCCCGCCCCGTTTCTAGACGGAACGGGCCTGCAATGTCCAGAAAGTGTGCACCAGATCAGCGGCTTGCAAGCAGTCCCAAGCGCGCCGCGAAGCCCGTTGATAATCTCGCAGTTGCGTTGACAGGGCCTCGAAAGGCGTGTTTTCCTGCCTTAAGTGAGCTATATGTTAAGCTGATAAGTCACGTCGGGAGAGACCGGTTTTATGCCGGCGCCGAAGGAGCAACCGCCCCGGAAACTCTCAGGCAAACGGACCGTGTGACTGACTGAAATCTGGAAAGAGGTGCGGCCGGAGCTTCCGGCGCGGCATCCGCCGACGGGATAATACTCTCAGGCGCAGCGACAGATGGGGCTTCGACATGATTTCGGGAACTGGTCCCGAATCTGTCAGGAGCCCGACCATGCAAGCCGCCGAACGACATCCATCCTCCGCTGCTGACAATGCGCTGAAGCGCGTTCCGCTGCATGACCTGCATGTGGCGCGCGGCGGCAAGATCGTGCCGTTCGCCGGCTATGAGATGCCGGTGCAATACGCCGCCGGCGTGCTGAAGGAACATCTCCACACCCGCGCCTCCGCCGGCCTGTTCGATGTCTCCCACATGGGCCAGATCGCTCTCACGGCAAAGTCCGGCAAGGTCGAGGACGCCGTCCGCGCGCTGGAACGTCTGGTGCCACAGGATATCCTCGCCGTTGCGCCCGGCCGCCAGCGCTATGCGCAGTTCACCAATGACGCCGGCGGCATTCTCGACGATCTGATGGTTGCGAACTTCGGCGATCACCTGTTCCTGGTGGTCAACGCCGCCTGCAAGACTGAGGATGAAACGCATCTTCGTCAGCATCTCTCCGACGTCTGCATCATCGAGCCGCTGCCGGATCGCGCGCTGATCGCGCTGCAGGGACCGAAGGCTGTCGAGGTGCTGGCGAAGCATGCGCCGACAGTCGCCGCGATGAAGTTCATGGATGCCGGACCGCACACGGTGCAAATCTCTGGTCAAGCCATCGACTGCTTCGTCTCGCGCTCCGGTTACACCGGCGAGGACGGGTTCGAGATTTCAGTTCCTGCAAAAGACATCAAGCGTTTCGCAACCGCGCTGCTCGCCGATCCCGCCGTGCTTCCGATCGGCCTTGGAGCGCGCGACAGCCTGCGGTTAGAGGCTGGCCTCTGTCTGTACGGTCACGACATCGACACCACGACCACGCCCGTCGAGGGTGCGCTGGAATGGTCGGTGCAAAAGAGCCGCCGCATTGGCGGCGCACGCGCGGGAGGCTTTCCCGGCGCCGACATCATCCTGAAACAGTTCGAAACCGGCGCATCGCGCCGCCGTGTCGGTTTGCGTGCAGAAGGCCGTGCGCCGGTGCGTGAACATGCGGCCCTCTACGCCAGCGAAACCTCATCCGAAAAAATCGGCACCGTTACCTCCGGCGGCTTCGGACCGACGCTGAATGCACCCGTCGCCATGGGTTATCTGCCGACATCCCTTTCCACCGAAGGCACCCTCGTCTTCGCCGACGTGCGTGGGCAACGCCTGCCGCTGCGCGTTTCTACGATGCCGTTCGTGCCCAATGGTTACAAACGATAACACCATCAACACCGCAAATGCTGAGGACATCATGACCACGCTGTTTACCTCCGATCACGAATGGCTCCAGATCGACGGCGACGTCGCCACCATCGGCATCACCGACTACGCGCAGACCCAGCTCGGCGACGTGGTGTTCGTCGAGCTGCCGAAGGTCGGCCGCACGCTGAAGAAGGCGGAGGCCGCCGCCGTGGTCGAAAGCGTCAAGGCTGCATCGGATGTCTACGCGCCGATCGCGGGGGAAGTGCTGGAGGTCAACGACGCCGTCGCCGCCGATCCAGCGCTGGTGAACTCCGATCCCGGCAAGGCCGCATGGTTTTTCAAGCTACGCATCGCCAACAAGAGCGACCTCGACGGACTGATGGATGAAGCTGCCTACAAGGCCCACACTGCTTAAGGCTGCAGGACAAACGTTCGATGAAAGACACATCGTCATTGCGAGCGAAGCGAAGCAATCCAGTCTTCGGTTGCCAAGGGGTGGATTGCTTCGTCGCTGGCGCTTCTCGCAATGACGAACTCAAATCTCTGTTCCTGAGGAGTTTCACATGACCGCGCATCGCAAACCTGCCGAACCCGCTGTCGATTTCGTGCGCCGGCATATCGGCCCCTCGCCGCGCGACATCGAGAGCATGCTCTCGACCGTCGGTGCATCGAGCCTTCAGGTTCTGATGAGCGAGACGCTGCCGGCTTCGATCCGGCTGAAGGCGCCGCTGGATCTCGGCAAGGCGCTTAGCGAAACTGACGCGATCGCGCATATGCGCAGCATTGCCGGTCGCAATCAGGTGTTCACCTCACTGATCGGCCAAGGCTACTCGGGCACGATCCTGCCCGCGGTGATCCAGCGCAACATCCTCGAGAATCCGGCCTGGTACACCGCCTACACGCCGTATCAGCCCGAGATCAGCCAGGGGCGGCTCGAGGCGCTATTCAATTTCCAGACCATGATCTGCGATCTCACCGGACTCGACATCGCCAACGCGTCGCTGCTCGATGAAGGCACCGCGGCGGCGGAAGCCATGGCGCTCGCCGAGCGCTCGTCCTCGGTGAAGACTAAGGCGTTCTTCGTCGATCATGAAGTGCATCCGCAAACGCTGGCGGTGCTGCGCACCCGCGCCGAGCCGCTCGGCTGGTCATTGATTGTCGGCGATCCGGCGCGCGACCTCGACAAGGCCGACGTGTTCGGCGCGCTGTTCCAGTATCCCGGCACGCATGGCGGACTGTTCGATCCGCGCGCGGCCATCACGGCATTGAAGGCGAAAGGCGCCATCGCCGCCGTCGCCGCCGATCCGCTGGCGCTGACGCTTGTGGCCTCGCCCGGCGATCTCGGCGCGGACATCGCCATTGGCTCGACCCAGCGCTTCGGCGTGCCGATGGGCTACGGCGGACCGCACGCGGCCTATATGGCGGTGAGGGATGCGCTGAAGCGCTCCCTGCCCGGCCGCATCGTCGGCCTCTCGGTGGATTCACGCGGGGCGCCCGCCTATCGCCTTGCGCTGCAGACGCGCGAGCAGCACATCCGCCGCGAAAAGGCGACCTCGAACATCTGCACCGCGCAGGTGCTGCTCGCGGTGATCGCCTCGATGTATGCGGTCTATCACGGCCCTGAGGGGCTGACGCACATCGCTCGCACCGTGCACCGGCGCGCAACGGTTCTGACGGCAGGCCTACGCAAGCTCGGCTTTGCGCCGTTGAATGACGCCTATTTCGATACGGTCACAGTGGCGATCAATGGTCAGCGGCAGGCCATCATCTCGCATTCTGCTCATGAGAACATCAATCTGCGGCTCAACGAGACCACCGTCAGCATCGCGCTGGACGAGACCACGACGCCTGCGGTGGTCGAGAGTGTGTGGCGGACCTTCGGCGGCAACCTTGTCTATGCGGACATCGAGAAGGAGGCGCGCGACGCGCTGCCGCCTGCTCTTGTGCGCACCAGCAAGTTTCTGACCCATCCGGTGTTCCACGAGCACCGCTCGGAAACAGAACTGCTGCGCTACATGCGCAAGCTGTCCGACCGCGATCTCGCGCTCGACCGCGCCATGATCCCGCTCGGCTCCTGCACCATGAAGCTCAACGCCACCACCGAAATGATCCCGGTGACCTGGCCGGAGTTCGGCGCTCTGCATCCGTTCGCGCCATCGGCGCAGGCGGCGGGCTATCACGCCATGTTCGCCACGCTCGAGAAATGGCTCGCCGATATCACCGGTTACGACGCGGTGTCCCTGCAGCCGAATTCCGGCGCGCAGGGCGAGTATGCCGGACTGCTGGCGATCCGCGCCTATCATGCCTCGCGCCGCGAGCCGCACCGCAAGGTGTGCCTGATCCCCTCTTCCGCTCACGGCACCAATCCGGCCTCCGCCAGCATGGTCGGTATGGATGTCGTTGTTGTCGCCTGCGATGCGCGCGGCGATGTCGATGTGGAAGACCTGCGCAAGAAAGCTGCGCAGCACGCGAACGATCTCGCTGCGGTGATGATCACCTATCCCTCGACCCACGGCGTGTTCGAGGAGCACATCCGCGAGATCTGCGACATCGTCCACAGCCACGGCGGACAGGTCTATCTCGATGGCGCCAATCTCAACGCGCAGGTCGGGCTCGCGCGGCCCGGCGACTACGGCGCGGATGTCAGCCATCTCAACCTGCACAAGACCTTCTGCATTCCACACGGCGGCGGCGGTCCCGGCATGGGCCCGATCGGCGTGAAGAAACACCTCGCGCCGTTTCTTCCCGCCAATATCACAAGCGACAGGGAAACTGCGGTCGGTCCCGTGTCGGCGGCTCCTTACGGCTCGGCGTCGATCCTCGTCATTTCCTACATCTACATCCTGATGATGGGCGGCGAAGGCCTGACCCGCGCCACGGAAGTCGCGATCCTGAATGCGAACTACATCGCCAAACGGCTCGATCCTCATTTCCCGGTGCTGTACCGGAACGCCAAGGGACGCGTCGCGCATGAGTGCATCGTCGATCCGCGCGGCCTGAAGACCGGCTCCGGCGTCACCGTGGATGACATCGCCAAACGCCTGATCGACTACGGCTTCCACGCGCCAACCATGAGCTTCCCGGTGCCCGGCACGCTGATGATCGAACCGACCGAATCCGAATCGAAGGCGGAACTGGATCGTTTCTGTGATGCCATGATCGCGATCCGCCGCGAGATCGCCGAGGTCGAGGCCGGACGATGGCCGATCGAAGCGTCGCCGCTGCGGCATGCGCCGCACACGGTGCACGACATCGCCGAGGATCACTGGCAGCGGCCCTATTCCCGCGCGGAAGGCTGCTTTCCAGCTGGCACCTCGCGCAGTGACAAGTACTGGTCACCGGTGGGACGCGTCGACAACGTCCATGGCGACCGCAATCTGGTCTGCTCCTGCCCGCCGGTGGCGGATTACGCACAGGCGGCGGAGTAACGCGCTCGGAGCTTCCAAGTCATCGTCCCCGCGAAAGCGGGGACCCATAATCCCTAGACTGTGGTTCATGTGTCGAGCGCGCAACGCGCCAAACGAGTGCAGGGGTTATGGGTCCCGGCTCGCGCTACGCCTGGCCGGGACGACGCGGAAAGAAACGCTGCCGCCCCGCTCTTCAAAAACAAATCGGGCGCTGGGGATGTCGGCAACTCAACATCCACAACGCCCGTTTGCTTTCCGAAGGTACGATGGATGCCCGAAAAGGATTCCCGTCTTCTCGGATCGCACCTGAACCCGGGCGATTAAGCCCGAGCCAGAAAATGATTAGTCGTCCGCCGGCTCCTCGCCGTCGGCATCGCGCTCCGGCGAGCCTGCGAGGATCTGCTCGGCGATCAGGCCGGAATTCTGGCGGATCAAGGCTTCAATCTTCGCCGTCACCTCAGGATTGGCCTTCAGGAAGGTCTTGGAATTCTCGCGGCCTTGACCGAGGCGTACGCTGTCATAGGAAAACCATGCGCCGGACTTCTCGACGATTCCTGCTTTCACGCCGAGATCGAGAATTTCGCCCAGCTTCGAGACGCCCTCGCCGTACATGATGTCGAACTCGACCTGCTTGAACGGAGGCGCCAGCTTGTTCTTCACCACCTTGACGCGGGTCGAGTTGCCGATCACTTCGTCGCGTTCCTTGATCTGGCCGATGCGGCGAATGTCGAGGCGCACGGACGCGTAGAACTTCAAAGCGTTACCGCCAGTGGTGGTTTCCGGCGAGCCGTACATCACACCGATCTTCATGCGGATCTGGTTGATGAAGATCACCATGGTGTGGGACTTGTTGATCGAGGCGGTGAGCTTGCGCAGCGCCTGGCTCATCAGCCGTGCCTGCAGGCCGGGAAGGCTGTCGCCCATCTCGCCTTCGAGTTCGGCGCGCGGCACCAGCGCCGCCACCGAGTCCACAACCAGCACATCGACCGCGCCGGAGCGCACCAGCGTGTCGGCGATTTCCAGCGCCTGTTCGCCATGATCCGGCTGCGAGATCAGAAGTTCATCGACATTGACGCCGAGCTTGCGGGCATAGACGGGATCGAGCGCGTGTTCAGCGTCGATGAAGGCGCAAATGCCGCCTTTCTTCTGGGCCTCGGCCACCGTGTGCAGCGCCAGCGTGGTCTTGCCGGAGGATTCCGGACCGTAAATCTCGACCACCCGCCCCTTCGGCAGGCCGCCGACACCCAGCGCGATATCCAGCCCGAGCGAGCCCGAGGAAATCGTCTCGATATCCATCGACCGGTCGTTCTTGCCGAGCTTCATGACGGAGCCCTTGCCGAACTGGCGCTCGATCTGGGAGAGCGCGGCCGACAGGGCCTTGGTCTTGTCCATGGATGATCCTTCAACGATACGCAGGGCGGCGGGGGCCATAGTGGTGCTCCTTATGAACGGGATTCGCCAGCCGGACAAACAAGCTGGCTGGCCTGCTGCCCCTGCGGCGGACCGGAATCAGGATCGATCCGATGGAACTGAACGTACCCTATTTGTTCTAGGTTCGCAATATGTTCTTTTGCGGGGGGCGGGCAGATATATCCCCTTGGGACATGTACCCGGAATCGGCTAGATTTAGGGGGATGCGAACGAGGACGAAACTCTACCTATTGGCCCTTCCTGCGTTGCCATACCTTTTCGGCGTGGCGCTTCAGGTTAGTGGCGTGACAAACATAGTCCTATCGGTAGCGATTTTCGAAATCGCCGCGCTTCTCGGTGCTGGAGTTGTCTGGGCGCTATGGTCAGATTGGCGCACGGCGGCGGTTTTCGTTCCAAACGACGGTAAGGCACTTACGAGAGTTCGTCGCTGGGAGGGCGTCAAGCTCAGTCGGTTGGGCTGCATAAGAACCGAGTTCCTAGCGGCTATGACGGTATTTCTCGCCTGCAACGCGGTTATTTATGGGTTTGTAAGTCTTGCAGCGCAATCGCAACCCGTCGCAGTCAAAACCGGCGCTCGGCTGACGATGACAACTGAGGCGCTCACCAAGGGCGCTACTGCATTGAAGATCATAGTAACAAATCGCGGCGATTTGCCAGCGAGAGCGACAAGCGAAGGTGGCGGCTCATTTGTTATTTCGGATCGGATTCTAACGATAGCCGAGGAGGACTTGCTCTATCAGGGCGCTTTAAAAGCAATTTTGGGGACCAGTGGAAGTGGCATAGAGATTTATCCGAATGATGTTCGTTCCTTCTGGGTCCCCGTCCAAATTCCCGATGTAATTTTTGATGCCATCGTCGCAGGCCAAAAGTATCTATACTTTGCTGCAATTGTTGGCTTCGCAGATGATCTGGTGCCACATGGAAAGAAGGCGTTCTCCACGATCTGCGGTCGCTTTAATAAGCGAACAGAAGAACCGCTAGTTTGCCTAACTCATAATAACGTGCGTGTTCTGAACTAACACTTGGGGGTAAAACTAGATGCCGAAGCCAAAGCAACACGACGCCGACAAGCGTTTCGACAGGCTATTGCAGATGATGGCTACTCAACCCGAACCTTCGGGAAAGCCTGCAAAAGAAGCTCAAACATCAAAGCAGGCTGTTGGCGCAGGTTATGGCGATACTCGAACTCGCGCAGGTAAGTCTGCAAGTGCTTCTTCGAAACCCAAACATAAGTCCCGTTGATCCCGCGCTTGACGCTGGACCAGAACGACTCAATGCCATTCGTGTGAACGTCGCCGCGAACGTATTCCTTGGCTGAGTGATCGACCGTTTCGTGATCGTAGCCATGACGCTCAGTCAGCGAACGATAGCTAGACAATTCGTCCGTGTGGACGCGCGATCCCTTCTTCACGAAGCTCACGACATGCGGAACGAGCGTCTTGGCGGTGCGGTCGATAACGTGGCGTGTCACCACGTCGCCGCCGCGCTCTAGGACGCCGAACACCACGGACTTGTCGTCCGGTTTGCCGTTGAGGTCTTTGCCGCCAACGAACGTCTCGTCCACTTCCACGGTCTTGCCGGGGCCACCCACAGGGTTGTCGCCGTCAACGTAGCCCATGTAGAGGCGGATCAGGCGGCACATACGCCACGCCGTTTTATAGGTCACGCCAAGCTGGCGCTGCACTTCCTTTGCGGCCACGCCGTTCCGCGTCGTGCAGAACAGGAACATGACATAGAACCAGTCGCGCAGGCTGGTGCGGGTCTTCTCAAACGGGGTGCCAGCGGTCGGGTAGACCTGATAGCCGCAATGCTCGCACTCGAACGAGCGACGGGCTTTGACCCGGTAATAGGTCGCCTGCTTCTGGCACTTAAAGCAGGTGAACCGCTCGCCAAACCGGGTGCGCATCAAGTGGGCAAGGCAAGCATCCTCGTCGGGGAACCGCTTCTGGAACTGCCGGATATTCGACAACTTCTGAGCCATGCGAGCCTCCCCGTAGAATATAGGTACTCTAACCGGGTTTGTTCTACATGTCCAGAGGGGATATATGCGCGGGGTGGTACTGGCCTGTTTTAACCCCTAGTGGCCTGTTTTGATTTTCGCCGTGGCCTAATTTGCATCTCGTGTGCGGAACTGGACAGACGAGTTCTGAATTAAGGCGTTAACTTTTGCTGCCAGCCAAGAGCCATGGAGCCGCTCTAGCGAACACAGGAGAAGCGCATGCCCCGCCAACCAGAGAAGCCCCCGTTCGAACAAAAATGGAAGGAACTCGCGGACAAGACTCGTGAAGAGGCAATGGATTTGCCCCCGGGCCGTGCGCGTGATGCGATGCTTAAGAAGGCACGTCAGCTCGAAACGGCCTGCCAGATGAGCGAGTGGGTATCGTCGCCGGGACTGCGACCACCTATCGGAAAGTAAGGCCGCCTCGTGCGGCCAGATCAGCCCGAGGGAAACAAGCCGGCCGATGGCATGAAGAAGGAAATCTGCGCAACACAGCGCTAACCGGATGAGGCCGCCGCGATCGCGGCCTCATTTCGTGACGGGACTGCGTAACGGAATTACGCTCTCACGCTTGTCGGGCGTCAGGAATGATCGGCTTCGCTCGCCCGCCCTTCGCCCTGCCCGTCTGCTCCGCCGGGCGGCTCGCGTTCCGTTCCGAGCAGCCGCACAAGATCGGCCATGCTGGACGTATCCTGCGCTTCTGTCTGGGTTTCAGTAGCTGCCGGCCACAGCCAGCGTTGCATCAATCGGATCAGATCAACCATCGTCCCGCCAGGCATCGTCCAAATGAACAGACGAACACGGGATGGCATTCGTTCCATTGCGGGACAAAGATATTTGGCGTGTGGGAGTTACCCTCCGGTGGATCATTTTCCACCGGCCGAGGGTTGAGACAGTCGATACACCGGCCGATCACAAACCGGTGTGCTCACACCTGACATGCAGGAGAGCCTCATTCATGACTCGGACGAACGAGATTTCCATTGGAGAAAAGTGGCAAAGGATCGCGGATGAAACCCGGAACAAGGCCCGCGCGATGCCGCCGTGCGAGAAGCGCGACGATCTTCTGAAGAAGGCCCGTCAGCTCGACGTCGCCGTCAATCTGAATAACCTGCTTTCGTCAGAGCCGAAAATCTCGAAGTAACAGCCGCGCGCCGAGACAATTACTTTGCTGTCGATTTCGCTTTTGCGGTTTTCGGAGCAGGCTCCGTTCGCACCGTGGCCCACGGGTCGCTGCTGGCCTTGGCATCGGGGATCTTCGACCGCGCGGCCTTCGCTGCGTCCTCGTTGGCCTTGGCGCGGGCCTTGTCCTCTTCAGAGAGTTCCTTGCCTTCGCCCAGCTTGAACCCCGGCATCATCTGGGCGAACGCCGGTACGGAGACGGGAACCATCGTCAAGCCGATCAGCATCGCTACCCGAAACACCCGCATCGAAACTCTCCCCGGATCAGTCATCTTCTGTTGGTCATTTGTAAGATTGGACATCGTCGTCCGGACGCGCGTGGCGCCGACAATGACAGTGTACCCCACCGCAAAACGATGGCCAAGGCGGGGTCAAGACGGGACCAAATCCTGCAAAAAGACCCGAAACAGCCGCCCCGCAGCGATTCCAGCCAGCCGAGCACCGACCCGGGTCAATGTCGTAAATCAATCCTGAACATGAACGCGGCCAGCACCAGGTATCGTTTTATGGACTGGCAACCCGCCGCCGCCATATTTCCGGCCATGACTCACAAGGTCGCGGCCATGACAGACACACCATTGGTGGAGAGGCGGTCGGAAACGCGCCGCCGCGTTTTCAAGGGCGGCGTCATTACGTTCAATGGCGCAGGCATCGACTGCACCGTGCGCAACATGTCGAAGCGCGGCGCGGCGCTGGATGTCGCCAATGCCGCGATGATCCCGCCGCGATTCAGCCTTGCCATCAAGGCGGATGATTTTATCGCCCGCTGCCGCATGGTCTGGAACAACGGCCAACGCGTGGGCATCACGTTCGACTGAACGGCGCCCCTGCACTCATCGTCACAATGCCCTAGAACGAAACTCCGAGGCGTGGGCCCTTCACCCACACCACGCGGCATTTCTTTTTCGATCCGGCGTAGAGCAGTTCGAACCTGTCGGGCAGCGGCATGCGCGGAACAACCTCGAGACACGCCCCGCCCGCGGAATAATCCACGACGTTGCAGCCGATCACCGGGGATTTCGGATCGACGATGATCTTGGCCGTTCGGGAGAGATTTCCTGAAGGCCGGACGCGACTAAAGCGGCGATCTTGATGCATGAGGCACACACTTCGGACTCTAGCAAGGCACTCAAGGTTCGACGTCAGGCTACCACCGGCATCTTTCTCGCAGACGGGTATGCCGACTTCTTCTTGACGTCGGGCTTGAGAAAAATCACGCCGACCTGATCGCCGTTCACCCGCACCATCTTGCATCGCCGGTAAGCGAGACCGGTCGAGGACAGCAACAGGAAAAATTCCTTCAGATCGAGATCGCCGACAGAGCCTTCAACTTTCAGCAAGGCGCCGCCTTCGGACACATCCAGCATCCGGCACGACCGGCGCCAGGTGCCGTCGATCCCCATGATCTGCACATCAATGCCGCGTTCGAAATCGACCCGCTGGCTCTTACGAAGTTCCTTGCCCATTGCGACCTCCTGGGGAGATTGCTGCCTGGTAAAATCGTCTTCCGAAAAACTCGGTTTACAAAAAACTGACTTGTTAAATTTGCCCCGCCGCTCGAAATCTCACGCAGGCGGTGTCATGGTAATTATACGTTGCGCGCAATTGCTTAAATCTTTCTGCACGCCGCGATTTCCAACCGGATAATACCGGCAACCGCCGCTCAAGCCTTCGTCAGCGCGATGGCTTCGTTAACAAGCGATGAAAAAAGCCCGCTGCATTTAACCCTAATCCCACATCCGATTTTGATGTTTGGTCCGTAGCTTCCACAGAGGGACGCACAACAACAACCGCGCGAAGCTGTCGAGCCTCGCGCCGAAAAAATTGCGTGGAATGGGGACTGGTCCGTGGTCGAGATTGCCAATGCAGCACAAGCCGCCGCGCGCCGCGAGGTGAGTTTTGCCCGCGAGCGAGCCAGTGGCCATTCCTTGGTCGAAACGTCCGGTCCGCTCGTACCGCTCGAGGCCGTTGCCGCTGAACGCTGGCGGCGTCTGAGCGACAACACCGTTGAACCCAACGGCTATTTCCTGCCCGAATGGGAGTTGGCCGTGAATGCGTCCGCGCAGGGGCGCACCAATGTCAGCGCCCTCGCAGCCACAACAGTGAACAATGACAGTCCGCGCCTGATCGGCCTGCTGCCGGTGATTTCCGCCTGGCGCGCATATGGCCTTCCCCTGCCCGCGCTGGTCAGCGCCGATCCGTACGGCACTCTCGCCACGCCGTTGCTTGATCGCGAACGGGCCGACGAGGCCGCCGCCGAACTGATGCAACAGGCGCGCAATGCCGGCGCGCGTGCGCTGATCCTGCGCGATATTCCGCTGGAAGGCGCGGCGATGACGGCATTGACCCGCGCACTGGCATGCCGCGGATTGCAGCCGCGCATCCTGCAAAGCCATGCGCGCGCCAGCCTCGACGCAACACGCAGCGCAGACGAGCTACTCCGTGACGCCCTCGGCCCGAAGAAGCTGAAAGAGCTTCGCCGCCAGCGCAACCGGCTCGCCGAGCATGGCGAAGTGATCTTCACGATCGCAACCGCGCCCAGCGAAATCAAACGCGACCTCGGAATTTTCCTCACCCTCGAAGCCAGCGGCTGGAAAGCCCGGCGCGGCACCGCACTGGCTCAGCACGACGGCGACGCGGCCTTCATCCGCCGCGCGGTGTTTGACGCCGCGGCGCGCGGCAACTGCGAGATCGTCACGCTGCATGCGGGAGAAACGCCGGTGGCCTCCGGCATCGTGCTCCGGCATCTCGACCGCGCCTTCTATTTCAAGCTCGGCGTCGACGAAAACTTCGCCAAATGCTCACCCGGGGTGCAGCTGACGCTGGAACTCACGCGCCACATGTGCGCCGACCCGGCCATCACGATGGTCGATTCCACCGCGATCCCCGGCCATCCCATGATCGATCCGATCTGGCGCGGACGCCTTGTCATCGGCGACGTGCTGATTCCGCTCAATCGCCGCGACCCCTTCGTGCCGGCCATCCGGCTCGGCCTCGCCTTGCGCAAGCTCGCCCGCGAGCCGGCGCGCCGTCTTGTTCACACCATCAGGAAAATCCGGGAGACACGCTCATGAACGTTGCCTCAAGCATTTCGCCGGTCATCACCGCTGACAATGAATCGCTGAAGCGCGATTTTCCGCTGAAGCCGTTCGCGATCCGCCACAAGCTTTCGGGTCATCCGCTGCTGACGCTGTCGCGCATCGCGCAGCTTGCTGCGGACATGCCACGCGACCTGATCGAATACAATTCCGGCGACGCCTCCGTCAGCCAGGACCCGGACAAGGTGAAGAGCGTCGATCTCGATCCGGTCGAGGTCGTCAACCGCATTCAGACCGCGGGCGCATGGATGGTGCTCAAGCGCGTGGAGAAAACGCCGGAGTATCGCCAGTTGCTCGAAGACGCGTTGACGTCGGTTGCCCGCGCGCGAGGCTTCAAGAGCATCGAGGATGCCGGTTTCTCGCAAATCGAGGGTTTCCTGTTCGTGTCGTCGCCGAATTCGACGACGCCGTTCCACATGGACGCCGAAGACAATTTCTTCGTGCAGATCTACGGCGAGAAGATTTTCGCGGTCTATGACAACCGCGACGGCGAGATCGCAGACGACGCGCAGGTCGAGCATTCCACCGTCAAGCACCGCAACGTGCCTTTCGACGAAAGCTTCCGGCCGCGCGGCATCGAGTTCGAACTCGATGCCGGCGACGGCTGCTACATTCCCTATCAGTGGCCGCACTGGGTGAAGACCGCGGGATCGCACTCGATCTCGATGGCGATCACCTGGAAGACTGAAGAAGTCCGCCGACTGAACGACCTGCATCGCTTCAACTCGATGCTGCGCGGCCTCGGCCTGCCGCAGGCCGCCCCCGGCAAGAAGCCGTCCCTCGATGCTGCGAAACTCGCGGTCTATCGCACCGCCGCTGCAATCGTCGAACCGCTGCGCGGCTCGGAAACCATGCGCCGGGTCATCCGCCGCATCGCGCTCGGCAAGAACGCGAACTACTACTTGAAGAAGGCGTGAGCTAATCGCTCACGCCCCTCCCTCACCCCTTAGCGAACTCGGCGGCTGGCCCATCGCCTTGCGGAACGCCGCCGAGAACGCGCTCGCGCTGCGATAGCCGCTGCGCTCCGCCACCCGCGAAATCGGCTCGCCCGCGACAATGGCTTCCAGCGCGTTGTGGAAGCGCACGCGTTGCCGCCACGCCGCGAAGCTCAAGCCCAGCTCGGCCTCGAACAGCCGCGCCAGCGTCCGCGACGATGCACCCGCCATACCGACCCAGCTATCCAGCGTCAGGCGGCTTGCCGGATCGGCCAGCAGCGCGTTGCAAACGCGCAGCAGGCGCGGATCACGCGGCATCGGGATCACCAGCGACAAGCGCCGCGCCCTCGCGATCTCGCTCAGGATCAGCAGCGCCACTGCGCCGCCGCGGCCCTGCTCATCGTAGATCACCGGCTCCTCGATCAGCGCCAGCACCAGTTCGCGCAACAAGCCTGAGACCTCCAGCACGGTCGGCGCGACCGGCAGGTCGAGGAGCCGGTGAT